>Ga0099364_10013097_pt1 | contig 11153 bp, 12 predicted proteins | sample TergutTh196P3_FD_73070 | JGI IMG/M metagenome (GOLD analysis project Ga0099364, IMG submission 73070) | Microcerotermes parvus P3 segment gut microbial communities from Pointe-Noire, Republic of the Congo - Th196 P3 | ecosystem: Host-associated > Arthropoda: Insects > Digestive system > Gut ... | reverse complement strand
CAGGACCCCACATACCTTGCACACGAATATCTGAACAAAAACTGGCATGCATCCTATTTTTTTGAGATCGCAAAAAAAATGGCGACCACCGGATGCAGCTTTGTCACCTCGGCAAACATCCTGGAATCCACACTTATAGTGCAACCTGAAAAAACCCAGGCTTTTTTAGGTACCGTTTCAGACCCCATTTCATGGGAATCCCTGAAAAACTTTAACCCGAATACCAGCTTCAGAAGAGATATTTTTTATAAAAGTTCCCTGCCACATGACAGTGGAGGAGTGGAGAGAGCAGCTGGACGAGTCCTGCTGGAGTCTTTGTACGCCATTGCCGCACATCAGGGAACTCGCCGTCAATCTGCCGTACGCCGGCATTCAGCTGGATGAAGCCGTGTACCGCCCGATTCTCAATGCTCTGGCAGAAAACAGCTATACCCCTAAAACTTTTGCCTTTTTACGGACACATCCCGACATCAGACACCTTCCACATGAAGATTTCTTTTCCTGCATACGCATGCTCTTTGGATGTAACTATATTGGTCCTGCGCAAGCTTCTCCATCAGCAAAGACCCTGTCCATCTGCCATCAGTTCAACAATATCGTCTACCACATGACAGCAAGCGGCAAGGTGGGGGCAGAGTGCTTTCAGCATCATGCATGCGCAAGGCAGAGCAGCCGTTGATCAAAGCCCGCAGGAAAGAGAAAAAATGCGCGATATCTTTTTGCAGGAAGCAGATCATTTTGCGGAAAACATCCTGCCCTTCTTCTGAGCAATTGGCCTTGTTCCGTCTTCGTTGCTCAAAGTACGGACGAACAGGCAAAACCCAAAACGGCGGTAGAATCCCTGATCTGCAATACTTGGGATTTCCTGCTGAATAGGCAAGGACGTGTACGCTTTCGTCTCTCAGTTCAGGAGTTCCATTCGAACCATTCGTAGCAATCCATCCCGATGGATCGCTGTTTGTGTTTTGATAGAGCCGACCATTCTCACCGTTGCTCTGCAACTCCAGTTTCCGTTTTTGGCAAGTTTGTGTTGCATTGCGAAACAAACGGATATCTGCGGTATACTTTTGTTGTCAGCCTTTTCGCACTTGACCGCAAGAAGTGAATTGCAGCAAACATCACATTCAATGTAATACATGCCTTCATCCATTTTGGCGCAAAGACATGAAATAACAAAAATAAACCCATACATGAAGGATTAGTGACATGCGCAGGCAAAAGGTCTATTTGGAGACAACATTATTCAACTTTTATTTCGACGATGACAGAGACGCTCACGCTGATACCGTCAAGCTTTTTGAAGACATTGCGATGGGAAAATATGAGGCATACACATCGGTTTATGTGGTTGAAGAGTTAGAGAAGGCGCGGAGCGAAAAGCGCGATAAAATGATTAACTTGATAGAACGGTACAATATTGAAGTTTTAGCGTTGAACATTGAAGCAGAAAAACTTGTGACCATTTATGTAGAAGAAGGGGTTATCCCACAGAAATATCGCACAGATGGTCTTCATATCGCAATTTCTGCCGTGAACGATCTGGATAAGACTGATGCACAACTAACTATTTTTCCCCCGATTTATGCCCACAGATTTTTTTTGACTACCTGAATGCAAAATCTGAGCGCAAACTGTATTTATATACAGTGTAGCGGTGCATTTTTGGACGAATTGCCCCATTTTTATCCTTTTTTACCTCTTTTTTACCTCAATGCTCCATTCGCTGGACGGATTGCTCCATCGTCGAATAAACCACGACGAACCTTGTTAACCGCCTTAAGCAGATTGTATGCAATACACTTCATCGTAAACTGCCCTTTAACTGCTTTCAGACCCATGTAACTGGCACGCGCCATGCCAAATAGTCGCTTCAATGTCCCAAAACACTGCTCGACCCGATAGCGATCCTTTGAAATCTCCTGGTTCATCTCTTTTTGCCAGCCATCCAGTGCACGTCCTCTGACCGCTTTGTGCATTATCCCATCCAGAATATCTCTGTCTTCCAACAGCGTTCTATTCGCCTGACTGGCATACCCTTTGTCTGCATACAGAATCTTCGGAACAACATCGGCACTGTCCAAAACTCGTTCCAGGTGTTTTGTCTCGTTTTCGTTTGCTGGAGCCATATGCACTCCACGCACGTAGCTGTCATTTACGTCAACTATGGGATAGGCTTTATAACCAAAGTCCGAGCGCTTGCCTTTTCTTGTCCAGGTAGCATCAGGATCTACACTTTCTTTCGCCTTCCTCTCAATTCCAGGTTGACTGCCATCTTCATGAATAACGGGCTCGCCATTTTCGTCTTTCGCACCTGCAAAGACCCGATTCGGCCTCGCCGCCGACTTGATAACCGACGCATCAACTACCGCACCATCTGCTTCTTTTACCATCAGACCCTGAATCTGTAACTGAGCATTTACTGCCATCAGCAGTTCGTCATAACGATTGTGCTCTCTCAACCTGACGCGAAATCTACCCAGAGTACTGGCATCCGGCACCGGATCAGATAAAGAGAGACCACAAAACTGGATGAAATCAATCCGTACACGCAGTGCTTCCTCGAGCTTCCTGTCCGACAAACTATACCAGTTACCAAGCAGAGTTGCCTTGAACATAACCAGTTCATCGTAGGGAATTTGACCACCACCACTGCTTATATCACGCTTGTATAAATTTTGAAGATTGCCTCTAAGAGCATTCCAGTCAATTAAATCCGACAAGACCCTTAGTACATTGTCGGCTGGAATGCGGTTGGTCAGCTCCATTTCACCGAAACTCATCTGCATTTTTTTGTCCTCTTTGAGTCAATTTCTGAAATCTGGGCAAATTATTGAAATTACTGCAAAAACTCTATCATATATTTTCAAAAAATGCAAGCAAAATCAAGGCCTTACACCAATTATTTTCAACTCGAAAGCGATAAAAAGTTACAAATCACTGTTTGGAATTAAGCAACAATCGCCCCACCTCAAACTTCAATTGGAAATTTTTTTGCGATAAAATTTCAAGGGAAGAGGTTTTTTTTGGCAGTTGTGCAGCAGTCTTTGGATATGATTGTAAGCATGAATTATCAGCATATTGTCAAGCGAAAGACAAAGATCGGAACAGGGAGCATCAACGCTTCGCATGGTTATCGCGCCGTTGAAATATTGACACCTATGGAGTTGAACGAACATGAAAAGACCTAATACTATAGAGCAGGAAATCAATCAAATCCGCTTGCAGATTTATGAGGAAACAAAAGACATGACTCCACAGGAGCGCGTGGATCGTGTTAATAAAATAGGAGAAGCAGCTGCGCTAAAATACGGTTTCAAAATCATTAAAAGTGCCAAAGAAAAGCAACATTCCAAATAGTTGAAAAATTTTGGATGCTAAACCTGTGCGCTCATGGGCTGGCACTGTTGCGCATCAAAACTAAAACTTGCCTGCAAAGGGCAGCCAGGACAGAAGTAACCTTTGGCCCACTCATGAAGTTCGCAACTTTAGATTCCTTGGTCGACCGTCTTCCTGTGATCCATGTAGTATGTGTCGGATCGCTCATGTTGTTGCGCTGTTACCGGTTACGCCACCGGAAGTTGAAGGTGCGGAAACAGCGCCGGTAACAGTTGTCGCGCCGACGGCACCCGCAAAAGCGGTGACAGAGCCAGCATTGGCGACGGGCAAGATGAGTGTTAATATGCCTGAGCCTCCAGTGGAAGAAACTCCGGTTTTTGCTCCACTGGCTCGGCAAGATTCAACGGATTTCCGTACATCTGTATTTTGGTGCGCAGTCATAGATAAAGCGTCGGATATTTCAGGGTGCTTCAGTCAGAGTCCTGAAATATCCGACGCTTTTATTTTTGGAGTCATCTCAGAAAAGCCTCAGAATCCGCTGCAGATGAATGTTTGCAATATCTTCGGTAAAAGAAGCCAGTGCCTGGGATATTGCCTGACAGGCTTCTCTTTCGTTAACGAGCCAAGCATTGATTATGTCACTTCGCAAATCGGCGTCCCACTTTAAGGCATCGGCTGCAGAGTGAAGTGGTGCATTTTCCTGACTTCACTGTTAATAGACTCGATTGCTTTTGCCGGATCTCTCAATATTCATTAAAACCCTCCCAGAGCCTTTTTAAAGTCTCTGGGAGGGTTTTAATTATAGTGAATTATGCCACTTGCTCTGTTTTTCCATACTCATTCGCGAACTGATGTGTATCCATGTCGACAGAAAAGGAGCAGGAAAGGATAGTGTTCGAAAACTCTCGTGTATTTCCCAAGCCAGCATGCTTTCGCTTATCGGGCAGAGCAACGCAACCTTGTGCATAAGGGCCAGACATGAACCTGTTCAGCAGGACCAGTGCTGCCGTGATATCAGCATCATCAGCGTATTCACAGTCCAGACAATGAAACCGGCATTCATTTCTGACGACCTTATGCTTTGCGTTGACGGGACATGTCTGGCTACTGTAAAAAGCAGGTACGCGTCGCAGTGAAACACGGTTTCTCTCACAAGCCTGTTCTAACCATATTTAGCATGTTGATAACAGCCCGGTTAGGGATCGGGATAATGCGGCACGGCAACGAACTACGGGTCTCTCTACAGCATGTCAGTAGCATGGGTGAAAGTGATTTTTGTGGAGAAAACTGCCTGATGCCAGATGCGTATGGTGCCAGGTTGCTGTAGAAATCACTTGATACAGTCCCCATTCCAAACAGAAATCCTGAATTTGGACGAAGTCGTTTTATATTAGTTGACTATGTTTGATATAGATTTTTGTAACTATGGCAAAGATTAAGAAGAAGGAAATTGACGACGTGCATGCACGATATTGACTATCTCAACGCTATTTTCATTAACCCGGTAGAGAACAATGTAATTTGGGTGTACTACGATTTCACGCAAATCAGGTATGCGCTCACTCTGTCGATACAAATACGGCTGATGAGACAACGGTAAAACACTATCTCGCAAAAGATTCCACATTAGTTCGGCTGCAGCCACATTGAATTGCGCAATATATTCAATGATGTCAACAATATCTGCTTCAGCCGACTCAAGCCAGTAAATCGGTAACATTAGAGCGTGTTACGTTGCCGCAGTTCATTCAGACGCTCGGTCATGCGACGCTCAACCTCCGCATGGGGAATGGCTGGTCGCGGATCTGCCAAACTGGCGGCTACTTTTTCCTGTAGCCAATCCATATACTCAGTTTCTTGCTCAGGCGTTTCAACATTCGCAACAATTGTAGAGAGAACAGTGTTCATTGGACAAGCTCCTCGCACTTGAATTTATTTGCAATCGAATTTTAGCATAAATAAGACTGAGGTGGCTTTCGATCTTGTGACTACACCCTTTAATGGACTTATTGAAGAAAGGCATCCGACCTGCAATGCGCGCTCTAAGCCGTGTTGTCACACTTGTGTACGCGAAAGCTCTACCCCGTTTCCACACTCTTACTCCACAAAACGAGCCTCTGTCTGGTATTCCGGTTCATTACTACGGCTGCGCCCATTGTGACTTTATTTTTACAACACGTTGTGACAACTGGGCAAAGGAAGATTTCAACCTCAACATATATAACGACAGATATGTTGAGGTTGACCCGTATTTTGTTGAAGTAGGCCCGATAAATCAGGCCAAGTGGTCCGAACAGCAATATCCCCTTCTCAAAGGGCTTAAAATTCTGGATTTCGGCCCCGGAACCGGATTCTTCGCATCCTGGCTCAATTCGCGAAGATGGGATGTGAGTTTTTATGATCCTTTTTGCGTTGACAGCGTAGTTCCTGAGCAGGGGACTTAATCACAGCAGAAGTGGTGCAGCATTCCCATACGCCATTTCAAGCTATGGAGCTGTGCCTTTCCTTTCTGAAACAGGATAAACCCGCCGATTTTTTTGTTCACACACTAATGACACCTGTTATGCCGGAAGCGTTCAGGAACAATTTGGGTTCCTACTGGTACTGAATGGCAATATCATGATCAGCTTTTTATGCACACAAGCAGGGCAACATTTATTGGTCGGTTCTTGTTCCCGGTCGGGCCGACGCGGGAGCGTTGAAAGCTCCAATGTAATTATCCCAATCTGTTTCATGGATTTCCATACGCAAGGCAGAGCAGCCGTTGATCAAAGTCCGCAGGAAAGAGAAAAAACGCACGATACCTTTTTACACGAAGCAGATCATTTTGCAGAAAACATCCTGCCCTTCTTCAGGGCAATTGGCATTGTTCCGGCTTCGTTGCCCAAAGTCCGGACGAATAGGCAAAACGCAAAACGGTGGTAGTCGGAATGAAAAGGATAAATATGTCTCGTTCGCCTTTTTGCATGTAACGCCTATGCTGGAAAAGTGCTCCATTGCTTTTTATATAACTCATGGGGAGTCAGTATTTGCGGACGATCAATTTTTGTCGAGGCCAGTTTTTTATCACCGGTTAGTAGAATATCTATATCTTCCAACATAGCAGTGGCCAATATGGGAGAATCACTTGCATCACTAATAGCAGGCAGATTTTCCGGCAGAGCAGATGGTGTGTGCAGAATTTCAAAGGAAAATTCGTGCAGGAACAGATCCAGGGTCTTTAGCTTGTCAGGGAATTTACGTCCAGCAACTCGTCGCAACTCTTCAATGGAAAAAGTGCATATACATATTTTATGCTCTGAGACAAGTCTTTTGAGCAATTTGCTAACAACGCCTTGCGGAGTTAACCAGGCAGAAATGATGATATTGGTGTCAATCATTATCCGCATACCACTCCCTGAAAAGTTCCCGTCGCACTTCTTTCACCATGTCTACAACATCCTGTTCATTTTGAAGGCCCAATCTCTCAGCCTCACCACTGAAAGTACCCTGGATCTTCTCCAAAGCCTGGAAAGATGAGTTGACAATGCGAACATTGGGACCTTCTTCAAGGAACATCACTTTATCACCTTGCTTGAGATTAAGTTTTTTACGGATAGCAACCGGGAGGGTTATCTGTCCTTTGGACGTAAGTTTAGCTAGCTCCATAATTTCCTCGCTTATTGAATTCCGCGAATTCTTTACCACGTAACATTATGCACATTTGTGATGAAAAATGCTTCCCTGTTTCTGAAGATAACAGCACTTGAGCCTCAATTTCGTAGCCGACCATCCTGAAATCTCTCATGCTTCGGGAAACCACATCACTATTTCGCATGGTTCCTTCAATGACGATATTGACACCGCGTTTTTTTGCCTCTTCAATAGATTTTTCCACCCATAGACCAGAATCGCGGTCAGTGTAAAAAGCCGCTGTCCTATCGTCTTGCTTCATCAAAAACTCATGGAGCGGATGATAAATACGTAAATCATTCCCGAATATCTGAACACCTTTAAGTGAAAATGCTTTCTCGACTCTTAAAGTAACAGTGTTTTGCAATACAGCCCCATGAAAGTACCGCTTTCTCATGATTATAGCATGGTGACAACTGACGTGTTCTGGCAAAAAATGCCCAATTAGACATAACCAGTACCAGACAAATCTCGCTTTTTCCCTTCCTTTTGACTTGCCCTCCATCCCGTTTTTTCCTCCTACAGGCAAACTCGTTGCATGTCTTAATTTCAACTTTTTGACACGTTTTTCCATCGTTTTTTTCACCCAAATCGACCGAAAAGCGGCACCAGTACTGGGATGATACTTTCTTGCTATGACGATGTGTGTTGCAACTGCAAAAAAGCCTGTAAATATAATCACTTATCAGGCTTTCTCTGCAAAGGAACTGTTTCAGTAACGAGAAAATGCAAAGGAGAGCGTCATGCCTCAACTAATTAACACTAATATGCCTTCGCTGAACACCCAGCGTCATCTTAATACCTCCCAGAATGCGCTCTCCACTGCACTGGAGCGCCTTTCATCCGGTAAGCGTATTAACCAGGCAAAAGACGATGCAGCGGGTCTGGCTATTGCGTCCCGCATGTCAACACAGATCAACGGTATGAATCAGGCAATCAGGAATGCCCGTGATGGTATTTCCATGGGTCAGACTGCCGAGGGCGCACTGTCCACCTCCGTTGAAATGCTTCAGTCCATTCGAACCATGGCTGTTCAGTCATCCAACGGAACCAATGCCTCCATCGACAGACACGCACTGCAGACGGTAGTCAATGATCTGTCTGCCGAGTTGAATCGTATAGCGATTACAACGAAGTTTAATGGTCAGAATCTGCTGGATGGCACGATGGGTGCGCAGAACTTCCAGGTTGGCGCAAATGCGGGTGATCTCATCACTTCAAACGGAATGAATTTCAAGACTGCTGTATACGGAACACACCGCGTACACTCAGACGCCGCATACGCCAAGATCGGAGAGGCACATAAAAACTTTGCCGGAAAACTTCCTACTAACGGGTTTGTCGCTCAGAACATTACCATTAACGGCCCCCTTGGTTCCGGGAAAGTGGCGGTAGATCCCCAAAAAGCCCCAGGCACTGGTGAGGATCACATCAACAGAGGAACCAGCGCACGGGATTTCGCTACTGAAATCAACCGGATATCTGGAGACACTGGTGTGACAGCTATTGCCCGGACCGAAGCCTTGCTTACACATGTGAGTGCTGGCGTGCAGTATACGTTCTACCTTGCCTCGGATAACGCTTCCGAAGACAAGGTTACCATTTCGTACTCGGTTGGTAACATGAATGGCGGTAACTCGGCAGATGATCTTGCTCAGGCAGTCAATGCCTTTAACGCCCAGTCCGGTAAGACAGGTGTGTCTGCGGAATACTATATAGATTCCTCCGATCCTAGCAACATAGTTGCTGGTGTCAAACTGATCAGCGCCGGTGGCAGTGACATTCTGATTGCCAATACGAACGTTAGCTCTAATGATCAGGCTGGTGATGCTGAATTACATACCTTCAAGGCTGATGGAGATCGAAATGGTACAACAATAGAACTTGATCGTGGAACTATAAGCGGATCCAATCCCCTCGAGATGACAACGGGATATGTTAAAGGCGTAGTTATCTTTGACTCCAATGCATCATTCTCGCTGTTAAACACTGGCCCTTCGGCTGATGCACCCCATCACGCATTCGGTGTTGCTGATGGTGCTGAAGCCTCTGAGATGGCGGGAGGATCGAATCTGAGGTCAGTTGCTTCCATTGATATCACAACGTTTGACAAGGCCCAGCTGGCTCTTGCGATCGTAGATCAGGCGATTAACACCATCAACAAGGAAATGGCCCGATACGGTGCACTACAGGCCCGCTTTGATGCAACCATCAAGAACCTGGAAGTCAATGCAGAAAACACCACCAATGCCAGAAGCCGCATTGAGGATGCCGACTTTGCTCAGGAAACAGCAAACCTGGCCAGAGCAACCATTCTGCAACAGGCCGGTGTAGCGATGCTGGCACAGGCCAACCAGATGCCACAGAACGTTCTGACACTGATCAGATAAGGCGGGTAGCGGGGATTCGCTGAAAATGCGAATCTCCACCGGTAGATGCACGGAAAGGACATCGGCAGTAAAACTTCCCCGGTTGGCAAAAAGCTGACCGGGGATTTGCCACACATACGGGGATTTGCCACACATACAGGAAAGGAGAACGGAGATGGAAATCAGGACAACAGGCAACATGCCGGCAACGACGGGGCCGCCCGAAGGAGGACCGGTTGCACCTCAAAGAATGGCACCTGAAGCCACTGCTACCCAGACCATCCGTGCGGTACCTGGTGTGCAGGATGCGCAGCCGATACGTCAGGCCAAACCAGGTGTGGAAGAAGTCAGGGCGGCAGCAAAAAACATCAGTGCAGCACTGGAAGCTATCCCGTCAGACCTGCAGTTTGAGGTCGATAACGATGCAGGCGAGGTGATCGTAAAGATGATCAACCGGCAGACAAAAGAAGTGATCCGGCAGATTCCGTCCGAGGCAGCGCTCGAACTTGCAAAGTCCCTGAACAGCCTGGCCGGACGACTGATCAGCGCCAAGGCCTGATATGGACTGTCTGGCCCGGACGGCAGACTCCGGATCAGGGCGGGAGCTTTCTGCTGGATCACCGTTTCATTCTGATGCCGTTTTTTTTCAATACCCTTTTTAAAGTCCTTTCATGAGCAAGCACATCATTGCCGAACTCTTTGCCCCTCATATCTTTCCATCCCGCCTCGTACCGGAATTTGTCCGGTTTGCGCTTTTACTCAACGGATCAGACCTGCCAATGCGCGCTCCAGGAGAACCACTGCGCTACCTGGAACTGGGACCCGGACAGAAAGAACGCATCAATGTACACGCAGCAGCCATCCCTGAATGGCAGTTCCATGGAATTGCTGATCTCCCGGACAATGCACAGCAGGCTCAAAGAACGGCTGCAGCCGCAGAACTGGATTCCGTTATCTCCGACATGCGCATTGAAACACTGGCAGAGCAGGGGGTGCACAGCGATCTTCCTCTTTTTGACATCATTGTCGTCGAAAACATATGGAGTTCCACAAATGAAGAAGGGCGAGAGCATTTGTTGAGTGTCTTGGGTCGTCATCTTAAAATCGGAGGCATCATCTGTCTGGGATATCACGTAATGCCCGGCTGCGCTCCTTTCATCCCTTTGCGCGATCTCATGCTGCAGCAGACAGCAGGATCAGGCGAAGAGGGCGAGACAGATCCGATTGCAATGCTGCATGCACTCAATTTTACCGATATCTATGCGTCGGAGTCGGATTCCGGATTTTTTTCCGAAATGCCCTCGTCAAAAATGTTTCTGGAAAGTATCAAGCACACTCCTTTTGAGCAACTGCAAAAGGACTGGCTCAATCCCCACTGGACGCCCTTTTACTTTGCTGACATGACACGCCACATGGATGGCGTGCGCTGTCATTTTGTAGCATCACTCAAACTTGCCTCACAACTGGACATGTGTCTTCCCGAAGACATCGTTCCCCTTCTGCATGAGGAAGAGGATCCCGTCCTGCGTGAAACAATCCGGGATTTCGGACTCAACCAGCAGACACGGTTTGATCTTTTTGCCCGAGGCGTATCAAAAATCAGCCCGGAAACGGTCGTACAGAGAATGGATGCCATGGCGTTCTGTCTGACGCTCCCCTCACAGGCCATCAATGCGGTCAGTCTTCCCTCTCCTTTGGGAGAAATCCACTTTGATGATGAAATGTATACACACTTTCTTCAGGCACTGTCTGAAGAAAGCTACCGTCCCAAGACAC
>Ga0099364_10013096_pt1 | contig 11153 bp, 9 predicted proteins | sample TergutTh196P3_FD_73070 | JGI IMG/M metagenome (GOLD analysis project Ga0099364, IMG submission 73070) | Microcerotermes parvus P3 segment gut microbial communities from Pointe-Noire, Republic of the Congo - Th196 P3 | ecosystem: Host-associated > Arthropoda: Insects > Digestive system > Gut ... | reverse complement strand
TTAAAACCATCCCGGAAGCCCTCTCGAAGACGCCCGACCTGAGAGCGCTCCGCGAATCCGATCCGCAGATTATTCGCCTGCTGGACACGGCGAGCCGGATAGAGGGCTTGGCACGCCACTGCTCGCAGCACGCGGCGGGAATAGTCATCACCCCCAAGCCGACGAGTGAAATGGTTCCGGTAACTAAAATAGGAGAATCCGTCGTGACCCAGTATTCGATGGAGCCTATCGAACAACTCGGCCTGGTCAAGATGGATTTCCTCGGCCTCAGAACGCTTTCCATAATAGATGGAGCTCTCAAAAACATAGAGGCCGGCGGTTATGGAAAAATAGACCTCGACTCGATACCAATTGACGATCCGAAAACTTACGAGATGCTGAGAAACGCGGATACGCTGGGAGTATTTCAGTTGGAATCATCAGGCATGAGGGACCTAATCCGCCGCCTCGGGCCGGACAGATTCGAGGATTTGGTGGCTCTGATGGCGTTATACAGACCCGGCCCGCTCGAAAGCGGGATGGCAAGCCAGTATGTTGAGAGAAAGCACGGACGGGAGAAGGTGGAATATCTGCACCCTATGCTGTCGGAGGCTCTGGCGGAGACCTACGGAGTAATCCTGTATCAGGAGCAGGTAATGGAGTGCGCGGCAACTCTCGCGGGTTATACGCTCGGTGAGGCCGACCTGCTGCGCCGCGCTATGGGAAAGAAAAAACAGGAGGTCATGGCGGAACAGAGGGCGAAATTCGTGGGCGGAGCCAGTAAGAATGGCGTGCAGCCGGCCCTGGCCGAGGAAATTTTCGACATAATAGAGAAATTCGCGGGATACGGATTCAACAAGTCGCACAGCGCGGCATACGCGGTGATTGCTTACAGGACGGCATATCTCAAGGCAAACTGGGGCGCGGAGTTTCTGGCCTCCTATCTCTCCGCGATGGTCGGCGCGAAAATGGACGTGCTTGGCCGTTACATAGCGGAAGTCCGGGGTCTGGGCTTCGAGATAAAAGCGCCGGATATCAACAAGTCAGGGGATGCTTTCACAGCCTCGGACAGGGTGATCCTGTTCGGGCTGTCCGCCGTGGCTAAAGCCGGATCCACCGCCGTCGAAAGCATACTCAAAGCTCGCGGAACGGGACCTTTCAAGTCATTATGGGATTTCGTAAGCAGGGTCGATCTTCGCACCGTGAACAGGGGAGTCATCGAAAACCTGATAAAATCAGGCGCGTTTGCCGAACTGGAGCCTAATCGCCGAAAAATGCTGGAATCGCTGCCCACTATGCTGGAAATAGCGTCCCGCAAGGACGAGTGTTCCGGGCAGCAGTCGCTTTTCGACGACGACGAGGAGTCGGACGAGCCGGAAATGCCGGATGTGCCGGATTACGACCGCCGGCAGATGCTCTCCAATGAGTACGAGGCGGTCGGCATATATATATCAGGGCATCCATACGATGATTACAGGGACGACGAGGCAAAATACGCAACCTGCGGCATAAGGGACCTCGTTCACTGGAAATCGGACGCGCCGCCTGTGGTGATCGGCCTTCTCGTCAACTTCAAGGAGAGGATTTCAAAACAGCGCGGCGAGCCGTTCGGCATTTTGACTCTGGAGGATTCCGACAGTATTGTCGAGGCAGTCTGTTATTCGAGGGAGTGGCCAAAGGTAAAGCCTATACTGAATAATGGAGAGCCATATCTGGTAAGCGGCAGCCTGAAGAACGACGGCGATACGTCTATAATCATCGACAGGATAGAGCCCGTGTCCGAGACCAGGACGCGCGCCTCCGGCCAGACGCGCATAAAAGTTTCGGCAGACGGGCTTCCGGACGATTTTTTCGGCTCGCTCCATTCGGAATTGAAAAAGCACCCCGGAAACCTGACCGTGCTGTTGGAGCTAAACGCAGGGGACGAGCAGGCCCTACTAAGGATAAGATCGCTTAAAGTGTCTATGGAACCCGCGCTTGTCAAACGTATAAACGAACTGTCCGGCGGCAGGGCGTATGTGGTAACTTAGTGAGAGGTGAGAAAGATGCGTAAGGTCAAGATAGTATGTACCCTCGGGCCGGCCTGCGGAGAACCGGAAAAGCTCCGGCAGCTCGTCGCGGCGGGAATGAACGTGGCGCGGTTCAATTTCAGTCACGGAGATTACGAAGGACACGGCCGCATGCTCGAAATGGTCCGCGAGGTCGAGCGCGAAGAGAGTTGGCCGATTGCCACCATCCTCGATACCAAAGGACCGGAGATCCGCACCGGCACTTTGGAGGGAGCGGCGAATGTCCAACTGGCGGCAGGCGAATTATTTCGCCTCGTTACTGAGGAGTGTGCCGGAACGTCCGAGCGGGTTTCCATAAGTTACGCGGACCTGCCTAAGGAGGTCGCCGTCGGACAGGACATTTTCATAGACGACGGCGTGATGCATCTCAAAGTGGAGGAAATAGAGGATAATTGCGTGACGTGCCGGATAATTGTCGGCGGGATTCTGGGCGAACGAAAGGGTATCAATGTGCCCGGCGCCGAGTTATCAGTCCCCACGCTCACCGAGAAGGATATCAAGGACCTTGAGTGGGGCATTGATCACAAAATGGATTATATCGCCGTATCATTTGTGAGAGAACGCGAGGATATTATGCGCGTGCGGCGAATCATTGAAAACTATGGAGGCCCCGACGAGAAGATAAACGTCATCGCCAAGATAGAGACTAAACAGAGCGTGCATAACCTGAAGGAGATTGTACAGGTCGTGGACGGCGTGATGATTGCGAGGGGCGATCTCGGCGTTGAGATGCCGACGGAGGAGGTTCCGATGGTCCAGAAACGGATCATTGACCTGTGCCGCACTATGGGCAAGCCGGTCATCGTGGCGACGCAGATGCTCGACTCGATGATACGAAACCCGCGTCCGACAAGGGCGGAGGCGAGTGACGTAGCCAATGCCGTATTGGACGGCGCGGACGCGGTCATGCTGTCGGGCGAGACCGCGGGAGGAAAGTATCCTCTCGAAGCTGTAAGAATGATGGAACAGATAGTGCTGTGCACCGAGCGCGAAGGTATGGGCAAATTCAGCCTTCCTAAGGAGATGAGAAGCTCGCTCAACGTTGCCGACTCCGTCAGCCACGCGGCGATGCGCGTCGCGGAGGAGATGGAGGCTTCCGCGGTGCTGTCCCTCTCGCGCAGCGGAAGCACAGCCGCGATGGTGAGCAAATACAGGCCGAACGCCATAATAATCGCGTCAACTCCGCTGGTCTCCACGTGGAGAGCCATGTGCCTGATGTGGGGCGTGAAGCCCGTATTATCCGATGAACAGCAATCATCCGAGGACGCGGTCGACGCCGCGATTGACTCTGTTTTGAAGCTCGGATTATTATCGGCGGGGGATACCGTCGTGATAACGACCGGATTCCCGGTGTTTTTGTCGGGTACGACGAACATGCTCCTGGTGCGGACGGTGGGCAGGGTGCTTTTTAATTCTCCGTCTTTGATAAAGCGCGATTGCGCCGGGTTCGTCCGTTGCTGCAAGAGCGCGGACGAAGCCAACGAGCGCATGGAATCGGGCAACGTTTTGGCGATAAAAAATTCGGACGAGTCATATCTTCCCGCAATGAAGAAGGCATGCGCTATAATCACAGAGGAACATGGCATGGCGAACTTCACGGCTATGACGGCCTTGCAGCTCGGAATCCCCTGCATGTCCGCGCATGACGTTATGGACCGCGTGAAGGACGGAATGCTCCTCACCGTAGACGGTACTCACGGCGTCGTGTACGAGGGCCGCATGAAAATAAAGTGACTCAGGCGGCATGTCTCTGTTAGGTTCTCACATCTCCACGGCCGGAGGTCTTCATCGCGCCGTTATGCGCGCGGAAGCCCTCGGCGTGGAGGCAATGCAGATATTCACTCACAACCCCTTGCAGTGGCAGGGCAGGACGCCGTCCCCCGCTGAAATCGACGCGTTCAGAAACGCGTTGCTCGCCAGCGGCGTTAAACGAGTGATTGCTCACGCCTCGTACCTGATAAATCTGGCGGTTGGGGGGACGATCGGCAATAAGAGCATCGACACCGTCGTCCGTGAAATAGATCTTTGTTATCAACTGGGCATAGACAGCCTGGTGCTGCATCCCGGCTCATCGAGAGGCGCCTCCATCAGTGAGGCGTTCGGGACGTTAACCGGCGCGCTCGGTAAAATACTTGACCGGACACAGGAGTATAATGTTACGATACTTCTTGAAACTATGGCGGGACAGGGATTTGTCATAGGCTCATCGGTGGAGGAGCTTGAAAGAATCATGGACGCGATGGATTGGGATAAGCGTCTCGGCGTCTGCGCGGATATCTGTCACGTGTTCGGGGCGGGGGTGGACGTGCGCAGCGAAGGCGGTTACCTGAAATTCGTCTCATCGCTGGACAGACACTTCGGCCTTGACAGGGTGGGATGTTGGCACATCAGCGACAACAAGGGCTCGCTCGGCGAAAGCATCGATCGCCACGAACATATTGGCGAGGGCGGGATTGGAGTAATACCCTTCGGTATGTTAGTATCTGACGAGAGGTTCGATGATACGCCCGTTATACTTGAGACTCCCAAAGAGGGAATAGGAGACGAGGGCAATCTGGCGCTGCTCCGGAAACTCAGAGGACGGGCATAAAGTGGTGAGTGACTGAATTGTTTTCTTTTATTAATAATTTCCACTGGTACGACATTGTCGATATTCTCGTGGTTGCCTTAATTGCGTATCGCGTGCTTATGTTTTTCATGGATACGAGGGCGATGCAGATCGTCCGCGGCGTTTTTATCATAGTCCTATTCGGAATGTTGGCGCAGGCGCTACGGCTCCGTACAATCACATGGTTATTGAATCGCCTGCTCTCCGCGGTGCTGATCGCAATCCCGATAGTATTTCAGCCGGAATTGCGCAGGCTGCTGGAGGAGATAGGGCGCGGACGCCTGATAGCGGGACGCAGGAACTTGGATGATGTGTCCGACTCGCACGCCGATGCGCTGGTTGGGGCGGTAGCGTATCTCAAACAGCACAGGATAGGGGCGCTCATAATATTCCAGAAGAACACGGGGCTCAGGGAGATATGGCGCTCGGCCGTGCAGCTCCGCGCCGAAATTACGCAGGAATTGATATTGTCTATCTTCTGGCCCAATAACCCGTTGCACGACGGCGCCGTGATTATTGACAGGCAATCCATCATAGCCGCCTCCTGTTACCTTCCCCTAACAGACAACAATGACATATCGCGCTGGCACGGAACGAGGCACAGGGCGGCCGTCGGCGTCACCGAGGTGTCCGACGCGACCGCGCTTGTGATATCGGAGGAGCAGGGTCATGTATCGCTCGCGATAAAGGGCCGGTTATCGAGACCGCTCAACGAGGATCAGGTGTCGCGCTTCGTGCACAGATATTTCAAGCCGTTTGATAAAGACCTCGGGCTGCTCCAGCGGCTTCACAGCGAAATAGCGTCACGCTGGCCGGGTGAGAACATATGACGGGAGAGGAGAAATTCCGTGGATAAAGCCGCCAGAACCCGATGGCTGATGCGAGGAGCGTCGCTCGCTTTCGCGATAATTCTCTGGTACTTCGTGGCGTGGGACAGCTCCGGCCTGAGGGTGAGGGACCTTCGCGTACCGGTGCAATTTCAGGGTTTATCCGAGGGATACTCGCTCTCCGGCGATATAGAGAATGTTGAGGTGAGAATCCGGGGCGGCGGCGTCGAACTTGCCAGGCTCACCCCGGGAGAAATCACGGCCTCTGTCGGCATATCAGACCTCAGACCCGGAAAATACAGGCTGCCGATACAGGTAACGCCTCCGGGACATGTCCAACTGGTGAACCACAACCCCAGATTTGTCGAGCTGGAGCTTTTCAGGATTATCGAGCGTGCGTTCAACCCCGTTCTTGTCCCGTATGACATGCCAGACGATTTGATGTTTTCAAACGTGGACATTACGCCGCCGGAAGTGTCGGTGAGGGGACCTGAGGCGCTCGTTATGACTTTGAGACGGGCGGAGGTAAGAGGCACGGTGAGTGAAATGTCGGACGGGTCGCGTAACCTGCCGGTCATACTGGTCGGCGAGGACGGCGATTTGCAGGATCTGGCGGCCGAACCGCCGGCAGTGACGGTAAACGCGCAGTTCACCACTATGATGGAGGAGGTCAGTATACCTGTAAGGACAAGGGTGACGGGAGCTCCCGCCCTCGGTTTCGAGGTGACAAACGTCGTCCTGTCGCCGGACGTCGTCACTCTGCGGGGGACAAGGGAAGCGCTGTTCGGGATTACGGAGATAAGGATAGATCCCATAGACATTACCGGACTTTCCGAAAATATGACCATTGATATGCCGATCGAAACCCCTTCCGGGGGCATAGCGATAATCGGCGCCGATCACGTGATCATTAGAGTGGAGTTACGAACGGCCATGGAATCACGGACATTCCTCGGCGTTCCGATAATTATTACGGGCGTGCCATACCCGAGCAACTGGACAGTTTCTCCGAGAACGGCCAGCGTGACTGTCGAACACCCGGTCTTTGATTCCGCGCCCGACCCCGACGATCCGCTTCTGGAATTATACATAGACGCGACAAATGTCGTGACTTCTCAGCTCACTCTCCCCATACTGACGAGAAATGTGATGAGCGGAGTTAGCGTTATAAGAATAGAACCGCCGCAGGCCACTATTACCGAAATCAATTAACGGTTTAAGGAGAGGATTTTATGGCTTCGACCGAAAAAATACGATGCATGTTTGGAACGGATGGGGTCAGGGACATCGCCAATCGAGGATTGATGACACCCGAGACCGCCCTGTCATTCGGGAAGGCTTTTGCCCTTTTTTTGACGGAGCGCGGAGTTCCCCGTCCAAAGATCGCCGTCTGCCGGGACACCAGAAAATCCGGAGCAATGCTGGAGGCCGCGCTGTGCGCGGGAATGATGTCAGCCGGAGCGGAGATATATAGCCTTGGCATATTTCCGACCCCCGGGCTGAGCTGCGTTCTGAGCGACGGCGAATACGACGCGGGGGCCGTAATAAGCGCGTCTCACAATCCGGCGGAGTACAACGGCATTAAATTTTTTAACTCACAAGGCTGCAAGCTCAAGGACGAGGATGAAGCGGAGATCGAGAGCTACCTCGGCGATGATCTGCTGCAAGAGTGGAGACCCACCGGTGCGTCGGTTGGCGATATGCACGACGCGTCCTGCAAACGCGCCCTCTATACCGACTGGCTGAAGGACGTGATGGAGTCCATCAGGGAGCGGGACTGGCCGCTGGTCGTCGACGCGGCGAACGGGGCGGCGTCGGACGTCGCGCGAGAGATTTTCGCGGTGTGGAAGGGCCCTGTGACATACTGCGGGGTCTCCCCTGACGGTCTCAATATCAATGACGGAGTCGGCGTTATTCACATGCGGCATCTGGCCTCGCTGGTGAAAGCGGGAGAAGCTCGGCTGGGGATAGCCTTCGACGGCGACACCGACAGGGTGTTGATGTGCGATTCAAAAGGCAGGCACATCGACGGTGACATAATGCTCTGGGTGATAGCGCGCCACATAAACGCCATAGGCAAAATCGGGCATGGCATTGTCGCCACGGTGATGAGCAATATGGCCCTTGAGGAGCGGCTAGCCGAGGAGGGCGTCAAGATGTTCCGCTGCGCGGTCGGGGACAGATATGTGTACGAAAAGATGCTTGAGGTGGGCGCGCTTCTGGGCGGCGAACAATCAGGGCACATAATCATGCTCGACCACGCGGCGACCGGAGATGGGATATGCACCGGCCTGATGTTCCTCAAAGCCTGCATGGAACTCGGCGAGGACATTGACACTCTGGTCGACAGATTTCCAAGGTATCCGCAATTGCTGGAGAATGTGACCGTCACGGACAGGGAACGCGTGCTGTCTTCGCCGGAACTCGCGGAAGCCGAGAGGAGAGCCGGGGAAAAGCTGGCGGGGATGGGACGGGTGCTTCTTCGCCCGTCAGGCACGGAACCGCTGATAAGGATATTGGTCGAGTCCCGCGACCCCGCGCTCACAAAAGAGGTCTGCGATGATTTGAAGAAGGTCGTGGCAAACATTTAAAACGCAAACCGGGAGAATCAAAATTGATATGCCGCATAGAAAACGCTGTGTTCAGATGGATAATTTTCGCGGCCTTATGGATCGCCGACAGGGCGGCAAAATACCTCGCGCAGCTTTATCTGTCCGCTGCGGCGGGGAATGAAAGCGCCGTTTTCTTTTCTCTATCCCTTCATCACAACGAAGGAATTTCGTTCGGCTTACTCCGAAATTTCCCCTCCGCCGGTTTAGCCGTGTCTATTGTGGGAATCATCCTATTGGGATTTTTATGCCGAAAAAACGCGACGCTGCGCCCCATGCTGGGCGTGATATTCCTATGGGCGGGAGCGATTTGCAACCTCACGGACAGGTTGCTTTACGGATACGTGATCGATTGGCTTTACGTCGGACTATATGTAAATTTGGCGGATATTTGGCTTGGCATGGGATGCGTGATGGTATTTTTGCATTACGCGAACGCGTCCGAGGAAGGTGAAATGTAGGTCAATCACTTCTTTAGGCAGGGGCAAGCGGGATGATAGCGCAATATAAACAAAAGATGGAACACCGCCTGTGCTAGAATGACACAAATGTGTAACCGAGGGCGCGGAATTTTAGCCAAGGCCAAGGAGGAAAATTGAGATGTTGACACAGGCAACATAACGCCAAGAACTGTACCGGATGATTGACACGCTGCCGAACGACGGAGTAGTCGCCGCGATTGAGCTTATCAGAGAGTTACGATGATCCGATGACGGCTATCTCCCGCACATACCGAATGCAGAAACTGCGGCAGCGATCCACGAAGGACGTGCCGGTAATAGAGAGAAGGTCACAATTGACCAGATAATGGCGGAACTTAATGCGGGAACCTGAATTGAATCCGGTAGAACACGTATGGGACGAGTTGAAAGAAAAAGGTTTTCATAATCGGGTATTTTCTAGTCTTGACGCCTTGGAAAACCATTTGTTAAACGAGCTTAGAGAGCTAGAAGATTCCCAGTCTATTGTCGTCAGTTGGCCATGTGGATTATTAATGTATTAATGATTTAGAAATGGAATAAGGGGACGTCGCTCTCGACGTCCCCTTAACAATGTGCGGGATAGCCGCCCGCTAAATGGCTATAGGCGCATGCCTCCGTTTACGCTCAATACGTGCCCCGTGACGTAGCTGCTTTCGTCGCAGGCCAGAAACAGCGCGGCGTTCGCGATTTCCTCCGGCTGTCCCAGGCGGCCCAGCATCGTGAGGCCGGCGAACTTGTCCAGGAGCTCCTGCGGTACGGTCTGCATCATACTGGTCATTATGTAGCCCGGAGCAATGGCGTTGACGCGGACCTTAGCGCCCTTCCGCGCGAACTCCTTGGCCCAGGTCTTGGTCATGCCGATAACTCCGGCTTTGGTGGCGGCGTAGTTGGTTTGGCCGATGTTGCCGTATTCCCCGACAACGGAGGAGATATTGATGATGGAACCGGAGCCTTTCTCCATCATGGCGGGCCCTACGAGACGCGTCATGTTGAAAACACCCTTCAGGTTCACGCCGACGACGAGGTCCCACATCTCGTCGGTCATTTTTTGAATAAGGGCGTCGCGTGTAATACCGGCGTTATTCACCAGAACGTCGATTTTCCCGTACTTGGCCACGATGCTGTCTACGGCCTGCTCGCAGCTTGCCGTATCGGTCACGTTCAGCGTGACATAATCCACGCCTTCAATCTCCCGATCCGGCGGATTCAGGTCGGCCGCCACAGCTTTAGCTCCCTCGGCGGCGAAGAGCCTGCAACACTCGGCTCCGATGCCCGCTGCTCCACCGGTAACGAGTGCGATTTTCCCCTCCAGGCGCTTGCTCATTATTCGCGACCGTTCATAATCGGGGGAGTGATCTCCTCGGCGGAGATATTCCTGACCCACTTGGGAACCATGTGGTCAACCCCGTCCACGGCGGTAAACTCAATAGCGAAAAGGTCCTGCATGGCCTGATGATCCTGCACGCGGAAGTAACGCTTGCCGGTGGGCGAATCGAATTCCATGCCTTCCATTGCGGGGATCAGAACCGCCGGGTCGGTTACGCCGCCCGTGAGTTCAAGGGCCGTAACGATGGCGGCCGCCGCCGCGAACCCGCCCGAAGTAAAGATGTCGGGGGGCATATTGTGCCTTGCCAGGTGGTTCTCCACCAGCCATTCGTTCAGGGGCTCGTTCTGCGGCACGGTGTGATAGTACACGGTAAAGCCGATGCCGCCTGTTCTGCCGAGGGGCAGCATGGGCCTGAGGGCCGCGATTTCAGGCGCGCCGGTCACTATGGTGACGCCGGCTCCTTGCAGATTCATTTCCAAAAGCTGTGTCCAAGGGTTGTTGGCAGCCGCCCACACGACATAGAGATAGTCGGGCGCGGTGTTCCTGAGTCTGAGAAGGTACGGGCTGAAGTCGGAAGCGTCCTGAGGGGCGTACTCGACCTGAACGAAAGTCAGTCCCCTCTGCTCGCAGGCATTCTTGAAAGGCTCCACCATGCTGTAGCCAAAGGTGGTGTCAGGGGCAAGGGCGGCTACGGTCGCGCCGGGGGACGCGCCCGCGATAACCGAAGCCATGGCATGTGCGTCCTGGCCGGATGTGCGGCCGGTACGGAAAATATACTTGTTCCAGTTTGCTTCATTGATGATAGCGTCCGCCGCGGCAGGCTCGATGACCGCCACCGTTTCAAATTCCTCAAACAAAGACAGGCTTGCCACCCCGTCGCCGGAGGAAGCATAGCCGGTGACCAGTTCCACCTTGTCGGTTTCCAGCAGCTTCATGGTCCTTTCACGGGCCACGTCCGGGGTATTAGTGGTGTCTTCCCATATAATCTCGATGGGACGTCCGGCGATGGTGTTGGTTCCCTTTGTCATGTACTCAAACCCCAACAATAATCCGCGCTGGAACTGCTCGCCGTAATCCTGAAGCGCGCCGCTTAGGGACGTGATGGCGCCGATTTTCAGCACCTCAGCGGCGGGCGCCGGGGCAGCTAAAGCAAACGCCATAACCAAAACTAACGCAAAAACAAAGATTTTCCTCATGTTCATGATCTCATCCTCCTTAAAATTGTTGTTATATTAATAACAGCAAGACGGCC
>Ga0099364_10013095_pt1 | contig 11154 bp, 7 predicted proteins | sample TergutTh196P3_FD_73070 | JGI IMG/M metagenome (GOLD analysis project Ga0099364, IMG submission 73070) | Microcerotermes parvus P3 segment gut microbial communities from Pointe-Noire, Republic of the Congo - Th196 P3 | ecosystem: Host-associated > Arthropoda: Insects > Digestive system > Gut ... | reverse complement strand
AACGTTTACGCGAAAGACGGCCGGCGAAAGCGGTTCCTCGGCATCGTTGACGGACGCGTCATCCGTCGGCGCGGCGTCATAAACATCCTGACACCAGCCACCGACGGGAGACGCCGCCATAACCAGGCATAGCAATACCATGTAAGGTTTGTAGTTGCGTCCGGGAGACATTTTGATACGGATGATCACTGACCGCCAGCCGCTTCGCGCATTGCCATGACAGAGGCCGGGACACCGTGACGGTTTGCCTGGAGCCTTGCCGTGCCACCGCCGGGCGTGTAAACATCCAGGGAGTTAATGGCAAAGCCCTCGACCGCGGCCGCCGCGCCGTTAAGTTCGTCCGGGGAAATAATGAAATTACCGGCATTCGGCGTGTCGCTCCATAACTGACCAACTCCAAGGAAATGGATTTCATCATGGGCTGTCCAGTTTGCGGGATCATAATCGTTGGAACCCTTACCGAAAACAAGATATTCGCCGTTTCCGCCCCGACTGATTCCAATCTGCCAGAAATACGCGTTGTAGTGTGTAGCACCGGCGATCCGGAGCGCCGGCGGGATAGTGCCCGGACTTTCACCGCCGGCCAGGCTTACAAGGTCTGAAGCTCTGGTCTGGTATAGTATCCACTGCATGGCGTAAGATTCGTCATAGCTGCCGGCGAGTATATAAGCCGTGCCGTTTGAGGCTATTGCAATGCCGCGAAAATCGTGCAAATCCGGATAGGCGCCGCCGATGTAAGCCTTCTTTTCAGCGCTTATACCGGTAGAAGTTATCTCAATCAGGCTGAGGCTGGAATCTGCCCCGTTGTTGTCGCCGGAATGCTGCGTTCCTCCGAGGCAGGGAATAAAGAGATATCTGCTGTTACCGGATGCGTAGGGTACGAGGCCGAAGGCGTTTTTGCTTATTTCAACCGGATTGCCAACCAGTTCAAACGCAACGCCGGCAGATGTTCCGGTTAATCGGTATTCACGCACTTCGCTGTTTTCGTATCGGATAGGCCAATCGGAAGTGTAATAGATAACTAGAGCGAAGATTCGGTCGCCGTCCACGTAAACATCCTGGGTATAGGCCTGATAAGTATCGCCGCCCACGATTTTATTAGGGATGGTTTGGGACGCTACCGTTTCGTATTCGTCGTCCTCGTTCATGCTGATAAGGCGCAGTGTGCCGCCGCTGTTTCCGGCGCTGGAGTGATCGGCCGCTACCAGGTAAGGTTCGTCTTCATATCTGATGTTGGTCAGAGTTCTGGGATTTAAAGGCAGATTGTTCGGGATGTTCGCATATTCTCTTTTCAGTGACCAGTCGGCGTCTGTCGGCTCGTAAAACCAGTAGCTGGAATCGCCGGGACTGCCGGGTGTGGCGGAATAGTCGGTCAACGCGACGCGAAGTTGAGATTCTTCCGCGGCTTCGTTGAGAAACGAAAACACGGATGGGGCGTTACCCGATCTGTTTATGGGCATACCAGCGCCTTCTCGTAACTGCCCGGCCGGGTCTGCTGTGAAAGCCGTGCCAGACCAGCGGATTTTGCTCAAAACCGGAGTCGGCGACTGATAATTACCAGTATTTCCTACGACAAAAACCATGGGAGTGTCTGTCGGTTCGCCGGGTGTTTCCGTGACGCGAACCTGAATAATTACCGTGGCCGTAGCTGTCGGTGTGGCTCTGGTACTTACGGTAAAGGGATATGACCCCTCTGCCGCCGGCGGAGTATAAGTCGCGCTATTACCGCTTACATGGCAAGTATTCGGCGCTGGTTCAGCCGGTACCGGCGCAATTACGCACCCTGTTGGCCATTCGATATCGGAGTGCGCAACCGCTACGGTTATCTTCGTGCTTTTTCCCGGCTCGACCGGGTTTGGCGTCGCCGACGAAATGGAAATGGTTGGATTCTGCCTGCTGTCGCCGCATGCAACAAGCAGAGTCAGCGACAACAGCGTCAAAACCGACAAAAACAAATTATACTTCAGGATTTTCAATGTTTGATCTCCGTTTGGTTTGGGCGGTCACAAGTTACAGGAGAAACGATGTCTCAAGCCGGCTTGCGAACCGGCCGGGAAGCAACACTTTTTCGTTCGTGTAAACAAACGAAGCCCAAGATCCTGTGTTTATGAAATACACACGACGAACGTTTTACGCATTCATCGCGCAACTAGTATGAAATCAGGCAGGTTTCCTGGCTTTCCCAAGCTCGTCGCCTTCCCATCCTTTTCAGGGGACAGTGGCTTTGATTGACGGCTTCCGGCGCTGCTGACGCATTTGACCGGTATTGGGATTTACAGTGGCGTAACCAACTCCAGATTTTCACTGGATTCCCTGGACGCCTGAAATCACGAATTGAAGTCTAATCCAAGCCGGAAGAAAAAGAAACTTTTTTTACAAATTCCCTGAGCCTGCGCGGTAGAAACTCAAATCGCAATTTAATATTCACCGGAATTACGTTCCGGACAGCAGGGGCAATAAGGCCGGAGTCGTAGAAAATCAGGCGGTTACGCATCGCGGGAAAGGATTCCCGCTGAATTTCAACATGGATGATTTTTCCTGAACGGGTTTTGACGCGGAGATCGACAATACCGAGCTTTTCGTCCGGATATTCGCGCGGCAGGTATGGATTGGCAATAACGATGTCCCGGTATTCATCTTTTGTGTTATCTTGAGAGGGTGTTGTCCGCTCTCAAGAGTGGGTTTGGGGCTTGTCAGGTGTTACCAGCACCCGGCAAGCCCGTTTTTGTTTTGGACTGCCTACCCTTTGCCAGTGTGTGCAAGGTAGAAGCCAAAAATGGCAACAGCCATGACTCCCACAGTAAATAAAATTGTTGCGGGATTTGTTAGGTATTCTAAGGTCAGATATTCCATTTTTCCCTCCTTTGCAAATAAATTTGTAATCCTAGTATCGCGCCGAAAGTCAACAGACCTATCGTTATTGCATAAAAGTTGGTCTGAAACAATCCAACCAGCATACTTCCGGCGCTGATTTTCTCTAACCAATCAGCGACACGTTTAAACATATCATTTTTTTTCATGCCGTGCTTTCCTTTACCAATCTATTGCGCGATCTCCCAGTTTCGCGCGTTCCCGGCGGGATAATGCCGGTTTTTTTGCGCGCCCTTATCGCCTATCGGGTTACGATTGAAAGGCCGCGGCGCGCGGCGATCCCGGGTATGAAATATACGGGCTGGCTAGTGTAGTATCACCTGGGCTATAATAAATTAGTTTTTATGAAGTGTTAAAAAATTTCAATTCAGCAAGAGTGAGAGGAAGCGGTATGCCAGAAAAGATGTTGGTTATTGATAATGATGAACTTGTTCTGAAATCCTGTCGGGAACTTTTCGAGGCGGAAGGCTTTGCTGTAACAACCGCCGGAAATTCGCGGGAAGGATTGGCGCTCGCATCGGCGCAAACATTCGACGTCGTCGTTATCGAGTGGGAACTGTCGAATTCAGGCGGCGTGGACATTATTGAAGAAATTGGCAAACGTTCGCCGGATTCGGTCGCGGTTATGATCAGCGCGCACGCGACGGTCGGGGGCGCGACTGAAGCCCTGAAACGCGGCGCGATGGATTATGTGGAAAAGCCGCTAAAGCCGGAAGTAATCACCAGAGCCGTCAAAGAAGCGGTGCGGCGAAAAATCATCGAAGAAAAGAAGGCGATAGGCCGTTTCGAGAAGGCATTGAAATCTTTGAACCTTCCGGCGCCAGTTGTCGACGTCAAACCGCCAAAGGCAATCGCGGAAACCTTCGATCAGACAATAGGCGTTGCAAAGGCGACTTCCCCCTGGATGACGATTACCGTGCTTGGAGTTCTGGCAGGCGCGTATATCGGGTTTGGCGGAATGCTGTCTTCCACCGTCACTTTTGAAACGGCATCCGTACTCGGCACGGGACTTTCAAGATTTATCGGCGGAGCCGTGTTCAGCGTAGGTCTGATGATGGTGATTATCGCAGGCGCGGACCTTTTCACGGGCAATAACGTGATGATTTCCAGCGCCCTGACAAAAAAGATTACCTGGTCAAACATGTTTACGCGCTGGACGGTGGTTTATTTCGCGAATTTTGCCGGTTCTCTTCTGATTATGGTTCTTTTTTTCTACTCCGGTTTATGGAAGACGGGAGATTACGGGCTCGGCGCCGCGGCAATGAATCTTGCGAACAATAAAGTTACTTTGACGTTCTCCGAAGTTCTCTGGCGCGCCATCGGCTGCAACTGGCTGGTTTGCATCGCCGTCTGGATGGCGTGTTCCGCCCGGCAAACCATCAGCAAGATTTTCGCCATATTCTTCCCTATTATGGCCTTCGTAGCCCTGGGTTTTGAACACTGTATCGCCAACATGTATTTCATTCCTACGGGTATTCTGTTCAGCGGTATTCCGGAAATCGCTTCGGTTGCCAATATTGACACATCCGCGCTCACCTGGGGAAGTTTTCTGGTAAATAATCTCGTTCCCGCCACAATCGGCAATATCATCGGCGGCGTGGTCTTTGTAGGCATGGGCTATTGGTACGCTTATATCCGGCCGGATAAAAAGTAGTTGAACGATTTGGCGCGGATAAATGACTGCGGGGCCGACAGATTGTTGAAAATAGCTGTGATATTGTAGCGCCCTGTCGTCAGCTTCGCGCAGGGCGCTACAACACCGCCGACGGTTATTCACGTTAAACGTCTGCGATTACTACACTTAGGGTTACATCAAAAACCAGCCCTAATACAATTACGGTGAAAATCAAGAGAATTTTTTCAAAAATTCAGATTACAGTTGCGAAAAGCTTTTTCCGGTGATATAAAAAGCGTTTTAGCCGATAAGGAAGCACTCTTTCAGGAACGAAAGGCAACCTGTTTCCGTATATTATATCCCTGGTGAGGCTATGTTTTTATGATTGAACTGGAACATGACGAAATTTTGGAAGAAAACGATTACGATGTAATTGAAATGGACGAGGACGAGATCGACAGGTCTGACGCTTTTCCACGACTGACGCGGGAAAACTATGTGGACCGCGTCCGTTTTGACCGGGTGCCTAACGAGAACCGGATTATCGGTAAGGAAGAATCCGCAACTTCGGCCGATCCTCTGTATATTTACTACCGGAGCATGAGCAAGATTCCTCTGCTCACGCGCGAACAGGAAGTGTACCTGGCGCAGAAGATTGAATCCGCGAAGCTCAATACCCTGCGGCTTCTGTCGCTGACCACTGTTAATTCCTTCAAAGTCATGGAAATTGCCGAAGGACTGCAGCTCGTGGAGGCTAAATCTCCGCAACTTCAGCCAGGCGTTGAAGAAAAACGGGAAACTGAAGGTGAAGTTCCGCTGGAAGAACGTAACCGTTTGCGGCTAAAACAGATAAACAAGGTCATTTCGCGGCTTGAAAAGCTGGAACTCAAATACCGTGAAGCCAAGGGAAATCTGAAGAAGAACAAATCCAAAAAAGCGACTGTCGACAAAAAAGAACAGAACGCCATTCAGGTTCACCGTGACAAAATTTGCAAACTCCTCCAGGATAATATCGAATTTTCGGAAAACCAGATTGCCGTTCTGGTTGAGAGCGTTGAAGCTGTTCTGCGCGGCATGGAAGCAGCGGAGGCGCGTCACAAGACTCTCGCCAAACGCAAGGGAACGACCAAAGAACTTCGGGATGCCCGCACCCACCTTGCCGAAATGGAGAACAGGTATCTGACGAATACGGAGGAACTGCGCAAAATCATCGCGCTGATCAGCGAAAATAAAATTGAAATGTTGCACGCCAAAGACCAGTTTGTACGGTCAAACCTGCGCCTGGTATTGAGCATCGCTAAAAATTACTCATATCCGGGACTGGATTTGCTGGATCTGGTTCAGGAAGGAAACATCGGGCTGATGAAGGCGGTGGATAAGTTCAACTACCGGTTGGGGCACAAATTTTCCACCTACGCAACATGGTGGATCCGCCAGAGCATCACGCGCGCGATTGCCGACCAGGGACGGACCATCCGCATTCCGGTTCACATGGTCGAAGCCATGAACCGTGTGCTGAAGGTAGCCAACGAACTGACCAAACGGCTTGGCCGGGAACCTACGGTGCATGAACTGGCCAAGGAACTCAAGACGCCGGTCGCAAAGGTGACGCAGATACTTAAAGCCGCCCAGGAACCGATTTCTCTTGAGGCCAGCATAGCGGACAACAGGGACGCCGTGCTGAACAAATTCATTGAGGACAAGAACGCTGTTTCGCCGGATGAAGACGTTATGAAACACAACCTGCGCGAAGTGACCGACTCGGCTTTGCAGTCGCTGTCTCCGCGCGAGCAGGAAATTGTGAGAATGCGCTACGGTCTGAATGAAAAAGGGAAAGAGTATACGCTGCAGGAAGTTGGAGAGATTTTCCAGGTGACCCGTGAGCGTATCCGGCAGATTGAGGAAAAGGCGCTTTTAAAACTCCGAAGCCCATATCGGTCAAACAAGCTGCGCGAATTTGCCGATTTTATGAGCAAAAACTAATGGACAATGCCGGAATTTGAAGCTGAAGCAATCGTACTCCGACACTATTCCTTGTCCGAATCCGGCCGGATTATAGTTTTCTTCACGCGCGAACACGGCAAGCTCCGCGCCGTCGCCGATGGAATCAAAAAGCCTAAAAGCCATATGGCCGGCGCGCTTGAGCCTTTCAATCACGTCAAAGTCGGATTCTGGTTCACGGAAGGAAAAGATCTGGGCCGGATTCGCGGGACGGAACTGATCGGCATGTTTCCCGGAAAGGTTATTGATCTCCGGCGAATCTACGTCTGCTCATATTTTGCGGAAATCATCAACGAAACAGCCCAGGAAAACCAGGCCAACAATGAGTTGTTCCGGCTGTTGCTGGCTTCGATGAAAGCTGCGGCGGCGGCGGTCCCAACGGCGGCGCTCGTTCGTTATTTCGAGATATGGGCGCTCAGGCTTAATGGATTCCTCCCGAATCTCACGCGTTGTTCGATATGTGGAAAAGGTATTATCAGCGAAGGTTTCTTTGCGTGGATTGAATCCGGGGAGGCGCGCTGCCGGGGTTGCGCGGGGGGCGTCGGACTCCATATGAGCGCAAAATCTGCGTCATCGCTCGAAAAAATGATGAAACTTCCGCCGGAAGAGTTTATGATTTTTAATTTTGAACAAGCCGCAGCTTTTGAACTGGAAAGGTTTGCGCAGCGGCTCCTGGGTTTTAATCTGGAAAGGCGGTTGAAATCGTGGCCGCTTTTGCGGGAAGCGCTTACTTAAAAGCTGACGGGTTTGCAGATGATAAAAAACATTCAGCAGATAATAATGGAGATGGAACGGTTCTGGGACCGCCAGGGATGCGTAATCCAGCAGCCGTATGACGTGGAAGTCGGGGCCGGCACCATGGCGCCGGAGACTTTCCTGCGGGTTCTTGGACCGGAGCCGTACCGGGTCGCCTACGTAATGCCCTCGCGCCGGCCTACGGACGGGCGTTACGGCGACAACCCCAACCGCGTTCAGAAACATCATCAGTACCAGGTCATCCTGAAACCCTCGCCGGAAGACGTGCAGGATATCTACCTGCAAAGCCTCATGGCGCTTGGGATTGATCTTAAAAAACACGACCTGCGTTTTGAGGAGGACAACTGGGAATCGCCTACGCTCGGAGCCTGGGGGCTTGGCTGGCAGGTGCTGCTCGACGGCCTTGAGATCACGCAGTTCACCTATTTTCAGCAGGCCGGAGGCGTGGACCTTGAACCGATCAGCGCTGAAATCACCTACGGCCTTGAACGAATAGCGACGTTTATAGCCGGCGTCGACAGCATCTACGATTTGAAATGGTCGGACAACGTAACATACAGGGACATCCGGCATCGCGAGGAAGTGGAGTTTTCCCGTTACAATTTCGAGGCGGCCGACGTTGATATGCTGTTCAAACTGTTTTCGCTTTATGAAGAGGAAAGTAAACGGCTTGCCGCGATGGATCTGGTGTTGCCGGCATACGATTATTGCCTGAAATGTTCGCATACGTTCAATATGCTTGACGCGCGCGGCGCCATCAGCGTTACGGAGCGCGTCGGCGTAATCGCGCGCGTCAGGCAACTGGCGTGCGAAGTAGCCCGGCGTTATCTTGAAAGCCGGGAAAAGCAGGGATTTCCCTTACTTGGAACGCCTTCCGTGAGGACAACGCCGCCGTAGGGGCGCGATTTATCGCGCCCTCATTGGACGGAAGAGCCGCAATGCATCGCGTCTCTACATTGAAATATCCAGGCTGGTTTTGGATCGGTCGCGTGGATGAAAGCTATGGAAAAAATGGAACTTGTCGTTGAATTGGGAGTGGAGGAAATACCGGCTTCAATGCTGGCGGACGCAACGCGGCAGTTGGCCGGACTGCTCTCTGAATCGCTGAAAAATCAGCGCCTTACAACCGGGAAAATAGTCGAGTGGCGCACGCCGCGGCGTATCATCGTGGGAATTGAAGATGTTCCCACCCGGCAGGATGACCTGCGCGAGACCGTCGCCGGACCGCCGAAAGCGGTGGCTTACGACGCTTCGGGCGCGCCGACGAAAGCGGCCACGGCCTTTGCGCAGAAAAACGGCGTGACTCCGGACGAAATTAAAATCGTTACGACGCCTAAAGGCGAGTATCTGTCCATCGTCCGCACCGTGCGCGGTGAAGAAACGAAAAAACTTCTTGAAAGCCTGGTTCCCGAGGCGATCTCTAAAATCCAGTTTTCGCGGACGATGCACTGGAGCGGGGACAATTTCCGGTTTATCCGCCCCCTGCGCTGGATTGCGGCGCTTTTCGGCGGAGAACCGATATCGTTTACGCTGGCCGGCGTAACGGCGTCAAACTTCACGTCGGGACACCGCTTTTTAGGTAAGCCGAAAATCGCCGTGACGTCGCTTGCCGATCTGAAGGAACGCCTGCGGGGAAATTACGTACTGGCCGATCCCGCCGAACGGCTGGCCGTTATCCGGGAAGGCTTGCTGCGGGAGGCTGAAGCGGCGGGCGGGAAACTGCTGGAAGATCCCGATCTTCTCGAAACGGTGATAAACCTCAACGAAGCGCCGTCGATAGTCCGGGGTTCCTTTGATGAACGATTTCTCGCGCTGCCCAAGGAAATCCTTGTGACCGTCATGCGCGAACATCAGAAGTACTTCTCCGTGACGGACGCTTCCGGGGAGCTTCTCCCGGTATTTCTGGCCGTTGTGAATCTGCGTTCCGACCCTGAGCGCCTTATTCAGACCGGACATGAAAGGGTTTTGCGCGCCCGTTTGTCGGACGCCGCCTTTTTCCTGGAAACCGACGGTAAAACAAGACTTCAGGACCGGGAAGAAGCCATGGGAAAGGTGCTTTTTCAGGAAAAACTTGGTTCCTATAAAGACAAAAGCGCCCGCGTGCTTTCGCTTGTTCCCAAAATTGTCGAATACCTGGGGGCGGAGGCGATTCTGCCCGATCTGACCACGGCGGCGCGGCTTTTCAAGTGCGATCTGATTACCGAAATGGTCAAGGAATTTACCGACTTGCAGGGCGTCGTCGGCGGACTTTACGCCAGGGCTGAAGGGTATCCGGAAGGAGTCTGGAAGGCGATCGGCGAGCATTATTATCCCAAGTCCACGACTTCGCCGTCGCCTGAGTCCCGAACAGGGGCGATTCTGGCGCTCGCCGACCGGCTTGATACCGTCTGCGGCTGTTTTTCCGTCGGTCTGATCCCGTCCGGTTCGGGCGATCCTTTCGCCATCCGGCGGCAGGGAAACGGCGTTCTTAAAATCATTTTCGATCATCGCCTGAATCTTTCGCTGAATGCGATGATCGCCCGCAGCCTGGAATCGCACGGAAAAGCGTCGGAAAACACAGCGGGCGAACTGGTGCAGTTCTTTGAAGGACGCCTGCGTTTTCTTTTTGAGGAAATGGGTTTTACCTACGATTGCGTCAACGCGGCGGTCGCCGCCGGGTTTGACAATCCGTTTGACCTTCTTGAACGGCTGCGGGCGATTCAGGAGATTCGGCGGGAAGACGATTTCCTTTCCCTGGCTTCGAATTTCAAGCGCGTGGTCAATATCCTGGAGAAGGCGGACAAACGCGACGCCGATGTCGATCCCGCGCTTTTTGCCGACCCCGCGGAAAACGCGCTTTATCAGAGCTATCTTAAAGTCCGGCCGGAAGTTGAGTCGTCCGGCCGGAATCAGGATTATTTAACCGCGTTCCGCGCGCTTGCGTCAATGCGCGGCGTCGTGGACGAATTTTTTGATCGTGTCATGGTTATGGCCGAGGACGCCGCGGTTCGAGCCAACAGGATTGCGCTGCTCAAGGACGTCTCGAAGCTTTTTTCCGGCCTTGCCGATATTTCTAAAATCATGCTGTAATAATCAAGAGAGGACTTAAATATGATTCCCAAAGGCACAAAGATTGTCCCCCCGGATGGGAAACTGGGCGTTGTGGTTCCCGGCATGGGCGCCGTCGCGTCAACCTTCATGGCGGGCGTTGAAGCCGTAAGGAAAGGGCTGGCCAAGCCTATAGGATCGGTGACGCAGATGGGAACCATCCGCCTGGGAAAACGCACTGACAACCGTACGCCGATGGTTAAGGACTTCGTACCGCTGACCGATCTCAACGATATGGTGTTCGGCGGCTGGGATATTTTCGAGGACAACATGTACGAGGCAGGCTGCAAAGCCGGAGTACTCGAAAAAAGTCTCCTGGACCGGATCAAACCTTTTATGGAAGGCATCAAGCCCTGGCCCGCGGCATTCAGTAAAGACTATGTAAAAAAGCTCGACGGTCCAAACGTCAAAAAGGCCGCCAACAAGATGGAACTGGCCGAGCAGGTGCAGGAGGATATCAGGAACTTCCAGAAGGCGAACAACCTGGCCCGTACCGTAATGGTCTGGTGCGGAAGCACTGAAATCTTCCTTGAAACGAAAGATGTGCATCAGACTGTTGAGAGCTTTGAAAAGGGGCTGGTCGACAACGACCCGGCGATTGCTCCCAGCATGATTTACGCCTACGCCGCCATAAAGATGGGCATACCATACGCCAACGGCGCGCCTAATCTTTCGTGCGACATTCCGGCGCTTATGGCGTTGGCAAAAGAGCGTTGCGTACCGATCTGCGGAAAGGACTTCAAAACGGGCAAGACGCTCATGAAAACCATTCTCGCGCCGGGACTGAAATCGCGTCTGCTGGGTTTGAACGGCTGGTTTTCGAC
>Ga0099364_10013094_pt1 | contig 11154 bp, 9 predicted proteins | sample TergutTh196P3_FD_73070 | JGI IMG/M metagenome (GOLD analysis project Ga0099364, IMG submission 73070) | Microcerotermes parvus P3 segment gut microbial communities from Pointe-Noire, Republic of the Congo - Th196 P3 | ecosystem: Host-associated > Arthropoda: Insects > Digestive system > Gut ... | reverse complement strand
CAATCAAAACTCAAAAAAACACTTACTTATTTACACAGCAAGTTTTAGATTGTCGTCATTTTCCTGCGATTTTGTTCCCATTCCGTTGATTTTTTCGGAAAACATTGCCATATCGTTGCCGATTTTCTCATTTGTGATACGAGCGTAAATTTGTGTTGTTTGAATATTGGTGTGTCCCAACATTTTACTTACACTTTCGATAGAAACGCCTTTTGAAAGGGTCAAAGTCGCAAATGTATGCCTTGACAAATGAAAAGTCAAATGTTTTTTTAGCTTACATATTTTTCCTATTTTTTGCAGATAAAGATTACAGCATCGGTTGCTTGTAACAGGCAAAGCACGAGTGCCGGACAATTTTCCTTTGTATTTTTCCAAAATCATTTTTGGAATGTCGAGCAACGGCACATTATATCTTACACCTGTTTTTCCACGATTACCTATCAGCCATTTTCCGCCGTCAAACGAAATTTTGACATCTTCCTGCGTTAATCGATGTACATCAATATACGCAAGTCCTGTAAAACAGCAAAAAACAAACACATCTCTGACTTTTTCTAAATGTCTTTCCTCAAACTTATGATTGATAAGAGTTTCGACTTCTTCCTGCGTTAAATAACCTCTGTCAACCGCTTTAAAACGAAATTTATACCCAACAAAAGGGTCATCATAAATCCACTTGTATTTGATTGCAATGCTGACGATGTGCTTAAACATCTTCATATATTTGACAATCGTGTTTTCGCTGCTATGCCTTTCTATAAGCAGATAATTTTCAAAATCACAAACAAATTTATGGTCGATTTCTTTAAGCGGAATGTCCGAAAGGTTATGCCATTTTTTGAGATAATCGGCAAGATGACTTCGAGCGGTACAATACTTGCCATAAGTGGATTTGCTGATATTTATGCCGACTAACAATTCCCTTTCCTTGTTGTGTTGGTCAAACAATTCTAAAAAATATTGACATTTGCCACCAATTCCTAAAAAATTATTCTTGATTTTTTCGGCAGTTACGCTGTTTTCTTTTTCCTGTAAATCCCGATATACCTTATATATCGCCGATTTTGTACTTTCGAGCAACATATTTATTTCGTTTGCCTCGCTTGTTCTACCTATGGCTTTTCCACTACTCACATCCCAAAGTTTGGGATTGATGTCTTTCTTCATTCCGAAACGTGTTTCTTTACCATCAACGGTAATCCTGCAAAAAACAGGTACGTTTCCGTTTTTTTTCACTTTGTCCCTTTTCAAGTAGAAAAGGACTTTAAAGGTGCTTCTTTTCATAAACTCATTTTTTTAACGTTACAAACTTACGTTGATTATTTAATAATGAGTTTTATGCAACACAGACAATATCAGACGGTTATGAGCCAATGTTGGACAAATTGCAACTCTTTTTTGTCCACCTTTTTAGAGGGTACGATTTGGGGCGTAAACTTTGTCCTTCTAAGTCTTTTTTGTATCTTTGCCCCGAAGTCAAAATGAAATGAAAATCTGTGTTATTTGCTGATTAGTAGTGTTTTGTCTTATTCGTGTCCTGCATAGTCTAAATATCCTTTGGGGATAGTTAAGTGTTGCGAGGAACGAAGCAATCTAAAAGTAAAAACTAATTACAAATTTAAAAATATACTACAATGAAAAAGTTTTTAAAAATCACAGGAATAACATTAGCATCGTTGCTGATATTATTGATGGTATTGCCTTTCCTTTTTCAAGGAAAAATAACGGAAATGGTAAAAAAAGAGGCAAATGAAATGCTGAACGCAAAGATTGATTTTCGGAGCGTCAATTTGAGTTTTATCCGTAATTTTCCCAATGCTACAATTGTTGTAAACGACTTTATGATTGTCGGAATCAACGAGTTTGAGGGCGATACGCTCGCGTCTATCAGCCGAATGGCGATTACTGTAAACATCAAAAGTTTTTTTGGTGACCAATGGCAAATTACCAATATCAGAGTTACACGCCCGAATGTGTTGGCGAAAGTGTTGCCTGACGGCAAAGTGAATTGGGACATAATGAAACCGTCTGACGATGAAGAGGAAGAAAGCACAGAAGATTCGTCTTTCAATTTGCGCTTGCAAAAAGTAGTTGTCGAAAAAGGCTACATTGTTTACGATGACCAAGAAAGCAGTATGAAAGCCATTCTTGATAACGTGAATTTAGAGCTTTCGGGCGATATGACGCAAGATATTACTACGTTAAAAATGCTTGGCGATGTGGAAAAACTTTCGTTTTTGATGGATAATATTACATACATCAGCAATGCAAAATTGAACGCAAAAATGGACATCGATGCTGACCTCAAAAATGATAAATACACGTTCCGCGACAACGAATTTTTGTTGAACAATATCAAAATGAACTTTGAAGGCTGGGTGGCTTTCATCGAAAATGGCTACGATATGGACATCAAAATGAACACGCCGAACATTGAGTTCAAAGACTTGCTTTCGATGGTGCCTGCACTGTATGCCAACGATTTTAAAAAGCTACAAGCCGGTGGCGCAGTAAAATTTGACGGTACCGTGAAAGGCATTTACGATGACAATACTTTCCCTGCTTTCGATTTTAAACTTGCTGTAGCCAATGCGCATTTCAGATATCCCGATTTGCCGAAATCGGTCGATAACATTAATATTAATGCAGAAGTTACTAAAAAACAGGGCGATTTGGATTTGACGATTGTAAACATTCCGAAGTTCCATTTCGAGATGGGCGGAAATCCGTTCGACCTGCACGCTTGGATTGCTACGCCGATGTCGGATATGCAGTTTAAATTTGGCGCAAAAGGCACGCTGAATCTTGATATGATAAAAGATGTTTATCCGTTGGAACAAGGAATGGCTGTTTCGGGCATCGTGAAAGCCGATTTGGAAATGAGTGGCAGAATGTCGCAAATCGAAAAAGAGCAGTACGAATCTATCAATGCGAAGGGCGATTTAACGTTGACAAATTTCACATTTAACAGCGCGGATATGCTTCCGATTTTGATAAACAAAGCGCATTTGAATTTTACGCCGAGATATGTGAATTTGACGGCTTTTGATTTGAAAATGGGTAACAACGACATTCAAGCAACGGGAAGATTGGAAAATTTCATTGCGTATGTATTGAAAGACCAAATGATTAAAGGCGAATTGAACGTAAATTCTACATTACTAAATGTAAACGATTTTATGAGTAGTGGCGAAGAAGAAACTTCTGCAACTGCCGAAGAAGAACCGATGTCGATTATCGAAATTCCGAAAAATATATTTTTCAATTTGAATGTGAATTTGAAAAAAGTAACATTCGATGCTATCGTGTTGGAAAATATTAAAGGAGAAATCCGCGTGTCGAATGGTATTTTGCATATCAACCGTGCCTCGATGAACGCGTTTGGCGGAACAATGAGCGCGAACGGTTTTTACAGCACCGAAAATATTGAAAATCCAAATGTGAATATGAAGCTGAATATCACAGATGTTTTATATACAGAGTTTTATAAACAAATGGAGATGGTTCAGCAGTTTGCGCCGATTTTTGAAAATATGACGGGCAGATTTTCTATGGATTTGCAGTTTGCATCGAAATTGGATAACACGATGTCGCCCATTCTTCCGTCTGTAACGGGAAGCGGTGTGCTGACTTCAAGAGATTTAAGCATTTCTAATATTAAGGTATTAGACGTGTTGGCAGGCGCGTTGAAAAATGATAATTTAAAAACATTGAACGCCAAAGATATAACCATCCGCTTTGCCATCAAAGACGGCAGAATCCACACCGAACCGTTCGATTTGAAAATGGGAACGACCAATATGAACGTTTCGGGTTCCACAGGACTTGACCAAACCATTAATTATGTGGGCAAAATACAATTTTCGCAACCGAAACAAATGGCACAAGTTCAACAATTGCAAAACGTAAATGTAACGGCTAATTTGAAGTTCGGCGGCACATTTACCAACCCGACCGTAAAAGTTGATTTAACCGATTTAGGCAGTGCCATAAAAGACGCTGCCGTGCAAGAAGTGAAATCGGTAGTAAACGAGAATTTGGGCAAAGCAGTTGAAGAAGCGCGCAAACAAAAAGATGCGTTGGTTGCTGCTGCCCAAAAACAAGGCGATGCTTTGCGCGCCGAAGCGCAAAAAGCAGGAAATGCGTTGGTAGCCGAAGCTGAAACACAGGGACAAAAATTAATTGCCGAGGCAAACAAAACATCAAATCCGATTGCCAAAGCAGCCGCAGTGAAAACTGCCGAAGCAAGTGCGAAAAAGCTAAAAGACGAAGCGCAAAAGAAAGCCAACGATTTGAATAGAAATGCCGACGACCAAGCCAATAAATTGGTAAACACGGCAACAGCGCAAGGCGACAAATTAATTGCAGACGCGGAGGCGAAAGCGAAGATATAATTCAAGATTCAAAATTTAAAATTCAAGATTGCGCATCAAGAATTTTTTGCGTAATTTTGAATATTGAATATTGAATTTTAAATATTGAATTTTTTATGGAAATATTAATCATAGGATTATTTTTATTATTCGGAATAATTTTGTTACTTGTAGAAATATTCTTTTTGCCGGGAATTTCGATTGCAGGAATTGCAGGCGTGGCGTTTATGATTGGCGGAATTGTGTACGCTTTTACCGTTGATACCGCTTATGGATTTTATACGATAATCATTTCGGTTGTTGCGCTTAGCCTTGCCATTTGGTATTTTATGAAATCCAAAACGTTGGACAAAATGTCGTTGCATACCAACATCGATGCAAAAGTAGAAACGGTTGACGAATCCATCATAAAAATCGGTGACAAAGGCATTACCGTTTCACGCCTTGCTCCTGTGGGAAAAGTAAAAATCAACGGCGAAACCGTAGAGGCAAAATCGCTGTTTGATTTCATTGATGAAGATACTGAAGTGGAAGTTGTGGCGGTAAATGCTACAAATGTGGAAGTGAGAGTCAATGCACAAGGTACATAACGTTTTGACGGCGCAAAAAATGAGCTGAAAATTAAATAAAATGTACTTTTACAGAAACAATTTAGTGAATATAACTATTTTAAAGGAGTAAGTATGAAACGAAAAATTATTATTAGTCTATTAATCTGTTTCATTGCTTTTTCAATAAACTTAATTGGCTTTGCACAAAACAATTCTAATGCGGTAAGCATTTCACAAATAGGAAATAGTATTACTGTAACTTTCAATTTGCCACAATATAGTATTAAAGATACAAGCCTATTAGTTCCCTATGGAGTATCCGAAAGTTTTAAGTATATTGATATTGAAAATTTTGGTGTAATTGATGATATTGGATACCCTCAATTGCCTCAATTAACGATTGATTTGTCAATACCTAACGGAGCCGATAATTTTAATGTTGTACTATCAAATGTAATAACAGAGACAACAACAATTAACAAGAAAATCTTGCCAACACAAGAGGATGTAAAAGAAAGCACTGATTTTCAAATTGACAATAGTTATTATACATCAAATGGAAGTTTGTATAATTTTAAATCGCAATTATCAGAATCTTATATCGTTTTTGACGAAGATGGTATTAGCTTTTCTATTTTCCCATTTACATATAACCCTCAATTGAACAGAATTGAAGTTTTGAAACAAGGAAAATTTACAATAACATTTTCTAATACAAGTTTAGCACGATCGCAATTAAATTACACTTCGCCAGTAAGAGAAGCTTACTTATCTAGTTTTTTTGAAAATTATTCTGTGCTTTCAAGAGGTGGAAATGATTTCGGTGGTAGATATTTAATAATAACAGCACCAAACTATGAAAGTACAATAACATATTTTGCTAATTACAAAAGAAATATTGGATATGAAGTAAAGGTTGTCAATACAAATACAACCGGAGCAAGTACTGATAACATCGAAAATTATATTAAAGCACAATACAATAATACGTCAACAAGACCGGATTTTGTATTATTAGTTGGCGACCACGGTGATATTCCGGCATCCAGAGGTCATCATAATACATCCGGTGATAATATTGATGACCCTATAACAGATTTGTATTATGCCTTACTGGCTGGCGATGATTATTTTGCTGATGTGTTTTTGGGACGCTTTTCTGTTTCAAATACTAGTGAATTAAAAAACATCATCAATAAAACCATTTATATGGAAATGAATATGCACCGCTTTAACAAAAAGGCAAAGTTTATCGCAGGTGACGAAAGTAACTCTTTTATGAAATGGCAGTTTGAAAGAGGACATAATAATGTCGTTAGCAATACATTTAACCCTCAAGGTTATAGTTGTCAAAAATTATATCAACCTAATATAACAAGTGTCGTTAATGCTTTAAGCGATAATCCTCTTTTTTATTTGTATTCAGGACACGGTAGTCGAACGTATTGGGCGGGAACAACATTTTCTTTGTATAACTCGAACATTAGCTCTGCAACCAATACAATATTTCCTTTTGTTTTTGCTTTTGCTTGTCATACAGGAAATTTTGCATATTCTTCAACTTGTATTGGTGAACATTGGATTAGGTTAGCTAACAAAGGTGCTGTAACTTATTTTGGTTCGTCTGTAAGCACAATGACAAATAGCGACGTTGCAATTGAAAAGAATATATTTGGAAATGCTTTTGTTGATAAAGAGCGTATAGGCAAATCGTAAATTTAGGAATGAAAAATTATTGGCAACGACTTTGGTCTTTTATGAACAGAGGCAGGACAAAACGTTATATGAAAGCATACAATTTGCTTGGCGACCCGTCATTAAATATACACGGCACGGGTTGCGTTAATAATTATATTTTTGCTAATAATGAGATTTTTAATAGCGGAGATGTTATTACTTATAGAGCAAGCAACAATATTCAAAACAATGCTTCATTTGAAGTCCGCAATGGTGCTCAAGTTCAATTAGTTGCAGGAAATTCTATTATACTAAAACCTGGGTTCAAAGTAGAGGCAGGAGCAAGTTTTATGGCTAACATAGAGCCTTGTGATAATAATATTGCAAGAATGGCAAGGAAGTTAGATGAAAATAATACAGATAATTCGTTTGCAGAGTTGAGTAATAATGAAGAGATTTTCGACCCGACAATATTTAGTTTTTTTCCGAACCCAACAAATTCGGATTTTTCAGTTTCTTACACAATCAATGAAGAATCTTTTGTTAAAATTGAACTGTATGATATGTTAGGCAACAAAATAAAAACTTTGTTGGAAATGCAAAAGCAATCTGCAGGAAATCATTACGATAATTTTTCAATATCAGAGATAGTTTCAGGTACTTATCTTCTTGTTTTTTCTTGTGAATCAAAAACAATAGCAAGTAAAATTATAAAAAAATAACCATTATGAAAAAAATAAGTCCTATAATTGTCTTTTTATCATTACTTTGCATAAGTTGCAAGGAAATACATTGTCCTGAATTTCCTGCAAATTTAAATTATTTTCCTTATGAAAACGGGCAGGAGCTAAAATTTAAAAATACACAAGGCGATATTCGTAATTTTACGATTATCAGCAAAGAAAATTCAATACCTGAGTCTTTTACATCAAATTGTAAATGTGCTTGTGATGTATATACAGGGTTTAAAACCAATCCAAATCAAGATAATATAAGCATAGAATGTAGGATTAATATTTCAGGCAGAGAGGAGTTTAGTAGGGTTTATATACATAATTTTATTGCAAATATTAGTGATGATAATGATATGTATATATATATGATTGATTTTTTGAATAAAGAAATAGATATTAGAGAGTTTGGAATTACCTCCAAGAATTTCAAGGAAATAGAAAAACATTTGAAAGACACAATTTCAATAGAAAGCGATAACAATCAACTTATTAAAAAAATTGTACTTGTAAAAAATAGAGGTTTACTTTCGTATACAACCACTGATGACGAAGAATGGAATTTGATAGAGTGAGTGGTGTGTAAAAAATATTTATTTTTTTGAAAAGTGATTTGAAGATAACTAAACATATTGTTTCTGTCTCTGTCGAAGATATTCTTAATAATCAAAAATACGATGAATAAACAACCTAAATATTAACAATTAAAAAACAAAAAAAATGGAATTATTACCAATTCTTGGCTTAATAGCCATTGGAGTAGTCTTGTTACTATTCTTTTATTATGTGCCGTTTCTGTTGTGGATTTCGGCAAAAGTGTCGGGCGTAAACATTGCGCTGTTGCAACTGTTTTTGATGCGCATTCGTAACGTACCGCCTTCGAGCATCGTAAGAGCGATGATTGAAGCGCATAAAGCCGGACTGAAATCGATTACGCGCGACGAGCTTGAGGCGCACTACCTTGCCGGTGGACACATTGAAAGAGTTGTTCACGCTATTGTTTCTGCCTCGAAAGCAAACATCGACTTGTCGTTTCAAATGGCAACCGCCATTGACTTGGCAGGGCGCGATGTATTCGAAGCCGTGCAAATGTCTGTAAATCCAAAAGTGATTGACACTCCGCCCGTTTCGGCAGTTGCCAAAGACGGTATTCAGCTCATTGCCAAAGCTCGCGTTACGGTACGCGCCAGCATCAAGCAGTTGGTCGGTGGTGCGGGCGAGGAAACCGTGTTGGCACGTGTAGGCGAAGGAATTGTGTCGTCTATCGGTTCGTCAGAATCGCACAAAAGCGTGCTGGAGAATCCCGACAGCATTTCTAAACTCGTGTTGCGCAAAGGGTTAGATGCCGGAACCGCCTTCGAGATTCTCTCTATTGACATTGCCGACATTGATATAGGTAAAAACATCGGCGCTATCCTGCAAATGGACCAAGCGCAAGCCGACAAAAACATTGCGCAGGCAAAAGCAGAAGAACGTCGCGCGATGGCGGTGGCATCGGAACAAGAAATGAAAGCCAAAGCGCAAGAAGCTCGCGCCAAAGTAATCGCAGCCGAAGCAGAAGTGCCAAAAGCAATGGCAGAAGCCTTCCGCAACGGAAATCTCGGTATTATGGATTATTACAAAATGAAAAATATCCAAGCCGATACCGATATGCGCGAACATATCGCCAGACCATCGGCAGGCACTAAACCAACGAAGTAATTTTTAGTTAGCACACGGAATACACAGAATAAACGGAAAATCAACTAAATGTGATATTCTGTATAATCCGTGTATTCTGTGTGCTTTTTGCATAAAATCGTAAATCTAACATCTAAAATCGTAAATTATTATGAAGCCAATAGGAAATTCAGAATTAATTATCAATGCCGATGGAAGTGTTTTTCATCTACATTTGCGTCCCGAGCAGTTAGCCGATAACATCATTTTGGTAGGCGATCCGGGCAGAGTGAATTTTGTCGCTTCTTTTTTCGACGAAAAAGAATGCGAAGTTTCTAACCGTGAGTTTAACACCATTACGGGAACCTACAAAGGAAAACGAATTTCGGTGGTTTCTACCGGAATAGGTTGCGATAATTGCGACATTGTGATGAACGAACTTGATGCGTTGGCAAACATTGATTTCGCTACGCGAACGATAAAATCGGAATTTAAGCAACTGAACATTGTGCGCATTGGCACTTCGGGCGGACTGCAACCCGAATGCGGACTGGGCAGTTTTGTGGTGTCCGAAAAGTCGATGGGATTTGATGGATTACTGCCTTTTTATGCCGATTGGGAAAAATATTGCGACATCGATTTTTCGGCAGAATTTATCAAGCAAACCAATTTTTCGACGATGCACGCTTTTCCGTATGTGGCAGATGCTGATGCCGAATTGGTCGAAAAAATTGCGCAAACGGATATGATTCGAGGCGTTACCATTGCCTGCAATGGTTTTTATGCTCCGCAAGGGCGCGAACTCCGCTTAAAACTTCACGACCCGAACTTGAATGAGAAAATTGAAAATTTTTCGTACAACAACTACAAAATCACAAATTTTGAAATGGAAAGTTCTGCTATTGCCGGATTGGGTAAAATAATGGGACACCGCGCAATGACCGTTTGCTGTATCATTGCCAACCGCTTGGCAAAAGAGGCGAATGTGGATTACGGAAAACAGATGGAGAAATTGATAAAAACGGTTTTGAAGAGAATTTAGAAAGTGTATAAAAACAAAAAGTCCTGAAACAGCGGTTTCGGAACTCTTATTTGCAAGTTTAAAATACGTTGTTGATTCAATATTTACACATATTTACGAATCAATTTCCAAATAGCTCTGCAAAGAAGATTAATACATAACATAGTTTTTTCCTTTTTTTAAATTTCACTGCAAAGATATGCTATAAAACATAAACCACAAAGAAAAACCATTAAAAAATATGTTGTACAGCATATTTTTAACACATTTTAACGAAAGTGAATCGATATACAGTAATAATTGATGCTTGGCAAATGCAATGTTGCGGAACTCCTTTTAAAATAGGCGATGCAATAGACTGGTTTGTTTGTAAATGGGAATTTGAAAAATTAATTGTCGATGTGGGCAATGCAGATTTTTATTATGACCACCATTGTGATAATAATTCCAATTTATTAAAAATGAAAGGAAATGTAACTAGTATTGTTGCCATTCATTATGCTTATAAACGAGAATCAGAGAATTCTAATTTAATGATTCCAATTTCAGGCATAGCTGTTGATGTAAAGGAGGCTGACGGCTGGGATGGAAACTTTGAAGGAAAGGAATTATTTTGTTATTATGTCTGTTTAGAAAATGTCAGTTTAAGTAAATATGATAAAAAATAACGATACAATTTGCGCAATCTCAACTCCGGTAGGAGTTGGTGGCATTGCCGTAATCCGCGTTTCGGGAAAAAACGCTTTGGAAATTTGCGATAACATTTTTATTTCGCAAAACGGGAAAAAACTTGCCGAACAAAAAGGTTATACCATTCATTTCGGGCAAATAATCAAGAAACGCTGTCATTGCGGGCTTGACCCGCAATCTCCCGAAAAATGCACCGATTATGAGATTGCGGGTCAAGCCCGCAATGACAGTAATGTTATTGACGAAGTGCTTGTTTCGATTTTCAAATCGCCACATTCATTTACGGGTGAAGACTGCGTTGAAATTTCGTGCCACGGCTCGTTGTATATTCAGCAAGAAATATTACACTTATTATTGGAAAACGGCGCAACTTTGGCACAAGCCGGCGAATTTACACAACGCGCCTTTCTTAACGGCAAAATGGACTTGCTACGAGCCGAAGCCGTCGCCGC
>Ga0099364_10013093_pt1 | contig 11154 bp, 7 predicted proteins | sample TergutTh196P3_FD_73070 | JGI IMG/M metagenome (GOLD analysis project Ga0099364, IMG submission 73070) | Microcerotermes parvus P3 segment gut microbial communities from Pointe-Noire, Republic of the Congo - Th196 P3 | ecosystem: Host-associated > Arthropoda: Insects > Digestive system > Gut ... | reverse complement strand
GGTAGCCGACTGCCCTTCCATCGGCAACACCTACTAAAAATAACTGATTTTGCTTTCAGAATGAAGTTTTACCAGGGCCTTTTTCCAATTTCGCCTTTGTCCCCAGACACCACGTCGGTTTCTTATCTTTTTTCCCTTGCGGTTTTGCGTGCGGACTTTCGTAACTTTTACGTCAAACAAAAACTCAACGGCTTCCTTGATCTGTTTTTTGCTCGCCAACTGATGCACTTCAAAATAGTAGGTATTCTGATGTTCCGCTCGGTGATACCCCTTCTCCGTAACGATAGGGCGTAACACGATTTGGTAAGGCTCCAATTTCAAATTAACCTGTGTAATGTCTTTTTGTCTCGTCATCAGATGTTCTCCTCAATGTTTAAGCCGCCGATGGGATACCGGCACTGAATAATGGGCTATGTGATTATGGATAGTCGTGAATATAGGTATATGCACGTTTAGTTTTTTTGCGATTTGTCAGGCACAGCCGCTATGAATTTGTCCATAGCGGCTTTTGTCATAAGCAGGCGTTTCGGACGAATGATTTCATACGCGTTAATTTCTGCAACAGGGAGTATCCGAACTCCCTCGATATTGCGGAAACTTTTGTAAAGATTGACATCGTACGATTCGACTGCAATCAACACAGTCCCTTGAATAGCCAAGGCTTTAACGATGGCGGCGGCATCTTTTGTTTTCGGAGTGTCTGCCGACAAGGCGTCAATCATCGTAATGGCTTCACTGTTTATCTTGGCAACAACGGCCATTCGGGTGGCAACTTGCAGTGCTTTTCTCGGGAGTCGATACGACCAATCTTTTGGTTTTTTGGCAAAAATATGACCGCCTCCTCGCCGCACACCGCTACGAACATGCCCCGCACGGGCATTTCCCGTCCCTTTTTGCCGGTACATTTTCTTTTTATGCCCTGCAACCTCGGCCCGAGTTTTTGTTTTTGCGGAACCTTGACGCAAATTCGCTCTGTACATAACGATGGCGTCGTGCAATAGTTGCGGACTGATGCGACTGGCAATGGCAGCAGGATCGACGGAGTACGTTCCTACTTTTTTGCCTAATTTGTCAAAAATGGGGAGTTCTATGCGAGTCATCGCCTTTTTATGTGAGCAAAACTGCTTAAAGGACAAAACGGATTGAGCAAAAAACGACGGCCGCCGGTGCGGAAAAATCGAATCGACTCTCACTTCGCTGGTCATTATACCGTTTGATCTGGTTGCGTCAAGCCGTAGCCTGGCGACTCTATGCTGCCATCAACAATTTTTGAACACTACCCACTCTTCGGGTTGCCGATGAAACAGTCTCGTCTTGCAACCGGGGCGGAAAATTTGTATCATTCCCCGACGTTTCCCGGCTTTTCCTAATGCGCACCCAGGCAACCGTATTGAGTTTTTTCCTTGTTCTTGCCGTCTATTTTTTATACGGTTGGGTGCTAGTTCCGCTCGTTTTGCCGGATATAAGTAAGCAAGCAAGGCTGGATATTCGTGATATAGACAATTTTACCCGGGGAGAAATTGCCCCGCTCCTGGAACTTTTTCCCGAAGACGGCTGGGAACGCGATACCAGTTCCGAAATTTTCTTGTTGCAATCCAAACAAACCATCGTGTTATTTCAAGAAAGTATCATCGACGGCAGAATGCTCCGGTTAGAACCCTGCACGCTTTTGCTCTTGCCCGACGGACTGCAAAATTACCGACACAACGACGACGAAACCCGAAAGAAAATCAACGAAATCGTTGTTCTCCGAACGCCGCTTTTTGCCGAAATCGAACTGGATAGCGATTTCGATATCGGCAAAATGACCCACCCAAACTTTGTTACCGGAAGACTTTGGGGCAAAGTCAGTGTACAAGGCGGTATGCAAAATAACGGCAACCCAAATTTTTTCTATCTGGAAACGGAAAACGTCGAAATCAAGGAAGACGGCGACTCGATCCACATTTCAACTCTCAAAGATGTTGACTTTCTATTCGGCTTGCACTCAGGGGAAGGAAGCGGTCTAACCTTAAGCATCAAGCAATCGAACCCGGCGGATCAGCAATCCCGCAAGGAATTAGAGATCGCAGTCGTTCGAAAACTCAAATCGCTGCATCTCGTTTTCCCTGATTATACACTCGATGTTCGTTGTCAAGACCGCTTCATTTTCGCTGGGAATCAAACCAACAATGCAGCCGCTATCCCCAATGGTTGGACAGCAAGTTTTTTTCAAGATGTCGAAATACTGCGGAATATCCCCGGCCAGTTACCGGATAAGTTGACTGCCGAAGAAGTTCATTTAACGTTAGCAAACGACAGTCAGGCTGCTCAAACGTCCACGGGGCTATACCGTAGAGAAGTTTCGGAGCCATTGCAGTTTGACCGCCTTGAACCTGCTTTATTCATCGCTCGGGGAAAGCCGGGGGATGGTCATCAACCGCCGGTTCCTGCCAGACTGTCCGTCCAGCAAAACGGCGAGATAACACTTGTCGGCGACGAAATCTTTTTGGATTTGCAACAAAACTTCCTGCATCTTTCTACCCGAAACGAGGCAGGAGCGTCGCCGTTCGTTGAGATGATTCTGGGCAATCCCCATGGCGGAGCGCAATACTCGATCCGAAGCGAACAGCGTATCCGATACACATTCGGGCAGGATGGAGGCATCGGCCGGTTTGCCGCCGACGGCAAGGGACATGTTCTCGGTAAAATCGGCGAAGGAACGACGGCGAAAGACATTCGGCTTGACTGGAATGAAATGCAGATGGGGCCGCACCCGACTGTTCCCGACCATATAGTACTCCAATTAGATAAGGGGATTACCGCCAACGTGTCGGGCATTGGAACAATGACAGCCCGACAACTCGAACTGCATTGTGTCGTTACACCGACAAGCCGGGAAACCGGACGCCAGATGATTGCCGACCGAAACAATGTGTTGCTTGATCAAATCAGCGTGAGGGATAATGTCTTATTCCAAACAGCATCCGGTACCTGTCGTGTTCGGCAGATGCATATTTTTTTCCGCAATCTTGCCCCCGACGGGACAGAGTTACATTCTTCCAGGATGTTGCCGACTTTTGCGGCTGCACCGACGGTTCCTCTAATGTATGATGTTGATCGCAGAGCATCGGCGATTGCGCAAAGTGCCAGCCCGGGGCAGATCGTCCAAGTCCAACTCGTTCAGCCAGTCGGCGATGCGGTTCGTCCGCACTATCAACAGCCGGCCTCACACGTTGCCGCCCCGCACCGCATCGAGGTTCCGCATCAGGTTCGTCCACGAAGTTCGTTGAATAATCAAAACCTGATGGGGATTCATTCTTCCGCGGGGAATGGAAAGTTCGATATAACCGGCGACAGCATGCGTATGGGAGTTCGGGTACAAAACGGGTTATCGTTCGCCGAGCGTGTGGCGATTGCCGGCAATGTGCATTTGAAAGAAAGTTTAGAAAATTCTTCCGGCAAGCCTGCCGATATTTCCGCCAACCTTCTCGTCGGCGGGCCGACGGCCGCCGCCAGGGCGGATACGTTGCAGCGTGATGCGATGCAGCGTGATGCGATGCCGATTGAAATAAGGGGAGAGAGCGTAACGATTTGGAACCCCGCCGACTCGACAACGAAAATCCAAATACTTGGCCGAACAGACGGCAACAACGCAATGATCAAAGGCCGGGGAGTCGAAATGAGAGCCAATGAACTCAACTTATCCCGGGAAGACAACATCTTTTGGTCGCCAGGGCCGGGGCAGTTGATTGCCTATATGCCGCCGCAATTAAATGCCGGAGGCCAACCGGCAACTGCCTTGCCCCATAGCAAAACAACGGACAGCAACGAAGATCATCTCAAAGTTACCTGGGACAAAGCAATGCGTTGTAATGGAAAGGTTGTGCTGTTTGAAGGATTGACGGAGCCAAACAATAGCCGGGTATCGGTTTCGTATCAAACGTCGCAAATTTGGTGCAATAACATGCTCATGCTCTTAAATCGGCAAGTCATGTTTTTTGACGATTCGTCCGGCGTCAATCCTGACGTGGTTGAAATTGAATGTGTCGGCGATGTGCGTATTCGGCATCAACATCGCGACGCCCTGGGACAGCAACTGTCATTAACCTTTGCCCGATCCGCCTGGTTACGGTATAACGTCGAGCGGGACTATTTTTTCGCACACGGCCCGGGCGAATTAAATTCCGTGTTAATCGGTCCCGGCCGCGGTTTTGGTGCGCTCCCGGCTGATTCCCGGCTTAACAATTTGGCGGTCTGGTTTTCCGATATGATGCAAGGAACCTTTTCGGGCGGCCAAAAGAAGGTTGATATTACAGGCCGGAAGGTAGAAGTTGCCTACTGTCCAACCGATTCGTGGGATGACAGGATCACGATAAATACCCTGTCGTCCGCCCGACAACGGGGATACACAATGACTTGCGAACGATTGGAGATTGAGGAAAGCCGCAATCCGGTTAATATGCCGCAAAGTTTTTTTAACCTGACGGCTTCAAACTCAGCAATCATTGAAGGAAGCGGGATATTCGGCAAGGCTCACACGATCAAGTATAACGAGTCGGGCAACACCGTCGAATTAGAGGGCAATGTAACTTTACACAACACTGTTCAGGGCCAACCCATCCGTCAAAACGGCGACCTGTTGATATACAACATCAAGACCAACAGCGTCGAATTTCAAACCCAAGGTTTGCGGATGCAATAAACGATTTCGTCCGGGTTTTGCCGAAAACTCTAATTTGGTGCACCGCCGGTCTTCGAGTCAGATAATTTATGATAAAATGGCAGTAGTACACAAAGAATGGAATGGAGGGGAGTTATGTCAGCACAGCAGTTAACGTATGAAGGTTTATTAGAAATCTTTCGGGAATCAGACCGCCGATTCAACGCAAATTTGGAGAAACAAGGTGCCGAGTTTGACCGGCTAATGAAAATTCAGACCGCCGAATTCGACCGGCGGATGCAGGAAACAGACCGGCGGATGCAGGAAACAGACCGGCGGATGCAGGAAACAGACCGGCGGATGCAGGAAACAGATTTGCGAATAAAAAGAACAAATGAGGAAGTCGGCAATATCACCGGCAGCATGGGCAGAGTCATCGAACACATGGTAGCGGGAGATAATATCATTAAAAAATTTCAGGCATTAGGCTATGAAATTGAATCACATTCGCGAAATAAAAAATTTGGACATACGTCGTCCCAAGATATGCGGGGCGAAATTGACTTGTTTTTAGAAAACGGCGATATTGCCATCCTCATTGAAGTCAAAACAACGCTACAAACAAAAGATGTTCACAAACTCATGCGGACATTGGAAAGATTTCGCCGCTGTGCCGATTATAAGGGCGACAAACGGCGTTTCATCGGAGCAATCGCCGGCGCAGTCGTTGAAGAGGGAGCGATGGAGATTGCTCATGAGAATGGATTATACTCTATCGTTCAGTCCGGCAACGCCGTCGAAATAGCCGAAGTGCCGGAAGGTTTCAAAGCGAAAGAATGGTAGTTCACAAACTTATCCGCATCGACCGCACGGGGAACTGAATACGCTCTAATCACGCAAGAAAAATATCAACCGAACCGGACAATTTATCACACCGGACAATTTGAAGGCGTTGCCGAATGACTCCAAGTGCTAAAACTGTGCCCGGATTGTCAAATAGCCGTTTCCGTGCTGCAATTTTTCCTTGTAATCGGCACGGTGGCTTTCCGCCGTAAAAATCGGTACCCCATAGCCCAGCGTTGCCGACAGATGCCGTCGCCAATTCATATTCAAGCCTGTTCCCACTGAAAATAAAAAGTCCATAGAATGTGCATCCACTGGACGCATTCGATTAAATACGCCGCCATGGTCGAAAAAGCCAAATGCTTCCACAGTTGCATGGTTTTGCCATTGGACAAGTTGTCGACGCCCCTCCAAGTTGAAAAAATATCCTGAATCTCCTGACATCAACCCCTCCGGCATGCCGCGCACCGTTGCCATACCGCCAATTTGGAAAATTCGGCTTTGAGAAAGACGCTCCAGCCCCCACTGAGCGTTGCTCTTGACAAGAAATGTCCACTGTTTATTCGGATACCAAACCTTCGTCAGGCCAGCCTGAAGAAGATTATAGTCTCTGTATGTGAAATCTTCAAACACCGGATTAGAGCCGACTCCTGCGGTGCCTGTTTGCCAGTTGAACGAGAGAAATCGTACCGATTTTTCCGTTCGCAAAACATCTGAAATGCCGAGCGTGTAACTCGTCACGCGTTCACGATAGTTCACAAAGCCGTTGAAAAGCGTGTTCGATTTGAAATTTTCGATTTGGAATGAAACATCGGTTTTCGTATCTTTCGTATTTCTGATTAACTGCCGCACCGCCGGACGATACCGCGTGGATGTGCCGGTGATGTTCAATTCGGCTAGCGGCCCATAGATTGTTTTCGGCGTCCCGGAATCGTATCCCATTTCAAACGATGTTCCAAATCGAGTAACAGGCAAATCGGCGGACATCGTCAAAAACTGGGTTCCGTCAGTTTTATCGTAGGAGCAGTAAAATCCTTCGTCGAGTCCAACGATATTCTGTAATTGCATAAAACATCCCTGACGGATTTTCCCCGATGATTCCCGGCCTGAATTGTCAAGATAATACCCGCCGGAAACCGGCTGCGGGGCGACGGCGGTTAATTTCAAATTGCTCTGTCCTAAATCGTTGCCGGGCTCGAGTTCCGCAATAAGTTGAGTCTTGTGCGTGCGGTTAAACCGCAATATCTCCTCTTCCAGATTTTTGAGATTGGCGACAGAGCCCTGTTGAAAACGGAATTGTTTGTTGATAAAAGACTTTCCTAAACAACGTTCGATAGTAATAATGTCTCTTGGCCGGAAATTTGGGAAAACCAGTTGCCTCTTGAACGTCACATCCTTCGTGCCGAATCGGCCTTCAATGATTTGCACTCGCACGATTCCGTTTTCAATATCCTGCACCGGCAAGACAGCCCGGCCAAGAACATGCCGTTTATCGAACAGCAAGTCAATTTCCGACAGCATTTCGTAAAGATCGCGGAGGCTAATTAAGTCCATGTGAATATAACGCTGAGCGATAGCATCAAGTTCTGCCAGGGAAACAGACCTCGGCGGATCTTCGAATATAACGTGGTTTAATTTGAGTATTTTTACGTCCGAATGTTCTCCCACGGAGGGGGGCGGTTGCGGCGAGCCGATGGTAATAGCCGTCGGCTGTTGCCGAAATTGCCGGATTTCCTGCTCAATCCGGTAACTATCCCGAAGGGCATCCCTATGAACAGTATCCGAGGCGGGAATCTGTGAGGGCGCAGGCGGCGACGGCGGCTGGGCGAATATTTGAAAAGTTGAAAAAGGTGCGCTCGTCAAAACTCCGCAAAGACAACAGGCGAAAACCGTTAATAATTTTCCGTTCATATATCTTGAAGCCGTTTCAACAGTAAAGGCAGAAGTTCGCTCCATAAACAGCCGGTATATTTCGCTCCACAGTACTGCAAATCCATAGCATATCCAGAGCGTATCTTTTATTGTCGGCACAACGGGGTACGCTTTTCGACTATTTCCTTCCGAATTCTGCCGGAGAAGCGATGAAATCGTTTCGGAAATAGCCTGATTGTAACATTTATACCGTTTGGCAAGAGTAGATTTTGGATTTATACGTACAGTTTGTATGCACATAGACACCGGCCTACTTTACAGCCCCCCGGCCGTCTGTTACAATGACGGCCGTCGCCTGGTTGTCGGCTCCGCACAAAGGGTCGGCAATGCGGCGAAGTGTTGTTACCGAACAATAATAATTTCAAGACGAGAATAATTTCAACAATAATTTCAAATTAAAAATACACTATGAGAAAATTTAAAATTCTGGCTCGAAAGTCACGATCTGCTTCCCCAAATGTTAAAATGGGGGGGGGGGTATTTAGGTAAGATAGGCAAACTTGTCCCCGCCGGGCTTTTGATTGTCTCCTGTCTCTTTCTCGCAATCTTTCTCACCGTCTTGGCATTGAAAGGCCAGACTAGTCACGTGTCGGCTTCGGCTTCGCCTATAGTTTCGGCTTCTGCTTCAGATTCATCATCTATTCCGGCTGATCCGGCAATCGAGTCGGGTATTCGGTCAGCCGTTGACGACTTCAATAATTCCGACTTCGCTGGTACGTTAGAACGGCTTCAAATGCTGTATGCCGGGTTTCCCCATCTTGCACCGCCGCGAATCGTTTTGGCACAATGGTTTGCCCAAGCCAATCTCGGCGAAGCCGTCAGGACATCTTTGGAAGAGGCAACTGTTGAAACACCGGATGATCCAGAAGCCTACATATTACTCGGTGAAATCCTGCTACGGCAACGCTATTTAACCGCTGCCGAATTACTCTTGGAAACGGCAAGGGAAAAACTGGCCGCCTACATTGTTAACGCAGAACGCAAAACATTGATGCAATCTTCCTGGCTGCGTAATGCCGTTATGCTGGCGGAAGCCCGGGGACAGTGGGATGTGATGCTCGATTTGCTTGCTCGGACGATTGAACACGACGGCGAATCGCCAACGCTGTTACGTCAAAAAGGAATCGCTCTCTTCCAGTTGGAACGCGATGCCGAAGCACTCACGCAACTGACACAAGCCGATGCCCTGGCAAGGGAATCCGGCGAGACAGACTCGGGTTTGCCCGCCGAAGCGGCGATTGCACAACTCTATCAACTACGCGGCGACAGCGAAAACACTCAAAAATATCTCGCCGAGGCTCTGACAAAATATCCTACTTCCCGGGAAGTGGTTGTTTTATCCATTCAGTCGCGTATCAATGCGGATGAATTAGAAGATGCACGAACACTTGCAGAAAATCTTCTGTCCGAGCATCCAGCCTGGCAACCCGCCAAGCGTTTGTTAGCAACCATCGCCTTGTATCTCAGTGATTATCCAGAAGCGGAAAGACTGTTTCAGGAGTTGATCCTTGAGTCGCCGATGGACGAGCAAATTGCGAACGGACTGGCTCTCGCACAAGCCGAACAAGGTGATTTGCAAAAATTGCAACGTGCATTGGAATATGCACGTGAAAACATCCGCAGAAATCAACAAGAATCTGACTACTGGGCAACGCTCGGCTGGGTCTTGTACAAGGCCAATCAGTTGGAAGCCGCCGGGGAAGCCTTACGGCAAGCCGCAGCGACAGGGCGGGTCAATGCCGCTACAGCATACTACTTAGCACGGCTAGCAATGGAAGCAGGACAAATCGCCGAGGCAATACAGTTCCTCGAAGCGGCTATTAACAGTCCAGCACCCTTTGCCAAACGCCGTGATGCGGTCAGACTTTTGGACGCGTTGAAAGTATTGAGAAGATAGATATTGAGAATATCACCAATTTGTTCGGCAACCTTGTTTATTGAGAAGCAATCGTTCGATTGCGGATCCCCTCCATTTTTCACAACATACAACATTGTTTAATTCTACTGCTATGATTAAAAAATTTCGACATGCATTCATCGTTTATCTGTTAACCATTTCCATGGTTTTCGGGCCGGTAACTTCCATGGCGTTGGCGCAAAACGATATCGTTGCCGATGGACGTACGCAAACATCGGTAAGCGTCAATGGTTCTATTACGGACGTCCGTACAGAGACACTTCGTGGAGCGACCGGTTACAATTCATTTAACCGATTCAATGTTCCCGGCGGGACAACGACGAATCTGCACGTTCCCGAAAGTGCTAGAAATCTCGTTAACCTCGTCCACAATGAACGTAGTTTTATTGACGGAACATTAAACTCGCTCTTGCATAACGGACAAATCGGCGGAAATGTCTATTTTCTGAACCCGCACGGTATTGTCGTAGGACAAAGCGGTACGGTCAATGTCGGATCGTTGCACTTGACGACTCCATCTCGGCAATTTATGGAAGATTTGATTTCACAGGGCGGTTCGATCAGTGCCGTCCATGAACAGCAACTCTTTGAAGGCAATGTTCCGTTGAGCGAGTCGGGCTTGATTAGTGTCAAAGGAAGAGTGAATGCCGTGGACACGATAACAGTAGCGGCGAATCATGTTGATGTGGATGCGGGTGCATCGCTTCGTGCCGGTCGGCAAGTTCAAGTTGAGTTTGGCAGCATTGTCAATACGCAGGGTGTTCAAGCAGGTAACGCAATGGTCATGTCATCCGATGGCAGAATCAGCATTGTTGCGGCGACGGATGTTCACGTTGCCGGTCGGGTTTCGGCGGATGGGATCGAAGGTGAATCGGCTGGGGCTATTGACATCAGAGCGGGCAATGACATTCATGTCAATGCCGGTGCGGAAATTACGGCACGCGGCGTAGGCCATGATTCCGATGGCGGGGAGGTTATCATTTTTGCGGATAGGAATTCTTATTTGCAGGATGGTGCCGTTGTGGATGTCAGTGCCGAAAACGGTAAGGGTGGTTTTTTGGAATTTAATGCGATGAATTCTGCTAGTATCGTCGGAGTTGGTATGCGTTCATCGGCTGGGGGGATTATGGCCATTGCTGCCGATACGATTGACTGGAGTACGGTGGAATCCAAAAACGCGGCGAATTTCAAAGAGGAACATGTTGAGTATTCTCGCGGAGAAAATCTACTGATAGAAGGGAATGAGGTTACACTGAAAAACGTGACGATTTCGTCACGGAATATCGGGGACGGGAATGCTGCGGATCACCGTATCGCCGATTCTGTCGGCAATTCCGGCAGCATTAAGATAGAAGCCCAAACGCTGAATATGATTAACAGTGCTATCTTGGCGCACGCAACAGACGGTTTTACCGCCGGCGATGTAGAAATTACGTTAACTGGTGATGCCGTTTGGTCGCTTAATGTTGCCGGATACGTTGATATTGATATTCCCTTTTCACCGATTGCCGCATTTTTCACGATGGACAAGGATTCCGTTATTAAAGGAAAGGACGTTAGTATTACCCTGACACCGACACGCGGTAAATTGATTGACATTGATACCGAAAAAATCGTATATGATGCTTCGCAGGCAATGCAAATTAATAAACTTAATGACAGAGGCTATTCGGAGACATTAAAAGGAAAAGAAACGAATGAAGAAGTTTTTCAAACTGCTGTGGCAGATATAGTCAATAGTATAGTCGTCGGTCTGACCGAAGAATCTGCCGGCAATGGATTCACGCCCAAAGAAGTATTATCCGGCGTGTTGAAATAA
>Ga0099364_10013092_pt1 | contig 11155 bp, 15 predicted proteins | sample TergutTh196P3_FD_73070 | JGI IMG/M metagenome (GOLD analysis project Ga0099364, IMG submission 73070) | Microcerotermes parvus P3 segment gut microbial communities from Pointe-Noire, Republic of the Congo - Th196 P3 | ecosystem: Host-associated > Arthropoda: Insects > Digestive system > Gut ... | reverse complement strand
GATTACGGCATTGACAAAGGTAGTCTTGCCCGAGCCGGTGCCTCCGGCCACCAGGAGGTTGCGGCGCATTTTTACCGCTTCCTCCAAAAGTTCCTGGGCCGCGAGAGGCAAAATCCCGGCCTGGACGTAATCAGCGAATGTGAATATCTTGGCGGCCTTTTTACGGATGGTGAAGGTCGGCGCGGCCACCACCGGCGGGATAAGCCCCTCGAAACGGGAACCGTCCAGGGGCAGTTCCCCCTCAATGATGGGCGTCTGGCGGGTGGCCGGGGCGTTCAAGGCGCTGGCGATGAGGGTTACGGCCAAATCGGCCTGTTCCGGGGTGATGGCGCTGATAAGGCTCATGGGTTCCCCGAACCTCTCCACCCACAGGCCCCCGTCAGGGTTGAGCATTATTTCTATTACCTCCGGGTCCTTTAAAGCCTCAATGACCGAAGGCCCCAGGTTCCTGGAGATACTGGTGAGAAGGGTTTCCCAGGCCGCCGCCTTGGCCGCGGACTGGACCATATATAATGGTTCGGTCATGGAATTTTTCACCTCACGGCCAACGCGATTAGGTTGGCCAGAGCGGAGGCCGCCGTAATCAAAGCGCACCAACGGGCGTTCCAGACGGAAGATTGCAGAGCGGCGGCGTGGGCTGTGAATATTTGGCGGATGCCCTCCACCGAAGCCGTGGACACGGCCTGGCTGAAAGACTCCGTGGTTTCTTTGACAGCGGAAACGTAATCTTGAGTGCGGGAAGTGATGATTTTACTCAGGGCCTCATTGTGCTTGCTGCTGAGACTCTGAACTTTTTCCAAAAAGGAATTGCAGATGGAGGCCACCATCAGAATGGGGTCGTCCAGGGTCACGGAGGAGCCATGCTTCATGGACAGCATGACGGCCATGTCTTCCAGGGCTATACCGATGCCGTCCGGCAATTGAGGATTTTTGGAAACAGCTTCGCCGTCCGGGGCCGAAAGCCCCGTTTCCAGGTTTTCAGTCATGGAATACCTTTTAAATCAGCCCGGCTTCGTCCATCGCCTGCCGGAATCTAAGCCAAGACGCCGATGGCCGGCTCCGGGTCATTATGGACAAACTGGATTTAATGCCTTGGTCAAAAATTCCCTTCCAGGCGGCCTTGAACTGAACCCGGCCTTTGTTTCTGGCGGGATGATGATTTATAGGGGCAGTCACAATGGGACTCCTTGTATTGTAATGGTAAAAGGGAGGCCTTGAGGCGGATATGGTCTTCCACCCTGGGGTGGAGACTTTCTCCGCGCTCAATGAGTTGCCGGATATTGTAATAGCCCTTGAGAGAATAGCCGAGATAGGCGGCTTCGGCCTTGCGGTTTTTGAAGAAAGACTGCAAGAGGGCTATGAGTTCCGGCATGTTTACCTCCACGTAAGAAAATACACCACCAAAATGTGAGAATCAAGAGGTAAAATGCATTTTTTACTTGAATCGGTAGTAATTACCTGATAAAGTCAGAATGTCGGCAGTAACTACCGACTTTCGATTAAAAATTTTTGGGGGAAAATGGCCATGTCCGACCCGTCAGCCCTGTTCATGAAGTTTTTTGTGGAATTGATAGCCGAAATTGTCCGCCGCAGACGCCTGAAAATGGGAGAGTTTGCGACTATGGTCTGGCCGGATATGACTTTAAGGTCCGCCCAGCAACGCTGGCAATACATGCGGAAGGGAATACCCGGCAAAGACCGCCCTCTGTACGTGACCTTGGCCGAGGCCTACAAAATGGCCCTGGTTCTGGGGCAAGACCCTGTAGGTCTCTTCCTGAGAGCCAAAGACCGGGTAACCCAGGCCCAGGAGGAGGCCGAAGGCGGGAATAAAGGCCGGGCCGGCCGAAAAATTAGAGGGTCCAGTCTTAAATTGGATAACTAACTGTTTTGAAAAATAAAAAATCCCCACTGCCTAACTCTGGCGGTGGGGATTTTTATGCGCAATTTATCTATTTAGTTTCTACAACCGAAGCATGTAAATATGCTGGACATAAGCTGGCCTTTGTGATAAGCTCTCTACTCAACCACAATAGTTCAGAAAAGGAGAACAAATGGGACCTGATGAGATGATGGCGATGCTTAATAAATTTCGGCCCGCCCCTGGCGCGGCCGCTGGTCAAACTGCCCCTAACCAGATTAAAGCGGAAAATAATCAAAGTGTTTCCAGGAGGGCAAATACGCTTAAACAGAAGCTCAGTGATGAAGAAAAAAATTTCATCCAGTATCTGAGCGCGGCTTTGCCGCCTATCATCGGGCGGGCCGAAGTTGACCGCTTTCTGCCTGGATTGGTGAAGCCGCAGACTTTGGCCCATGCCGATTCGGCTGGTCTTGGACCGGAAGTGGCCTGGAAAATCGGGCGCAAGGTGGCTTATCGGACAGACTCGTTGCTTTTGTGGCTGGTGGGAAGGTTTGGCGGCGTTTCACGCCTGGTTGAAGTTGACAAATTCCTAAAATTGTCATAGGGGGAGGCGGACGGGTTATTTGAGAGGAGAAACCGGTTTAGGTCATACCAAGGGCAGGAACAATTTTAGCGGTGATTCTGGTAGGGGCACGAAGCTGTGATTCTGATAGAAGGATTTGGCTGATTCGTCCTTAGCGTCTACCAGCAACCCATAGGAAGCTATCTCAGAGCGCCTGGTCCTATGGATTGCGTCAACTAGGAGAATCCCGCCCAGCCCTTGCCCTTGATAATCCTGAACAACTGCCAAGCGGCCCAAAAGAACCACGGGGACATTAGGGTATCGGGGTAATTTTCGGGCCATTTCCTCCGGTAACTCGCTCAAGGGCAAATCGGCTGAAGACAATGTGTAATAACCGACTACCCGTTTCGCTTCCGTCAAGGCCACATAACATGCGGCGAAACGGCGGCGCATATCTTGGGCGGCCCGTTCTTTCAAATAACGATCCAGGGAAGCGGCCCCACATTTGAAGCCGCTTCGGTCATGCTCTTTATTAAGGGCGGTTATTTGGAACAGAAAAGCCACTCAGTCAGACTGAACAAGCTCAGAATGGCGCTTAAAAGCCTGTTCTAGGGTCGGTGATATGGGGGGAGGCGAGATGATAGCTTCGGCTATACATCTCTGGTCAACCGGTGACAGACGGATTATTTCAGTTCGCTCAATGGTTTTTTCCGCTACTTCACGCGCCGCGTCAAAGATGAAATCGGTCATGGAGCGCCCTTGAAGTTCAGCGGCCTTTTCAAGCAACTGATGAAGTTCGCCGCTTATGCTGGCTTCAAGTTTTATGGTGGAATAATTGGCGCCCATAGTGCTTACTCCTTGATTCATTCATCTTACGACAGCCAGCCGGCAATTTCAAGATTACTGTACTTGACAGGGCTGGGGCGGGGTCAAGTTATGCACGGCCTGACGCGTGGCATCGGGAATCAGATGGGCATAGCGCATGGTCATATCAATATTTTTATGCCTCATCAAGGTTTTTATACGATAAATGTCAACTCCAGCCAAGGCCAACCAAGAAGCGAAAGTATGACGCAAGGAATGAAAAACGATTCGCCTTTGCCGGTCATCATTCGCCAGACCATTGTTGAGGCCAATACGATCAGCTATGCGCTGAAACTGAACCGTCACACTTCCCCGCATGGCGGCCTTGCCGTAAATAGGCGGAAAAACCAAGTCAGTAGCTTCAGCGGAACCTTTCCGCTTACGCAGGATTGCTTCAGCCGCCGTGTTGAGCGGGACTTTGCCGCCAGGCTTCCTTTGAGCTTCTTCACGAACCGAAACCATCCCGGAATCAAAATCGACATCCAGCCAAATCAATCGGCGCAACTCTCCAAGCCGAAGCCCGGTATTGAGAGAGAGGACTATGGAGTCATGGAGATCGGGATACCTCAACTTGGAAGACTCCGAAATCAACTTTTCTACTTCTTCGCCGGTGAGAAAACGCTCTCGACTGTTGTGAATCGCCGGGAGACGAACTCCTTGCGTTGGGTTCCGCCCTGTAAAAACGAATTTTTCACCGATCTGCGTTTCCGCCGCGATATTGAAAATTCTGCGCAAAAGCGCCATGTAATGCTTAACCGAGGCAGGAGCGTAACCGCTCTCAATCAAAAAATCCAAAAATTCCTGAACGTGATTTTTGCTCACACCGTTTATTGGTATATGCCCAAAATTAGGCTCTATGAATTTTTTGTACCTTTGGCAGTCTTGCAACCAGCTACGTTTTTCTTTCTTTATACGGGGAACAGCGCACTCATGAAAAAAATCATTCACGGTAATCTCAGCGGCCTTTTCTTCTTCAACTACTCTGGTTTCAGCTTTAACAGCCTCTCTGTTTGCCGCCCGCATCTCCGAAAGAGACTTGGGGCCTTCACCTGTCAGGTTGGCCTTCTTTATCTGGGAACGAATCAGATTGGCCTTTTCCGCATTCCAACCTTCAGAAGCCCAACCCAAGCCTTCCTCACGAGATATCCCTCCCGCTTTATATCGAATATAGAAATATCTATCCAAACTACCATTGCGCAATCTTCTGGAATTGTGTTCACGGAAGCGGATGCCGGTATATTTGGTGGGGTATTTTTTGTGTTGAGACGTCATGACAACCTCACTCGCTTTTTTAATATTTTTAGGCTAACTGGGCTTCCTCAGAACCAGGGACTAATGAAAACCCAAATTTCAAGCCTGCCCCATCATAGCCCCACCTTTGGGGAAAATCAAGGCATTTTCTCGTTTGTTTTTATCTTGCAACTCATTGAATTTACTATTTTAGAAATCTCCAGGCAAGAAGGAAAAGGGATCCAAGGTCCCGCTGCTCTCCGGGAAATGTTCCTCCGCCAACCGCCATATCCACGCCGCCCCGTCGGCCACCACATACACCCCCTTCGCCTGCTCAAGCCCTCGCCGCAAAGCCTCGGCATACAGCTTCCGCCCTATCGCCTCCGGGCCGCCGGCATCAGCGACATAATATTTCGCCAGCTCCTGCCGCTTGCCGGACGAAGATTCGGGAATGCGGATAACCAGTCCGGCCTTCAACTCGTGCCAAGCCACCCGCTCCCCAGGCGCAGATGCCGGCTTCAACCCCCAGTCGACGCCACGGGTTCGCAACATTGTTCCGTCCAGCATCAACACCAGCGAAAACGGTTTCTTCTTACATTCAAGCTCCGCTTCGCGGACCACCTCTTTACGCTTTTGAAGGTCGAACGCCGATGATACCCTTTCCTCCGCCTGAGCCTCGGCACGCTCTCCTATACGTTGGACCACGCGCTGGATTTGGCTGTCATCGGTGGCTATTCCAAACTTCCTTGCCAATTCCCCAGCACGATTATATGAGGTGGCGGTGATGGCCAGATGGCATAAACGGTCCTCCAATACCGGAGTCATAACTTGATGCACTTCTAGTCCAAGCCGTTCACGCAACGGCATGACACTTTTTCCTCTTTCACTGTCCCAGCCGTAAAGGGTTTCTACGACAATCTCACCGCTCAGCGTTTTAAGCCTCAGACTCCGATACTGGACCTTCTGAATCCTCTCCCTGTCCTCCGGGGGAAAAAGATGCGGCCTTCTCACGCAGTTTCTCCTCCATACGTCGCCTCATCCATTCCTGACCCTCTAGCAGAACCTCCTCCTCCATCACACGCAAATCTATCATTTCACCATAATTGCAACGCTCCTCTGACGATTTCACCATGGCTACTCTCCTGAATAAATGGAATAAAATGCACAAAACAACTTTATCAGAAAATCGAAACGCAGATGCAAGAAATAATAACTAATTTGAGATGCGCCCCTTTTGGCTCTTCGCTGTAATGCCAGGCGGCGCTTGCTTTTGTGGAGTAAAAGTGTATCTTGTAAAGACGGCGGCTCCCCAAAATACAGGTTTTCACAATAGCCGATTTGTTTTCTGGAGCCAAGCCGAGCTATCCAGACTTTAGCCTGGGGCAGGCAACCTTTAAAAAGGCGCCGGTAACCCACAGGAAGCGAGACGGCAAAACATTGCTGGGTAAAATCCCATGATTGAAACTGGAGGCATCATGAAATACCTACTGGCCATTTTGGCTCTCGCGATCGGCCCAATCGCTCCGGCTTGGGCGGCCGCGGCCCCCCCTTGCGGGCAAAAAGATTTCCAGGAATTTTTGACCTGCTTCACCAAGCTAAGCAAGGCCGACCAGCTACAGCACGTCCGGTTCCCGGTCCGGGTGACCATTTACGATTTGGACGGAGAGCAGGAAGTAGCCGCTTCCGCCGATTTTTTTGAAGATTATACAAGCTTGCTGGCGCCAGCCGAAGAATATGAAGAGGGCGGCGGGTCTTTGACGGTTACGGAAATAAACCAAAACACTATGAATGTCGTTACTCGTTACTGTTCCGAGTGCGGGGCTTTGCCGCAAGATCATGTTTTTGTGTTGACGGACCAGGGCTGGCGGATGACCTCCGCGACCGTTGATGACACAGGGCTATAAACGGCCCACTAGAGCATTTTGCGATTAAAATGTCATCACTGTCGCAGGCTCATTAGGAAATAACCATGAGCGGTTCTGGCCTCTGCCTCAATCATCTAAAGCGTTGCCAGCCATCTTTAAAATTGAGCGGTTTCTTGCTGTCTTTAGCTATGCTGTTGCCTTGTTCCATGCTGGCAATCGCCGTGGCGGAAGAAAATGTTGCCGTTGTTTCGGATGAAAGCACAGTCCCGTGCAAGGGTTTGAAGCCTTACAATAATCTTGATGAACTGCTCTATCAGCTTTATATCAACCTTGACAGCGACTGCCTGTTTAATATGTCGGTGGTTGAACTGGAAAAAGTGTGGGGAATAAAAATATTGGATGAGGAACGGTTCAAACCCAAGAATTATTACCCTTTAAGCGAGACCGAGTTTTACTACAAGCCATATAAAACAGAGAAAGACGCTTTTTATGTAGAGGCGGCGCATGATGAAAACAGTGGTTCGTTACGCTGGATTGGGATAAAAATTACAGAAGAATACATTGAAAAATATGGCACTCTTTTCCCTGATGAGAAATTGCCCAAGTGGCTGCCAGAGCCAAATAGGTACAACTACACCGGGAAGAGTCCGCCATGCATTTTCCCTCATACAGCCAGACCAAGTATATGCCACTCTCCCTTATGGGAAAGATCGTTTGGCTCACTCGATTTATCTAGTGTTGTTGCAACCGTATGGAAGAAAAATTTTGCCAACAACAATGCGCTGGAGAAAACTCAAAATAATGCTGCGGTAGAAGTCGTTGAAAACGATAGAAACGCTCCCTGCAGAGGTTTAAGACCATACAAAGATATAGAAGATTTGCTTTATCAGTTTTACATTAATTTAGATAGCGACTGCCTTTTTACGATGTCCTTGAAAGAGCTTGAGGAAATATGGGACACTGAAATATGGGGCTCTGAAGTCGGTTCAAAACAAAAAAAGACTCTATCTCGCGAAGAATATCAAGCATTTGTAAGCAAACCATGCAAAACAGATCGAGATGCTTTTGTTATTGAAGCAAAAAGTATGCTTGGTCCAATTATACCAATTATCAACGACAAGCCATATATAAGTAGCTTTGAAATAAAACCAGCTGATTGTTCCAGAGATAAAGGCGGAATATTGGGTGATAAAGACTCAAACCCTGAAGGAGGTCTTTTCAAAATGCTTCCTCGCTTAAAAAAAGTTTCCTCTGCGATGAGCTGGTATAGTTCTGATAAGGCCCGCAGGATAACTTTTCATAGGGAACATATTGGTGCCATGTTTAGCTATGTTTTGGTTTCTCGTACCCCGGCAGAGCAGCTCGATGGGCGGCCTTGATTTTTCTGCGTAACAGTTACAGTGGATTCATGGAGTAAAAAAGTTTTGGCATGGTAAAGGGGGTAGTCAAGCAGGATTGGTTAGGTATTGTTACGGAGCTCTTGCGGGAGCCTGGAAGTCACTGGATGTTCATTTTTTCAATATTAGGTAATAGGTTGGATTATGTTCAATCAGTTTCATCTAATGAGTGGTCGGCCATCTTTCAAATTGAACGAAATCCTGCTTTTAATTGCAATTTTATTGGCCTGCTTTTTTCCTGTAACCTCAGAGGCAAGTGAAGCCATGTGTAAAGATTTAAATAAAATTAGTAATCTTGATGAATTACTTTATCAATGGCATGCCAATTTGGATAGTGATTGTCTATTTGTGATGCCGGTGGCTGAATTGGAAAATGCATGGGGCATAAAAATATTATCTGACGAGCTGGGAGTAAAATCAGGAAAAACTGATTATGAATTATGGGTGAGTTCTGATTTTTACAATAAACCTTATAAATCAGAAGTAGATGCTTTTTTTGTAGAAAAACGCCTTAAGCAAACACATTCGGAGGCCAAACCCTACCCCGAAGGTAATAATATCAATTCTCGGTGAATCCTCACCACTTGAACGAGACCATAAACCAGTTAATCCTGGTGAATATTTGACTATTCATTCACGTGTTTTCTACTGGTTAAATTCTGATAAAACACGCATAATCAGATTAGATGGGTCTGGTGGTTCAGTAAGTGAAATCACGATGTCTAACAGCGTGGATTCTCAATTAATTTATGAGACAGCGGAATAAATCCGCTTTCGCTTAGAGTCTGTCGTCAATCTGAATCTTGCGGTTCTTTTTCGGCGGGACAACAACAGCCATGCCGGCTTTTTGAGCCATCTCAAGTGTAAGGCCCAAAACCAATGCTTTGCTTTGCTTTGCTTTGCTTTGGGTGCTGCCCAATGCGCCGCGCATCGAACCAGTGAGAGATTTGCCTCTGGAAGATCCGATATAACGTTTCAAATAGACCGCCTGACCGCTTGAGTTGTACCACCTTTCAGCTCGACTGCCGATGGGGCCGTCCCCCCTTAGGCTCTTGACGGGGCTCTTCAACCTCCTGCCGACGGGACAGTCCTCCCGGTGTAGCCGAGTTTATAACTTGATTTTGGATCAACAAAAGGATTGATAATCAGCTCAAGCCTTTGAATAATTTCATATGTCCGGCGAATATAAGTCTGTCCCGCGTCAATCGATATTTCCTGAAAGGAATGAGCTGAAATGTTCCTGTTGTTAAGATACTCTTCTATCACCGCTTGTAAATCTATATTTTTTATTCGCTCCTGTTGTTCACGCAATCCAAAAATTTTTTTATTTGTTTGTTTTAGCTTCTCAAGCTCAGATGGGTTATCTGTCAAGGCTAGACAGACATAAATCATAATCTCAGCCGCATTTGAAAAAGGTTGTAATATGGCGGAAACAATGGGGTTTGGCTTCATCGCTGTACTTGTGAGCGCAAAGCTCAGTTCACCTTGCTCCAGGAGTTTTTTTATCCCAGTAAACTTTCTTTTTTCCTTCAGGTAAACCCTACCCCAAGAGCGGGTCAGACGTTCGAGCGCACTTTCCTCCAAGGCTTCAAGATTTAAGTTGGCTACTTGTTTGTTCATTTTTGTTCGTGCAGTTTCAAGAACACTGCCTGATTGTCTGTTTCGGAACGAGGCAGGAACTTTTTCTTCAAAAAAACCAATCTCTGCCATAACCTTGTTGTCAGCCATCATATGGGTGAAGCTGTCATACGAATAGGTTACAACTTTCCTTAACTCATCAATGGGCGAAATGCCTATCGAAATAGGTGCGGATTTCGCTACGCCAACGTCATTAATACCGTCACCGATAAAAATCCACTCTTTGTCGCTCAAGCCGTATTTACGCAATGCTATGTTTACAAGCTCATGCTTCCCATAAAAATTACTAGTATTTAAAAAAGTAAGGCTCTTGTCAATTTTACCATCAGTATCGAAATAATATTTGCATGCGGCATAAGAATCATCCAAGTCAATGTTCAAGTCGTGGCAGGCTTTGTCATTTAGGTTCTGAATTCCACCCGAAATCAGCAGCGGAATGTATTGGTTTCGGGATAGGCGCGAAAAAAAATCCTTAACGCCATCAACATATGGAGCTGTATCAATAAGGTTCGCAAACGTATTTTCGTCCAATCCATATTTTTCATGGATACGAATGCTTTCCTCTACCCAACGAGTGTATGCTTGCCCGTCTTGTTTAGGACCATAGCCTCCAGTTTCCCATTTTTTTTGCGTACTAATTTCCTCAAGTATGGCCTTTTTTCCAAGTACCTCGGCGATTGCAGTCCAAATATATGAGGCGTGCTGCGCATTTTTTATTTTATGCGGTTGGAATATTGTCCCTTCAACATCACAGACTAAAAGTTTCATTTTATGATGCTTCCTCCTAAAAATAGATCCTTATATTGTTCTGCTAAAGGAGAAATTTCATCTGTAAACCTCACGGTGTCGCCGATAACGTCAAAACACTTACCATGACTGTTTCCCATATCTGTCGCCATACTATTCAAATTGTTTTCAAAAAAGTATGACGCACGCTCTGGATTGTTTCGAGAAAACACGTTGCGCATCACGGAACGACTGGCAACGCCATTGTTTACACAGGAAAAGAAAGCTTTGACAATCTGATGATTTGTTTGGTGTGGCTTCCTTGCCCAGCCAGGTAAGCGCTTAAATGCCTTGCTGTGAAATTTTTGCTCCTCCAAAACGGGTAAGGCAGATTGTCTATCCTCCGGTATTGTCTGTTGAGTAATTTTTCGTAGCACTTCAGTCGCGTATTCATTTATCAGGCGCTTGAAAACTTCGTTTTTATCATCACCTGATATGCGTAAGGCGAGGTCTAAAGTATCCGATAAGTCCTGGGGTATATTGATCTCATAAGTAAGCATAGATTCCCTCTCAATTTCTTTCTATAATTTATATATGGAAAGTATAGTATGGCAAAATAAGTTTGTCAAGAGCTAAACAGAGCCCCCAAAAAACTAATGTCTAAACAGGTAATACGCTGTTTTATGAATAAAATTATTGTTAATAAAGGCTGTTTAGCGTATTATAAGCCGAAGGCAGCACACTTCCGTTGGCTGATACTTTTGCCAAGTTCATCGCTCCTCCTCAATAAATATTGAGATTCTTTATTTTCTTCATACGCTTTCCAAGGATAACTGTCAACGAGGATGATGAACAAATATTACAAATCGAACAGGGTTTTTGAAGGCCCGGGCCTAAGGGGGGCGGCATTGGGCGGCTCGGAGCAGAGGACCGGGGGGAGGGCGGACCAGAAGGGGGAGGGTTCGCCGGGCAAAATTCGGCCATGGAGCCGGCGGCGGGCGGGCCGGGGGAGGGA
>Ga0099364_10013091_pt1 | contig 11155 bp, 11 predicted proteins | sample TergutTh196P3_FD_73070 | JGI IMG/M metagenome (GOLD analysis project Ga0099364, IMG submission 73070) | Microcerotermes parvus P3 segment gut microbial communities from Pointe-Noire, Republic of the Congo - Th196 P3 | ecosystem: Host-associated > Arthropoda: Insects > Digestive system > Gut ... | reverse complement strand
GGTGTCGACTTCCTTCAGCACGCGCTGCACGGCGCGCTTGTCGAGCTTGACAATATCCTCGAAGACGAACATCTTCCGGCGGATTTCGTCGACCAGATCGCTGTACTCGATCTCCAGCTCCTCGAGCACGCGGCGCTCTGTGCCGCGGTCGGTGAAGTTGAGGATTTCCACAATGCTTTCGATGCCGCCGACGGTGGTGAAGTCGTCCGTGCCCATGCTGGAGAGCTTGCGGTCCAGCACACGCTCGATCTCGCGCACATACTCGGGGCTGGTGCGGTCCATGGTGGAAATGCGGGCCACAACGTCCGTCTGCTTTTCAATGGGCAGCTTTGCCAAAATGTTGGCGGCCATCCCCGGCTCCAGATACGCCATGACCAGCGCGATGGTCTGCGGATGCTCATGCTGCAGGAAGTTCAGAATCTGGTTGGGGTCGGACTTGCGGGCAAAATCGAACGGGCGCACCTGCAAAGAGGAGGTCAGCCGGTTGATCAGCGCCAGCGCGCGCTCGGGGCCGATGGCTTTTTCCAGAATATCGCGCGCGTAGTCGATGCCGCCCTCGGTGATAAAGTTCTGCGCCAGGCACTCCTCATAGAATTGCTCGATGATTTCTTCCTTCAATTCGGTATCCACGCGGCGCACGTTCGTGATGTCCAGCGTCAGCTGCTCGATCTCGTCGTCCCGCAGATACTTGAAGACCTTGGCGGAATATTCCCTTCCCAGCGCGATGAGCAGAATCGCGGCCCTTTCGCGTCCGGAAATTTTATCTTGTTTCATGGCCAAAGCGGGATACCCCCCTTATCGTTCCTCATAAATCCGGCCGTCATGCAGCCGTTAAAATTCCTCGTTGAGCCAGTTGCGCAGCAGGTCGGCGACGGCGCTGGGGTTTTTGTCGATAAACTTTTCAAGCTGTTCCCGGAACGGCGACTTGGGCGCCTCGGTGATCTCTCCCAGCGTGGCCATTTCGACCAGCGCGGCCACCTCGTCCAGCTCGGGGTCGTAGCCCTCCCCGATGGCGCCGGCCAGCAGTTCCTCCTCCGTCGGCTCTTTCTTGAGCAGCCCGTATGTCTTGACAATCAGCAGAATCACACACACGCCCACGATGGAATACAGCACGAGGATGCGAACCAGCTCCATCATCTCCTTGCGGCGCTGCTCGGCGACCGCCGCTTCGCGGGCTTCCAGAGCCGCTTCCAGGGCCGCGAACTCCGCAAACAGGATGGTGATGCGGTCATATTGGCTGGCGGTCAGGCCGATCGCGTTTGCGATGGCCGCCCGCAGGCTGTTGATAAAGGACGCGTCGTTGGCGCCGGGGACCTTGTTGCTGATCATCACGGTCATCGACAGGTTCCGGATCATCCCCTGGGCCTTTTCAAAATGCCGGCGGGTCTCCGATATCCGGTAATTGTATATCTCCGTGTTCTTCTCGTAAAAACTGCGGTTGTTTTCATCAATCTCCGTATAGCCGTCGCCGCCGCCGTTGTCGTCCATCCCCGGAACGCCGCCGATCGTGCCGAAGCCCTCCGCGAGCTCGTGGATGGTCTGGCTGGATTCAACGATGCCGCTTTCGTCCACGGACGGCAGGAACTCGATGCTGTCTATGACTTCGACATCAAAGTCCAGCTCTACACTGGCCGCGACCCTGAACGCGTCGCGCCCCGCCCACAATTCCATGATATATTCCACACTCTGCTCGTACTCCAGCCCGATCTGCTGTTCCAGCGCGCGCCGGTCATACGCCAGCCGCCCGTAGATGTCGTCCGGGTCGTCCAGCAGCAGGCCCGCGTCACAGGTCACGGCGACATTTTCCGGCTCAAGGCCCGCGACCGCCGCCGCCGTTATGGCCTTCACCGAATCCACGACGCTCTGCGTGGGTCTGTCCCCTTCCTCGGTGATCAGATGTACCGACGCGGTCTGCTTGATCCGTTCGCTGCTCAGGATGGGCCCCCTCTGGGGCGTATGGGGGATTTGGACAATCGCGTTGCGGATGCCGGCGATACTGCGGATGGAAAGCTCGATGTACTGCTCGGCCTGATAGAGCCGGTACTGCTCCTGCGCCGTGCTGTTGGAGGTCAGCCCCGTTCCCAGCGCGTAGAGGTCCGGGTTGCGCCGGAGCGTATTGGGTATCCCGTTTACGGTCAGGTAGTTGGAGGCCTCCACGCGGCTCTTCTCGGGCACGAGGATGGAGCCGGCGGCGTCCGTCCGGTAGTTAATCCCCAGCGAGGTGAGCGCGGCGGTAATCTCCGCCGTCGCCGAGGGGTCCAGCTGGGACCCCGGGGCCAGCGTGACATAGGTCGTCCGGGTCAGCATAACCAGCGCGATCAGGATAACGGCGAGGGACGCGCCGCTGATGACGAAAAACCGGTTTCTGTCCCGCTTTTCCGTCCGCTGCCATATATCCACGACCATCTGCCGCAGCCGCTGAAAAATCGCAAGAAAATTCATCTCGGCCCTCCCAATGTACTCAGTATTGACGTGTCTCCGTCAAGCTCCGGCAGGACTGCGCGGCCGCGAAAGCAAGCCGCTCCGCGTCTTGCCTGTAACGGCTCCGCCCCCTGCGCTCTTCCGCCGCGGGCGCTTAAATTTGCATCCTCATGATCTCCTGATAGCCCTCCACCATGCGGTTGCGGATCTGCACGGTCAGGTTCAGCATGACGTCGGCCTTGGTGGCGGCAATGGTGACGTCATGGACGTCCTGATCGCCCGCCCCCGTAATCAGCCCGAGGTCGGCGGCCTTCACTCCCGCGTCGGTGGAAACGGTCTCTCCCAGCGCCTCGGCCAGAAAGTTGGAAAACGACGGCTTTTCCGGCACGGACGACCCGAGGATCGGGGTCGCCTGCAGGGTGGGGGTTCCCGCCGTCACCACGGTGGGCATAAGCTGGAAATTATTAGAAATGTAAGGGTTGACAAATCCGATCGCCATTTTTCCGTGACCTCCTTGAATATACAGACTTTAACAGCGGGCGTTCCGCGGCTCCCGGGCCTCGGGGCCTACCGCCCTACCTCCATCGCCTTCATCGCCATGCTCTTAAAATTGTTCAGCACAGTGATGTTGGCCTCGTAGGAGCGGGTGGCGGAGATAAAATCGACCATTTCCTTCTCGATGTCGACGTTCGGGTACTCGACATAGCCGTCCTCGTTGGCGTCGGGATGCCCCGGGTCAAAGACCAGGCGGAACGGGCTGCGGTCCTCGCCCATGTCCACCACGCGCACCCCCGCCCCGCCGATGCGCTCCTGCGAAACCTGCAGCCACTCGGAGAACAGGTAGGGCTGCCGTTTCTCCTCGAACACCGTGAACTTGCGGCGGTAGGGCGTGCCGTCCGCCGTGCGGGTGGTCGTGGCGTTGGCGACATTTTCGCCGATGACGTCCATGCGGTAGCGCTGCGCCGTGAGCGCGCTGGCGCTGATTTCCATGCTGCGGAAAATGTTCATTATGTACCGACGCTCCCATTCCCTATAATATACGCGATCAGCCCGTGATCGCCGTTTTCAGCCGTTTCAGCTCCTCCGATACCTGCTGCAGGGTCAGCTGATAGCGGATGGTGTTCATGGCCAGCTCCGTCATTTCCTGATCGACGTCCACGTTGCTGCCGTCCATGCGCATGGTGTGCCATGTCTCGCTGACGACGGCGGGGCTGACCTTTTCGGGGTTGGCGAAATCCGATTGGATATGCCGGGGGCTGCTGGTTTTCAACTGGACCGCGCCGTTGGCCCGGTCCTGCAGCGCCTGGCGGTACAGGGACTCAAACTCGACGTGCTGGACCTTATAATTCGGCGTGTCGGCGTTGGCGATGTTGTGGGCGATGACCTCCTGGCGCAGGGCCATCACATCCAGGCTTTTCTGCATCAGGTTGGTATGGTTGAACATTCGGGCAAACACGCGCGCACCCCCCTTTCACATAAATAAGCCAGCAAGGCAGCACCAGCGGCGTCGCCGAGTGATCCTTCGGCGCTTGCTGTATTCCGGCTCCGTCCTTGTGGCTTCCTCATATTGATATACCCTATACTATCGTAGCAAACGTCACAAAAGTTTAAGCTCGTCCGTAAACCGCAGGATGCGCTCGATGTATCCGGCGGTGCTGGAGGGGATTCTGGAGATCTGGGCGGAGTCCGTCAAGTCCGTCACGCCGCTGCGGTTCACCGCGCCGGGGCCCCAGTTGTACGAGGCCAGCGCGAGACGCACATCGCCGTCCCAGCGGTCCAGCATCTGGCGGAGATAGCGCACGCCGCCGTCAATGTTCTGCTCCGGATTGTACGCATCGGTCACGCCCAGCCCCGCGGCGGTCCCGGGCATCAGCTGCATCAGGCCCATCGCGCCGGCCCGCGAAAGGGCGTCCGGCCGATACGAGGACTCGGCGCGGATCACGGCCTTGACCAGCGCCATATCCACGTCGTATTTCTCGCACGCTTCCCGTATGGCGTCGTCATAAGTATCCGGATACCGGGCCGCGTCGGCGCGGGAGAAGTCGTACCCGTCCTCCTCCGCCGTCCCGCCGCCGGACATCTCGGGGCGGAAACGGGCGTATGCCTCGTTATACACGACTCTGGGCTGTTCTCCGGCGGTTTCCATGCTGACGGCCAGCGTGGAGGAAAAGCTGATGCCGGCGGTCTGTCCGATATCCTGAAGCCGCGCTTCCACCCGGCCCATGACTTCGCGCACTTTTTGCGCCGCGTCGACCATACGGACACCCCCCCTCGTCACTTTCTTTTCCCGGCCACAGTGAGAGTATACCACGGTATCCGTCCGCCGTCAATCATTCAATAGTATGAAAAACGGGTAAATTTTGTTTTTATACACTAAATGTATGATTCGGCGTCCGGAACGGTCATCGGAAGCCGGGCCGCGCCGACGGCGGCGCCGGGCCGCGCGCCGGAGCCGGACCGCGCGGCGGCGGAGCGGCGCCCCGCATGAGCATGGGGCGCTTGATGACCTCGACCACGCCGCTGGACACATAGGCGACCAGCGTGCGGCTGTCGTTGCCGCCGGTATCGACCTCGGAATAGACCAGCCCCAGCGATCGCAGGGCCGCCTTGACCGTAGCGAGATTTTTCTCGCCGATCTTGAAGCAGTCGTTGGCGTCGCGGCTGTCCACGCCCCCGTAGAGCGAGATGTGAAGCTCGGATTTGGAGACGCGGAATTTGGCCATCATTTCCTTCATCAGATGCTCCGGCGCGGTATCCGCGAAACGGCTGAGGTTATCGTCCGAGCGCATGGCGCGCGAATTGGGCAGCTGGATATGGCTCATGCCCAGCACGCGCTTCCGCATACTGTAATACACAAGCCCTACGCATGTGGACAGCGCAAAGGTCTTCACGATGTCCGAGGGGTCGGAGGCCACGGCGAAGGCTCCGATACCGACAACATACTCCATAAGCTACCTCTCTCACGGCAAACGCGGCGCGTCCGCCCAATCCTTTTCTAAAATCTCCCTACCGGCTGACATGCCGCAGCAGAATCGCCGCGATATCGTCCAGCGCTGCCTGCCGGCAAACCGCGCCCAGATCATAGGCCTCCTTGGGCATCCCGTACACGACGCTGGTCTTCGCGTCCTGCCCGACGGTGAAGCAGCCCTTGCGGCGCATTTGCAGCAGGCCGTGCGCGCCGTCCGCCCCCATGCCGGTCAGGATTACGCCGACGGCGTTGCGCCCGTTGGTGATCTTGGCCACGGAGTTGAACAGCACGTCGACCGACGGGCAATGCCCCTTGACCTTCTCGCCGGGATAGAGGCTGATGCGGAAACGCCCGCCCGAACGCACGACCTCGCACTGCCGGCTGCCGCCGGGGGCGATCAGCACCAGCCCGCGGTCGATGAAATCGCCGTCCCTGGCCTCGCGGATCTCCATGGCGCAGTCGCGGTCCAGATTTTCCGCGTACATGCGCGTGAAATCCGGCTGCATGTGCTGGACGACCACAAAGCCCGGCATGTCCTTGGGCAGCGCCTTCAAAATCTTCGCCGTACTCTGCGTGCCGCCCGTGGAAGCGCCCAGCGCGATAAAGCCGTCAAAGGCCAGTCCCGCGCCCGCGGCAATCTCCGCCATGCTCATCGGCGGCTCGACGACGCGGTAGTGCTTATCGAGGTTGCGCTCGGCCAGAACGTAAATGCGGCGTCTCAGCTCCGCGCTGAACTCCTGCATCCCATCCGGGGAGCGGTCGCCGGGCTTGCCCAGAAAGTCCTGCGAACCGGCCTGCATCGCCTCCTGCTCCCGATGGAGGGCGGAGGACACGGTGATGACCGGAATCGGCCACTGCGGCAGCAGCACCTTCAAAAACTCAACGCCGTTCATATAGGGCATTTCGATGTCCAACGTCATCAAATCCGGCTCAAGCTCTAAAATCTTGTCCCGCGCGTCATAGGGGTCGTAGGCCTCGCCCACCACCACGATGCCGGGGTCGGCCGTCAGCGCCCGCGCGATGGCGGCCCGGAAAAACATGGAGTCGTCTACGATCAGAACTCGTATCGCTCCCACCTCTACAGCGCCCCTTTCTTATAGATCGACGGCTGGACAAACGTAAACCTCGTATCGGTTTTGCTGACGGTCTCCGACAGCCCGATGAACAGGTATCCGCCCGGCTCCAGCACATCGTAATAGCGTTCCACCAGCGCGTCGCGCGTTTCCTTTTCAAAGTAAATCATCACGTTGCGGCAGAAAATCACGTGGAACTTCCGCCGGAACGGGAACGTGCGCTCCATCAGGTTGAAGCTGCGGAAGATGACCTCGTGCTGAATTTCCGGCCGCACATGGAAGGAATCCGTCCCCTTGATCTTTTCAAAGTAGCGGCGCTTCCACTCCGGCGGCAGATTCTTCAGCCGTTCCTCGGGGTACACCGCCTCCTTGGCCATTTGCAGGACCTGCGGCGAGATGTCCGTGGCCAGCACCTTGCAGTCCCACTCCTGCTTGGACTTCCCGAAATAGTCGTCCAGCACCATCGCCGTCGTATACGGCTCCTCCCCGGAGGAGCAGCCCGCGCTCCAGATCCGCAGGTCTTTCTCGCGCAGGCGCGGCGTCAGCTCCGGCAGGACGCGCCCCGTGAGGAAATTGTAGTGCTGCTCCTCACGCATGAAATATGTATAGTTTGTAGTCAGACGGGTAATCAGCGTCTTGGCCTCCTCACCCGTCTTGTCGTTCATCACGTATTCAAAGTATTCGTTCAGGGTTTTAAAGCCGTGCTTCTGGATCACGCTCCAAAGGCGGCCCTCCACCAGGGTCTGCTTCTGCGACAGGTTAATGCCGTAGTTGTCCCGCATGTACGCGACGATCCGCTGAAACTCGTCCTGCTTGATTTTGACCAATGCGATCATCCTCCCCCCGGCGGCGCCGAAGCCGCCTCGCGCCATGATTACCGTCAACCGGTCTGACGGTACGGGCCGCGCCGATTTCATTACATTATACCACCGACGGGCAGGAATGGCAATAAGAAAAATCTCGGAAAAGCACAGCCCCGGAAGCCGCCGGAACAAGCCGCGCGGGCACAAGTAAGCCGCGGCCTGCGTCATCCGCAAGCCGCGGCTTATCATACCTGCCGGCTACACTAAGTCTAGTCCTCCAGCAAAAGCTCCGTGATCTTCTGCAGGCGTCCGGCGCAGTCGTCGCGGTAGCAGGCGCGGATGATCAGGGCCTCCAGCAGGATGACCAGATCCTCGGCGTCCAGGCCGTCATCCTCCGGCTCGCCGCAAACCTCGCACAGGATCGCGGGGACCCCGGCGTCCTCTGCCTCAAGCTCCGCTCCCTTGGCCTTCTTTTCCTCGCGCTCCGCCGCAAACGGATTGGCAAGGCCGCGCGCCGTCAGGAAATTGCCCAGAGTCCGCTCGGTATACCTGCCGGGCCTGTCCGCTTCGCCGCAGAGATACAGCGGCGCAAGGCCGGCGACCTTGGCCAGCGCGATGGCGGCGGCGGCGGAAACGTGCCCCTGCTTATAGGTCTTGTGTATGGTCGACGCCGTCACGCCGGCCAGTTCAAGCACCTCGTTCTTCTGGACGTTTTTCAGGCCCTTCCAGGCGGCCAGGCAGCGCTCTTTGGTTTTCTCCAAATCAGCGCTCATGTTTCTCCGTTTGGGGAGATCCGGGATCAGGGCAGTCACGTTGGTCATTTTTCACGGCTCCTTTATCTTTTTTTGATTGAGTTGACTACAGTATACACCGGCCAAAACTATAATGCAAGAAAAATTTCACATAGATTACCGTTTTTTTTGTTTTATTTCATTCTGCTCTCCGCTTCCTGCCGCAGTTTAACCGTTAAGGCCTCCATTGTCATGCTTCCCAGGTCGCCCGCCGCGCGGGACCGGACGGAAACGGTGCTGTTTTCCCGCTCCTGATCGCCCAGAATCAGCATATAGGGAACCTTCCGTTTCTGCGCCTCGCGGATTTTCCAGCCGATTTTTTCATTGCGCCGGTCCAGCTCCGAGCGGAAGCCCGCGGCCAGCAGCGCGGTATGCACCGTCTCCGCGTACTCCAGATGGCGCTCGGTCAGCGGCAGCACCGCCACTTGGTCGGGGGCCAGCCACAGCGGCAGCGCGCCGGCGGTATGCTCAATCAGGATGGCGATAAACCGCTCAATCGAGCCGAACACCACGCGATGGATCATCACGGGGCGGTGACGGCCGCCGTCGGAGCCCACATACTCCAGCTCAAAGCGTTCGGGCATCTGGAAGTCCAGCTGGATCGTGCCGCATTGCCAGCTGCGCCCCAGACAGTCCTTCAGGTGAAAGTCGATTTTCGGCCCGTAGAACGCGCCGTCGCCGGGGTTGACCGCGTATTCTTTTCCGGCCCGGGCCAGCGCGGAGGCCAGCTTCCGCTCCGCGAGGTCCCAGTCCTCGATTCTGCCCATAAACTCGTCCGGCCTGGTGGACAGCTCGACGCTGTATGCGAAGCCGAACGTGCCGTAGAAGTCGTCAATCAGCCGGATCACGCCCAGAATCTCGTCCTCGATCTGCTCCGGGGTCATAAAGATGTGCGCGTCGTCCTGCGTAAAGCACCGCACGCGCATCAGCCCGTGCAGTGTCCCGGACAGCTCATGGCGGTGTACCAGCCCGCGTTCGGCCATGCGGACGGGCAGGTCGCGGTAGCTGTGCATCTTCCGTTTATAGACCAGCATACTTCCGGGGCAGTTCATGGGCTTGACCGCGTAATCGCTCTCATCTATGCGGGTGAAGTACATGTTGTTTTTGTAGTGGTCCCAATGCCGGAGCGATGCCACAGTTCCTCGCTGAGGATGATCGGCGTTTTGATTTCCTCATAGCCGGCCTGCCGGTGCTTTTCCTCCCAAAACCGCTCCAGCAGGCCGCGCAGGACCATGCCCTTGGGCAGGAACACCGGAAAGCCCGGTCCCTCCTCATAGAGGTCAAACAAGTCCAGCTCCCGCCCGATGCGCCGGTGGTCGCGCTTTTTGGCTTCCTCCAGACGCCTTAGGTGTTCCTCCAGCTCCTCGCGGGTCTCGTAGGCCGTGCCGTAGACGCGGCAGAGCATCTTGTTCCCGGAGTCGCCGCGCCAGTAGGCCCCCGTCGCGCTGAGCAGCTTATAGGCTTTTACGCGGCCCGTGTGGTCGACGTGCGGCCCGGCGCACAGGTCGGTGAAATCGTCCTGTTTATAAAAGCTGATGGCCGCGTCCTCCGGCAGGTCCCGGATCAGCTCCAGCTTATACGGCTGGCCGCTCATCAGCTCCAGCGCCTTCTCGCGCGGCAGCTCGAAGCGTTCAATGCGGTAACGCTCCTTGATAATTTTCTTCATTTCCTTTTCAATGAGTTCGAGCTGCTCCTGGGTGAACGGCTTTTCCACGTCGAAGTCATAATAAAATCCGTTCTCGATGGCCGGGCCGATGGCCAGCTTCGCGGCGGGAAACAGGCGCGCGACCGCCTGGGCCAAAATATGCGACGCGCTGTGGCGCAGGGCTTGCAGGCGTTCCTGATCGGACATGGGAATCCCTTCTTTCCGGTTTCGTTTGGGCTATTGTAATATAAACGCAGGAAAAAAGCAAGGCAGGGGCGGTTTCCCTTCAGGGCAGGAGCATTTACTCTGCCCGTATCCCATTCGTAGGGCGCGACGCCCACATCGCGCCGCGTTTGCCCCACCGCACATACCGTAGGGGACACAGACCTCGGCGTCCCGCAGGGTTATCTGCAAACTCCGGGGAAAGGTTTTCACCGTTTGCCCGTGCGGCTGTGGGTTTGGGTGGTGTTCAGGCATTCCCGGGGGAGGTCTCCCCCGGACCTCCCACTGGGGGACTTGGCAGTCCCCCAGCCCCCCTCGCGGGTAATACGGGGGTTTTGTCTGTGCGAGACACGGCTGGTTACCGTAAGGGTCTTTTCTGGGCTGTCCTAGCCTCGACTTCAGGTGTTCTCTCTTTTTGCCTTCTTTGTTCTTCCCGCCCATACCCTTGCACTTTCTTTGCTGTCTTCACAGGGAACTGCCCTAACAAACAGACATCTTCGGGACTCCCGTTTTCTTGTAGGGACGCCATATATGGCGTCCGCGGGCGACCGGGACGGTCGCCCCTACAACCGGCGTAATGTTGTAGGGGCGGCAATCTGCCGCCCCTACAAGGTTTTCCGGGGGTTCCCCCCATGCCCTGTAGGGACGCACTGTGTGCGTCCGCCGTTCCCCTAAACGTCCGCCGTTTCCCAAAACGTCCGCCATTTCCCGGGCCGGGTGCGTTGAGGACGTTTTGTGGGACGCCGGGGTCGGCGTCCCCTACGACCGTCATTGCGGGCTTGCCCCGCAATCTCCCGGGGGATCGCTAATCCGGGGGGATTGCGGGTCAAGCCCGCAATGACGAAAACAGGGGTTTTGCGCCCCGCCCTGCGGACGATATACGGGCAACGTAAAGGCTCCTGCCCTGGGTTCCCATTATTGTTTCAGGACCCTCATCGCGTTCAAAACCGCCAGCAGCGACACGCCCACGTCGGCGAACACGGCCTCCCACATATCCGCCACCCCGCTGGCGCCCAGCAGCAGAAACACGCCCTTGACCGCCAGCGCGAAGACGATGTTCTGCCAGACGATGCGCCGCGTCGCCCGCGCAACGGCCACGGCCTCCACGAGCTTGGAGGGCTCGTCGGTCATCAGCACCACGTCGGCGGCCTCGATGGCCGCGTCGGAGCCGAGGCCGCCCATCGATATCCCGATATCCGCCCGCGCCAGCACCGGCGCGTCGTTGACACCGT
>Ga0099364_10013090_pt1 | contig 11156 bp, 10 predicted proteins | sample TergutTh196P3_FD_73070 | JGI IMG/M metagenome (GOLD analysis project Ga0099364, IMG submission 73070) | Microcerotermes parvus P3 segment gut microbial communities from Pointe-Noire, Republic of the Congo - Th196 P3 | ecosystem: Host-associated > Arthropoda: Insects > Digestive system > Gut ... | reverse complement strand
TTTTACGCTGAACTTGAGCGGTTGGGTTTGAGGGGTATGAAAAATTAAATCTAATTTCATTCTTAAGCCGAATGGCTTAGAAATGTAGTAAGACAGGAGGTGCCTATATGGCGGCCACCATGAGAAGAACAAGAAATTACAAGGAAAAAAATACGGGATTCACATTTGGTCATTTCGCGCTTCCCATCGCGGCGGTGATTGCGCTTGGCCTGCTTTTTGTGGGTATAAAAATGTTTTTCCTGAGTCCGCCTAAGCCGGCCGGGATACCGGTGACGCCCGAAACATTCGCGTCCATGACGCACGACAGTCCTACTCCGTTGATCCAGGAACCGGATTTCGCGCTTGCGGAGGACGGGTCGTTCGGTGAGTATTTGACGGCGGAAGCGGTGGCTACGGACATTGCGATAGTGCTCGCAGGGCCGCTTTCGGCGCGCGACACTCCCGCCGCGCCGTCGGGAACAAATACGGCAAGGACGAACACCACGCAGGCAGCGCCGGCGGCAAGCGCAACGACGGCTCAACCTGCCGCGCCGCCGCGGGTAAATCCGGCTCCCGCAAATTCCAGATGGGGAGTCCAGATAGGAGCGTTCGTCAACGCGAGCAGCGCAACTACTCTGGTTTCTGAAGTTCAACGGCAAGGCTACACGGCCTCCGTCAGCCAAACCGATTCGTCCGGCAGGACGTTCCACAGGGTGCGAATCAGCGCCGGTAACACAAGGGAGGACGCCAACCGTCTTGCGGCAGAATTGGAGCGGAAGGGCTACCCGGTTTCCGTTGTGCCGATGCAGTAACGGAACGCGGAAGTAAAAGAGATATCCTGGTTCTATGAATTTTCGCAAAAATAAAAAATCGAGCGGGAAAATTCTGGCGTCTGGTTACGGACGCCAGTTTTTTTGTGCAGGCTGGCTGCCAATGATATGGGCATAATAGATTACAAGGGGCGCGAAATAAACTACGCCCGCATATCCGTAACCGACAGATGCAACTACAGATGCGTGTACTGCATGCCCGCCCAAGGCGTGACATCTTGCTCTCACACGGCGATTATGCGATACGAGGAGATAATGTGGCTCTCGCGCGTTCTGGTATCGCTTGGGGTGACGCGCGTACGCTTCACGGGAGGGGAACCATTCGCGAGGCTTGGGATGGCGGAGTTCCTTGTAGAGTTCAGACGGGAGTTCCAAGATCTTGCCGTGTCGGTCACGACCAATGCGTCGCTCATATCGAAGCACATACCGGAGATAAAGGAGGCTCGCCTCTGCGGTCTAAATATAAGTCTCGACACGCTGGATCCGAAAAAATTCAGAGAAATCACGCGAACGGGCGATTTATCGGATGTGCTTGAAGGCATTGACGCCGCGCTCGGGGCCGGTGTGCCGGTTGTAAAGACAAACACTGTGCTTATGAAGGGTTTTAACGACGAAGAACTGCCTCGTATACTTAGTTTCGCGTGGGGCAAGGGGATTCTTCCGAGAATAATCGAGTTCATGCCTCTGGAAGACGAGTTGTGGAATCGAAACAGGTTCCTTGGATCCGAGGAAATTTTCGATATAGTGAGAGATTATGGCGACTGGGTTCCATTCGCGGAGAACGTCGGATACCCGCAATGTAACGCGGCGGGACCGGCGAAGTATTATACGGACGCGGCAAGCGGGCGCGTATTTGGGATAATCGGAGCGGTATCCAACCATTTTTGCACCGACTGTAACAGGCTCCGAATAACCGCGACTGGCAAAATGCGGGCCTGCCTTTTTAACAAAGAGGAAACGCCGCTGCTCGATCTGATACGTTCACGGGATGAGGAAGCGGTACGGCATTCCATTTTGTCCGGGATAGATTTGAAACCGGATAATTGGCGAGAGTGCGCGGACGGCTCAGGACGAATGTCCGGCATTGGGGGGTAAGGGTTATAATATGGGAAATTATTCTCATTTCGACGATTCTGGCAGACCGATGATGGTTGACGTCGGAGGGAAGGAACGGACGAGCCGCAGAGCTGTTGCGGAGTGTTTCGTCGAACTGCCGGAGGCTGTTTATAAAGCTTTGCGCGAGGGAGAAACGGCAAAGGGAGACCCGGTTAGAGTCGCGGAGTTGGGTGGAATAATGGGAGCCAAGAGGACGCCGGATCTAATTCCTCTCTGTCATCCAATAAATCTTGAGGCCGTGAGGGTCAAGTGCGAACTGACGGAGCACAGACAGCTCCGCATAGAGTGCGAGGCGTCCGCAAGGGACGCGACAGGGGTGGAAATGGAAGCGTTGGTCGGAGCGACCGTGGCCGCGCTTGTCTTTTACGATATGTGCAAAGCGCTGGACAAGGGCATGGTAATAAAGGAGGCGCGCCTTTTGGAAAAGTCGGGCGGCCGCAGCGGAAACTGGAAATCGGAATCGGAAAAAATTAAATCTGAGGAGAACTCATAAATGTCAGTTGAGTGGAGGATTGCGGGAATCTGCGACAATAAATCCAGGGAATGGCAGAAGCTTATCTACGCGCATTCCAACTCCGGGGGGAAAACCTGCGTTAACGGACATGAAGCCACGCTCAGGCTTCGCCTCGCCGGCGAAGCCGCGGCAGATGATGACGGCTTTGACATAGTGACCCCGCATATGAAGTTTGCCGAGGGGGAATTTCTGTCGATAAACGCGGGAGAGACGATGTTGCGCGTCGGGACGGGCAAGGCCGTTTCTGTGGTGTGCCCCGGTTTCGCGGGAGTTTCTGCCCCGGTTGAAACGCTGAGGCCTATAAGGGCGGGCGTGCTGACGGTGAGCGACAAGGTTTCGAGAGGGGAGCGGATCGACACATCCGGCCCATCGCTCGCGGATATGGCGCGCGCGATAGGCTCTGTGGCGGAGAAACTGGGAACAGTACCGGACGACAGGACCTCAATATCGGACAAACTGATGGATTGGGCGGATAACGACGACCTGGATCTGATCCTGGTCACGGGGGGTACGGGCTTGTCGGCGCGTGACGTGACGCCTGAGGCGCTGATGGACATTCACGATAAAATAGCCCCCGGTTTCGGCGAGATAATGAGGGCTCACGCGATGCGGTACACACAGCGCGGTTTCCTGAGCCGCGGCCTTGCGGTAACGAGGGGAGGCACGCTTATCGTCGCCCTGCCCGGCAGCGAGCGCGGAGCGCGTCAGTGTTTCGAGGCTATAACGCCGGCATTGCGTCACGGAATCGGAACTCTGCGCGGGTGGGATACAGAGTGCGGACATAGTTAGCGGGGGGTTAATAGTATGATTTCTGCGGCAAATTGCGTGATAATTTCGGGACTTTCAGCCTCAGGAAAGAGCACAGCCCTGAGAGTACTGGAGGATCGCGGCTTTTTCGCAGTGGACAATCTGCCTCCCGTAATGCTTCCGTCACTTATGGAGATTCTCAGGACGAACAATGCCGCCTTGACGTGGGGCGTAGCCGTGGTGCTCGATACGAGCGGGGATAAGTTCAACGATGAGTTCAAGGCCGCCTTTTCAGCGGTGGAACATGCCGGCACGCGGACGTACCAGATCTTCCTTGATGCGTCCGATGAGGCTTTGGTGAGGCGTTACGAGATAACACGCAGGCGTCACCCATTTGGCGAAAGTATTACAACGATGGAGGGTATATCTCGCGAACGCGCCCACCTCGCAGTCCTGCGTGAACGTGCCGAAACAGTGATTGACACGTCTGACATGGCGGTGGGCGAACTGCGCGCGGCAATACTCGCCAAGCTTGAAATGACGGAGTATCCCTTCACAATTATCGTGAGTTCATTCGGTTTCAAGAACGGGCTTCCACGGGACTGCGATTATCTGTTCGACATGCGCTTTCTGCCGAATCCCAACTACGTCCCGGAACTCAATCCGCTCTCAGGACGCGACGCCGAGGTACAGAACTACCTCGACAAGATACCCGAAAAGCAGGAATTTATGAAGCGCCTTGTGTCGCTGATGGAGTTCACCCTGAAACACTACGAAAATTCCGGCAAGAAACAGCTGCACGTTGCGATAGGTTGTACCGGCGGGCGGCATCGCTCGGTCGCAATCGCGGAACAGTTGTCGAAGGCAATTTCCGACGCCGGATTCAGGACCGCCATCAATCACCGGGATATAGACCTGGAGGGAAATTTATGACGAACTTCGCCGTCATTCTGGCGGCCGGTTTTCTAGCCGGCTGTATCGTTACCGCCCTCCTGCCGATTGCCTCGCGCGGTAAGCCAGGGTCAAGGAACTCGTCAAACAGAAGACGCGACGTAATGAGCAGCGCCATCGAACACCGGCTGCTTCAGGGTCCGCAGTTCGTCTGCATCGGGGGAGGAACCGGCCTTTCTACTCTTCTCGCGGGTCTTAAGGGATTTTCGAGAAATATCACGGCTGTCGTGGCCGTTACCGACGAGGGCGGGAGCTCCGGCAGACTGAGGCAAGAATGGGGCGTTCTTCCCCCCGGCGATATACGCAACTGCATCGTATCGCTCGCGGAGGACGACAACTCGCTTAACAGGATATTGAATTTTCGGTTTGACAGAGGGGAACTGGAGGGGCACAACCTCGGCAACCTGATTTTACTGGCGGCCTCCGAACTCACAGGAGACTTCAACAAAGCGGTGGAGGAGCTCAACAGGCTGCTCGCCATACGAGGAAGGGTATTGCCGGTTACGACGGAAACGATAGTACTGAACGGCGAGACGGAGGACGGAATAATTGTCAAGGGCGAGCTGGATATCTCCTCGCATGGCAGCAAAATGAAAAGGATGTGGCTTGAGCCGTCGCAGGCAAAACCTCTCCCCGAAGTGATTCGCGCAATAAACTCGTCGGACCTGATCGTCCTTGGACCCGGAAGCCTGTTCACCAGCATTCTGCCAAACATGCTGCTTGAGGACGTGACGCGGGCCATACGAAACTCGGAAATTCCTAAGGTCTATGTGGCAAACCTGATGACGCAGACTAAAGAAACCGAGCGAATGAGCATCACGTCGCACCTCGACTGGATTGCGAGCGTATTGGGAGATATTCCGGACTACATAGTGGTCAATCACACGCCTATACCGGACGACTATCTGCGCCGCTACCGTGAAAAAGGAGCCGAACCGCTTTATCTCTCGCGCGAGGAGGAGCGGTACCTTGAGCGTAACGGCTGCGCGATAGTTTCGGCCGACCTCGTTAATATTAAAGACGGAAAATATCTAAGGCATCATTCTAAAAATCTTGCGGAAATACTGATGCGTATTGTAAGAGATTACAGCGAAAATGACAGATACGGATAAATTGTCATGGAAAAACTGGCGACGGAGCTGTGGGACGAATTTTTAGAGCAGCCCCTGACAGACGCGGAACCGGAGCTGTCGGGATTCCTGTCGACCCTCCCAGCCAGAACCGACGGCGAATCTGTGTTGGTGGACACAAGAAGGCTAACGGTGGCAAGACGGATGCTGAAGCTTTGCAGATACATGGAGAATGGGACGAGCGGACGGATGACACAGCGCCAGTCAATCGGCGGGGGAGCTCTCGAACTCGACAGGACGAAGGGGAGGGCGATGTTCAGGTTTCCCGCGGAGTTTTATTCTCTCATGTCCAAACCGGACGCGCCGCATCAGAAAGTGAATCGGAAATGGGCATGGTTCCGGGGAATGTGGGGCGGCTGCGGCTCAATCTATGAACCGCAGCAGGGTTACTATATGGCGCTTAGGCTCCCGGCCGGAAGGAAGTGCGGAAACTTAATAGAGCAGGCCCTGCGCTCAGTGGCCGTAACTCCAAAAGTGAGGGTAAACAGGGGAAGAACGGAGTACATGATAAGGGACATAGAAGGGGTGGTAACAATCCTGTCGAGAATGGGATTAGTCAGGACCTCCCTCCTGCTGGAAGATACGGCGGTGATAAGATCGGTGCGGGGGATGGCGAACAAAATGGTTAACTGCGACGCGGCAAACATCGCCTCGACTCTCGCAGCCGCGAGGACACAGATCGCGCTCGTCGACGCTATTGACGAGTATGGGCTATGGAGCGCGCTTCCGCCGCATCTGGCCGAGATTGCGAGGTTGCGCAGGGAGAACCCCAGCGCCTCGCTCAGAGAATTGGGGCAGATATTGTCAAAACCGGTGACAAAGAGTACCGTGGAATACAGATGGAAAAAATTGGAAACTGTTATCGGCTTGAAAATTTGAAAAGGGGATGATTGAGTTGTACCTCGGAAAGGCAGACGTAAACACATACGATAAGGGGGCGGACCGCGAATTTCTTGTTTCCAACGGCGCCGGGAGCTACGGTTCCTCAACTGTGATAGGAGCCAACACCAGAAGCGAACATGGCATGCTGGTGGTCCGCCCCAAAGATTCCGAACAGCACACCGTACTGGTAAGCAAACTGGAAGAAACACTGATCGCCCACAACAGAAAATACCAACTATCCACAAACCGTTACAAAGACTTGATATACCCCGACGGCTACAGATATTTGCAGGAGTGCCGGAATAGTCCGTATCCCGACATGCTTTTCGTTATTCACAGCATTTTTCTGCGGAAGTCTGTATTTATGCCGCAAGGGGGGACTTGCACGGTTGTCCGCTACGAGCTTATGGAATCCCCTGAGCCCGTCGGAATAAACGTACGCCCGTTGTTCGCCCACAGACCGAACGACACGACCTGCCCGGACCAGTGCGCCGACTTTAAATCAGAGAAGTACGACGGCGTGATAAACATCTCAGGGCGGGGATACCTGAGCCACGTTTCGTTCACAAGTTCCTCCGACTCCGTCAAATGGCTGGATAAGCCGATGTGGATTGAAAATCTGGTTTACGAGAGGGACGCCGATTCGGACAAGCCCGTGACGGACTCGCTCTGGTCACCGGGGCATGGTAACGCCCTCATGAATCGCGGAGACACTCTGTATGTCGTCCTCTCGCAGGAGCCGCTGTCATACACCGCTGGCGAACTGGAATCCATGCTGAGGGATACGATAGATAAGCAGGAGGAATTTATTCAAGCCCTGCCCTCGGATACGAAAACCGTGGCGCACGACCTGTTACTGGCGTCGCGCCATCTGGTGATGGAAAATGAGGCTTCCGCACCGGCGATACTGTCGGGATTCCCCTCAGCCAAGAGGCGGGCGCGCGATACTTTTGTTGCGCTGCCCGGATTGACTCTGGCCACAGGACGCGCGCGCGCCGCAAAGGAAATTTTGGAGAATTGGCTGGGCTACGCCGGTAAATGCGGCGGGATTATGCCGTCGCATATAAACACCGACGGAAGCGCCGTAACAGGCGACATAGATTCCGGGCTGTGGTTCATATACGCCGCCCAAAAATATTCCGCCGCTGAGGGGTTGGATTTCGCGATAACGCACTACGAAGAACTGTCCTCGCTGCTGGAAAAGTACTCGGAGAACCTGCCGGGACTTGGCGTAACGATGGACCCGGACAGCAAACTTCTAAAATATTTCAACGTGGCCGGAACTCAAAACTGGATGTCGGGGGACGCGGACGGCGAACCGCTGGTCGAACGCAGGGGCTGTCTGGTGGAGGTGAACGCCCTCTGGTACAATTCTCTGCGTTTCATGGAGGAGTTGGCTAAAGAGAAGGGCGACGGCGCTTCCGCGGAAAAATACGCCGCGAGAGCTCTTGCGGCGCGGGAGTCGTTCGCGAAAGTATTCTGGAACGAGCGGGCAAAGTACCTCTTTGATTGGGTCGACCCCTCTTGCGGTGAATGCTGCGAAGACATCCGTCCTAACGCCATATTCGCCATATCGCTCCCGTACCCTGTGATACCCGACGACATGGGTAGGGTAGTTTTCACCACTTGCTGGGATCATCTTTACACTACTTACGGACTCCGAACGCTCGACCCTCATCACGAAAAATTCAAGGGCCGCGCCGAGGGGCGGCCGGACCAGAAGAAAAAAGCGCGTCTGCGCGGCATGGCCTGGCCGTGGCTTCTCGCGAACTTCATTGCCGCGTATATGCGTTTCAACCCGGAAGGCAGAGAAATGGGACTGTGCTTCATGAGGCCCTTCATTTCCCACATGCGCAGGGGATGCCTTGGCGGGGTCGCGGAGTACTTCGACGGCGTGATGCCGTACATGCCTTACGGCGACGTGCTCTCGGCAATATCGTCGGGAGAACTGCTCCGAGTTGTGCATGAGTATCTGACGGAAAATTGATAACGGGGGCTGCGAACGTACTCGATGTATCCTTCGTTGGCGATCCTTTTGTGATAAAATATATTTGTAGCAAAAGAAAGTTATGTTTTGAGTAGAATTTTAAACAAATCTTAGGAGGATTGAGAATGGGAATTAAAATTGGTATCAACGGTTTCGGGCGTATTGGAAGACTTGTTTTCAGAGCGGGGGTAACTAACCCTAATTATGAATTCGTCGGGATTAACGATCCTTTCATGTCCCCAGACTATGTTGCGTATATGCTCAAATACGACACGGTACACGGCAGATTCTGCGGAGATATAGCATATGACGACAATTCAATCACCGTAAACGGCAAAAAAATCAATTTCTTCGCCGAAAAAGATCCTAAAAATATCCCGTGGGGTAAGGTCGGAGCGGAATATATCGCTGACGCTACCGGCGTATTCTACACAAAAGAACTGGCTCAGGGTCATCTTGACGGCGGCGCGAAAAAAGTTGTCTACACAGGTCCGTCGAAAGATGATACCCCTATGTTCGTGTGCGGCGTAAATCTCGAAAAATACACGAAAGATATGAATTTTGTCTCAAACGCTTCATGTACGACAAACTGCCTCGCTCCTCTCGCGAAAGTCATAAACGATAAATTCGGCATAATAAGCGGTCTTATGACTACCGTTCACGCTACAACCGCAACTCAGCTTACGGTTGACGGCGCGTCGAGAAAAGACTGGAGAGGCGGACGAGCCGCCGCGGGAAATATAATTCCGTCGTCTACAGGCGCGGCAAAAGCCGTGGGCGTTGTTATACCCGAACTCAAAGGCAAGCTCACAGGCATGGCATTCAGGATTCCGACCCTGAACGTTTCTGTCGTTGACTTGACAGTGAACCTCAAAACCGCGGCAAGCTACAAAGAAATCTGTGCGGAAATCAAGCGCGCTTCCGAAAATGAAATGCAAGGCGTACTCGGCTACACCGACGAACCCGTGGTGTCGTCCGACTTCATAGGCGAATCCCTCACCAGTATCTTCGACGAAAAAGCCGGCATTGCTCTCACAGACACGTTCGTGAAGCTAGTCTCATGGTATGACAACGAGTGGGGCTACAGCGCGAAGATTCTTAAGTTGATTGAGCATATGAATAAAGTCGACAAAGCGTGAAACACGTAAAAAGCGTAACAAGAGAATGGTAAAAAGGGGTTGTAAAATTTGAAACTCAAGACATATTCCGGCTCTGACATTAAAGGAAAGCGGGTGCTCGTCCGCGTCGATTTTAACGTGCCTCTCTCATCCGAGGGCGGTGTGTCGGACGACACGAGGATCAACGCGCATGTTCCGCTGATAAACGAACTGTCGAAAGCCGGGGCCCGCGTGGCGCTCTGTTCGCACCTGGGCAGGCCGAAGGGCCAGGTTAACCTGAAATACACGTTGAAACCCGTGGTGGATGAACTTGCGAAGATAATCGGCCGCGATATAGCCTTCGCGTCAGACTGCGTGGGGGAGGATGTTAAATCATCCGTCGACGCGCTGTCGCCCGGCGGAGTGATAGTGCTGGAGAACCTCCGCTTCTACGCCGAGGAGGAGAAGAACGACGATGAGTTCGCGAAAAAACTCGCCGCTCCGTTTGAAATTTTCATAATGGACGCGTTCAGCGCCTCTCATCGAGCCCACGCCTCGACGCGCGCCGTTACGAACCACCTTGAATCGTTCGCCGGGCCGCTTCTCATCCGCGAGATAGAGATGCTTGGAGAAACGCGCGACAACCCGAAACATCCCTTCGTCCTGATTCTCGGTGGGGCCAAGGTCTCGGACAAGATAAGCGTCATCGAGAACCTTATGGACAAGGTGGACACGATAATAATCGGCGGTGGGATGCTGTTCACTTTTCTCAAGGCACAGGGCTTTGAAATAGGACACTCACTATGCGAAACTGAAAAGCTCGATTTCGCCGGCGAGATGTTGTCCCGCTCGAAAGAAAAGGGCGTTAAAATTCTGCTGCCGACCGACGTCATCGCCGCCAGCAAAGTATCGGCTGACGCGTCCGCCAAGGTTGTGTCCGTAGAAGCGATACCACCGGATCTGATGGGGCTCGATATAGGGCCGGAAACTTGCAAAAGTTTCCGCGAGGCGCTTGTCGGGGCGAAAACAGTGTTATGGAACGGCCCGATGGGAGTTTTTGAGATGGCTCCATTTGCGGGCGGCACCAAAGCCGTGGCCGAGGAACTTGCCAAAATCACAAAGGACGGCGCGATGACGGTCATAGGTGGGGGAGACTCCGCGGCGGCGATCGCTCTGTTCGGCCTGGAGAAAGAAGTCACCCACGTCTCAACCGGCGGCGGAGCCTCACTCGAATTTTTCGAGGGGAAGACGCTTCCTGGAGTTGAGCCGTATATACTTTAGGGTTTCTGATGTTGTATATAGAGGAGAATCTTAAATGCGGACAAAAATGATAGCGGGAAATTGGAAAATGAACAACAACCGGCAGGCTACGAAGGATTTCGTCGAGGCGTTGGAAACGTGGTTCGAGGAAGACGCCGCCGGCCAGTCATCGGCGTCCGCCGTGGACTCGGGTAAGATCGAAATCGTTATCGCGCCGCCGTTCACCTCTTTAGAGAGCGCGCGCGCCGCGCGGAGAACCAAGAATATCCGGCTTGCCGCGCAAAACGCTTATCACCAGAGGAAGGGCGCCTTCACCGGTGAAATATCCCTTCCCATGCTGGAGGAAGCGGGATGCAGGTATGCCATAATAGGCCACAGCGAGCGCAGGCACGTGTTCAACGAGTCGAACGAGGAACTGGAGAAGAAGCTGATAGCAACGCTTGAATCGCGCGTGCTTCCCATCTTCTGCGTGGGTGAACTGCTGGAGGAGAGGAAGTCGGGAAAAACAGAGCAGGTGATCTCAACTCAGCTTGCGTCCGCTTGGAGAAACCTCACCAGCGACGTGGTGGGCGAGATGCTGGTTATCGCTTACGAGCCTGTGTGGGCGATAGGCACGGGGCAGACAGCCTCGGAAGCCGACGCGGAAGACGCCTGCGACTACAA
>Ga0099364_10013089_pt1 | contig 11156 bp, 7 predicted proteins | sample TergutTh196P3_FD_73070 | JGI IMG/M metagenome (GOLD analysis project Ga0099364, IMG submission 73070) | Microcerotermes parvus P3 segment gut microbial communities from Pointe-Noire, Republic of the Congo - Th196 P3 | ecosystem: Host-associated > Arthropoda: Insects > Digestive system > Gut ... | reverse complement strand
CGGCGCTTATTGTCCGGCCTTTTTCATTGAAGACTTTTTCGGTATCCCAGGTTATCAGCAGCAGATTATCGCATTTCAATTCATCAGCCGCTTCCACCAGGGCGGTCAATTCACGTTTCAATGTCTTTCCCGCCGATATTTCGTAGGCGACCTGAATCAATTCGACTATACGGTTTCCTTCCCTGCAGACAAAATCAATTTCCCGGTCATTGCGGGTTCGGTAGTAAAAAAGCGATTGCGCCGTTGAAAAATCACGCCTGATTAACTCGGTAAATACTATATTTTCCAGCAGGCGCCCATGGTTCTTGGACAACTCGAACGCCCGCGCGGCAACAAAACCCGTATCAATCAGGTAAACTTTTTGCGGCGCTTTTTGCATCAGTTTCAATTTTGAATTGTAGCGATGCAGATAGTGAAACAGGTAGGGTTCGGCAAGATATTTTGTGAATTTTTTTGCCGTATGGACGCTGCCAAGATTTAAATCGCCGGCAAGTTGATTTATTGAAAAAGTATTACAAAAATTTGTAACAAGATAATTTGCCAGATTGTGCAATTCGCTGATGTTGCGTATGTTGTACCGCCCGGCGACATCCTTTAATAAAACGGAATCGAACAGCGCGCTCAAATATGCCCGGGTGACGCCGCGTATGTCTACAACTTCCGGATAACCGCCGTTTGTCATAAAATCCGTCATCTGCAACATCAATTCCGCTTTTTCCGTCGGCGTGTCGAACGCAATTTTCAGGCTTCTGAAAGCCAGTATTTCCTGAAAACTGAACGGCAGTATCCTGATTGGCAGGTAACGTCCCGTCAGAACAGTCGCCATTTCATTCGACAGCAGATTGGCGTTGGAACCTGTGATGACCAGGTTTACGCCGCGACGATAAAGCTTTCCGACCCAGATGTCCCAGTCGGCCAGGTTCTGTATTTCGTCAAGAAGCAGGTAGTCGAAATCGGGATAAACTTCACGCAGGTATTGCCAAAGCAGGTTTTCATCAAAATTTTTCAGCAACTGACCGTCGTCGAAATTCAGGTAGGCAAAATTTTTATTTTCGAGCAGTTGCAGGGCAAAAACCGATTTGCCCGCCCTTCGAGGGCCGGTAATCAGCTTTATCAGGCCGGAAGCCAGATAATCGCCCGAATTGTCAAGAACACGCCGCTTTTGATACTTTTTCGACAAAAGCAGATCGCGTTCTTCCCGTTGCTGTAAAATGACTGTTTTCAACATAATATATTGTAATGCACAAATATATCATGTTTTTGTGCATTACAATATATTTATTTGGCAGCCGCAAACCCGATATTCAGATCCTCGATAATATCGTCAACGTTTTCCAGGCCGACGGACAAACGCACCATTCCCGGATGTATGCCCGCGGCCCGCAACTGTTCCTCCGACAACTGCCTGTGTGTTTCGCTCGCGGGATGCAATACGCAGGTGCGTATATCGGCGACATGCACCTCGTTTGACGTCAGTTTCAGCGCGTTCATAAAGCGGATCGCGTTCTCCTTCCCGCCTTTGATCACAAAGGTTATTACACCGCTTGAGCCTTTCAGGTATTTCTGCGCCAAGGCGTGGAAAGCGTCGCTTTTCAGTCCCGGGTATATGACTTTCTCGACGCAATCTGACTTACATAAATATTCGGCTACAGCAAGGGCGTTTTCACAGTACTGCTTCATGCGCATGGCGAGGGTTTCCAGGCCAAGATTGAGCAGGAAGGCGGAATGCGCGGCGGGATATACGCCGAAATCCCTCATGAGCTGCATTCTTGCCTTTATTATGTACGCGCTTTTTCCGTATGTTTTCACGTAGGAAATTCCATGATAAGACTCATCCGGCTCCGTCATTCCCGGAAAGTTTCCGTTGCTCCAGTCGAAATTTCCGCTGTCCACGATGACGCCGCCTACCTGCACCGCGTGGCCGTCCATGTATTTGCTCGTGGAATGCACTACGATATCCGCGCCGAACGAAAACGGCTTGCACAGGATGGGCGTGGCGAAAGTGTTGTCCACGATAAGCGGAACGCCGTGAGCGTGCGCGATGCGGGAAAATTTCTCAATATCCAGGACGGTCAGCGCGGGATTTGCCAGCGTTTCGCCGAAAACCGCCTTTGTATCGGGTCGGAAAGCCGCGTGGATTTCATCCTCGCCGGCGTCCTGTCGGACGTAAATACACTCGATGCCAAGCCGCTTGAAAGTATGAGAAAACAGGTTGATCGTTCCGCCATAGATTTCAGGCACGCTGATAATGCTGTCTCCGGCGGAGCAGAGATTCAAAACCGACAACAATGTCGCCGCCTGCCCCGACGACGTACACATGGCCCCGACGCCGCCCTCAAGTTCCGCAATCTTGCGCTCCACGGCCATAACCGTGGGGTTTGCGAAGCGGGAATAAATCAGGCTTTTTGTAGGGTCGTCAAAAACGGCGGCAACCTCTTCAGTGGAATCGTATACGTATGTCGTACTTTGAACGATCGGCATAACGCGCGGCTCGGCGTTTCGCGGCGTATATCCGGAGTGCAGACATTTTGTTTCGTCTTTCATCATCGTCTCCAAAGCCAATCAGGCGCGGGTCAAAAAAATCGGCAGACCGGCTTTGCCGAAATATTTCGGACGAAAGCGATCCGTGTTATACAGCGCGCCGACATCCACCAGGCGCGGTCCCAGTTTCGGATCGGGAATCGGCATCATGGCGTAGCAGCCTTGCGCGAGCGCCGTCATCAGTCCGGACTGGTTTTTTATAATGCTTTCAACCGCCATGTGCGCGAAGGTGCAGGCGACAAGCTTGTCCGTGAAAGCCGCTTCTCCGCTGCGCAGATCGTAGGTCAGATCGCTGATCATGGTGTCAACTTTTGCCCGCTTTTTCACTTCGTCGCTGAAGTCCTCCGCGACGCTGGCTTTTTTGCGATGTCCGTAGGCGTCGGGATCGCCGTATTCGCGCACGCGGTAACCGTGCCATTCCGCGCCTTCGGAAAGAATCACCAGGCTGTAGCCGCTTGGATTGTCGCGTTTTTCCTCAAGAAGCAGTTCTATCATCTTATCTATATTGAATTTGTATTCCGGAATCGCGCACCTTATGGATGTAACATAGGAAGTATAAAGCGCCGTATGCCCCGCGTCCCGGCCGAAAATACGGAAAATTCCGATGCGCTCGTGCGATCCTATGGTCGATCTCTGGCGCTGTATGGCGTCTATGGCGCGCGTCATCGCCGAGGTGAAACCGATGCAGTATTCCGTGTTCCGGACGTCGTTGTCCATCGTTTTAGGAATGGCTATTATCCGCACTCCCGCCGCGCTGAGCGTGGAGGAAAAACTCAAGGTATCGTCGCCGCCGATTGAAATGAGCGCGTCAAGTTCCAGCGCTTCTATATTTTTCAGAACCTGACAGGTCATGTCGTAAGTCCCGCCGCTTTTGGTTTCCTTTTTTGGAAACTCCGAGGCTTTCAGATGATCCGGCACAGCCTTCATTTTCATGGGATTTGTCCGGCTTGTATGCAGGCAGGTTCCGCCCGTCCGGTCGATAATCCGGGTGTTTTCGCGCGTCAGATTTATCAGGTAACGCTGACGGCTTTGCAGGTCGTCCAGGTTGATATGCGTCAATCCTTCCCAGCCCCGGCGTATGCCCTGAATTTTTATATTTTGAGTCCACCCTGCTTCCGTAATTTCTTTAATAGCGGAATTAAGGCCGGGCACATCGCCGCCGCCGGTCAAAACTCCTATCTTTCTGACTGCCATATTTTTCTCCTAAATAATCGTCGATCCGTCTCCGACAGCTTCCGCGGCGGAACATGTTGAAATATGTATGACCACCAGCCCTAATAACGGCACGATTGTACCAGCTTTGCCCGGATATTTCATTGTGATTTGTAATAAGGGATTTCTGTCATCTTAATCCAAAAAACGATACCATCTTGCGAAATTCCGCAGTAAAATCAGGAGTTACGCTCCCGACCGGTATGGCGCGAAGAATGACTGGCGAGGATTTTTTAGCGCAAGGCAACTTCATATTATGCCGGCCGGGAGTATAAATGGAAATGCCGAATAGTCGAAAAGGGATTCAACCTGTTTTGCCCTGTTCGTTCGCATTCCAGAAAACTTGCCGATCAAACAACAGGAGGCTTTATGAACCGGCGTACATTTCTTCAGTATTCGACGGCGGCTCTTGCGGCCGGCAGCGCGGCGACCGCTGCGCGAACGGTCGAGGCGCAGCAGCCCGGCGACACGACGCGATTCTTCCCGCCCGGTTTCAAGGCCATGAAGGTACAGACATCCGGCGCGACAATCAACCTGGTAACCGGAGGCGAAGGCCCGCCGCTGCTGCTGCTGCACGGAGCGCCCATGAGCCACATCACCTGGCGTCTGATGGCGCCGCTGCTGGCGGGACGCTACACGATAGTGGCGCCTGATCTGCGCGGCTACGGCGACAGCGGCAAGCCGCCGGACGGAGACAATCATTCGAACTATTCAAAGCGCGCTATGGCGCTTGACAACGTGGAAGTCATGAAGCATTTCGGGTTCGATTCGTTTCCGGTGGTCGGCCAGGACCGGGGCGGCCGCGTCGCGCACCGTATGGCTCTCGACCATCCGGACAAGGTCACCCACGTCGCCGTCTTGGACATAGTGCCGACGCACTATCATTACACCAACGTGAATCTTGCCTTCGTCCAGGCATACTATCACTGGTTCAGCCTGCTGCGTCCCGCTCCGGCGCCCGAGAACGAGCTGAAAGCCTCCAACGACGCCGCGGCCGGGCGCGCCACGACCGATGTCGATAAGGAGTACTCCCGCATTCGGCGCGATCCCGCCAATATCCACGGCATGTGCGAAGATTACCGGGCCGCGGCCTCCATCGACCTGGAGTACGACAAAGCCGACATTGAAAAGAAAAACCGCATACGTTGCCCTTTTCTGACGCTCTGGGCCGAACGCGGCGCCATAGGACGCCTGTTCGATGTCGCGGGAGTCTGGAAGGAATACGCGGCGAACGTCGCGGGTAAAGGGATGGCCGGCGGGCACAATCTGCAGGAAGACGTACCGGCGGAAATTGTCGAGGAGCTGCTGCCGTTTTTGAAACGCCAGTCCTGAAACAAGCGAGTTAGGAGCTGTTAACAGCTCCTTTTTATTGAAAACAAAGTGCATAGGGTCGCCGCAGTAGAAGCTCTATGAAATATCCGGGTTAAGGCTCTGTCGAAAAGATTATTTGACGCTCTTTCCAAGCACATGCAAAGTTGACTCGGCGATTTCCAGCTCTTCGTTCGTGGGAATGATGAGTATCCTGACGGCGGATTCCGGCGCGCTGATCACGCGCGCGCCCGGCTTGCGGATACTGTTTTCCTTCGAATCAATGACGACGCCGAGAGTTTCCATGCCCCTGCATACGCTTTCACGCAGCAATGCGTCGTTTTCTCCGATGCCCGCGGTAAATATGACGGCGTCAACACGCCCCAGGACGGCCATATACGCGCCTATTTGTTTCTTCACGCGCCACACGACCATATCAAAGGCCAGTTGCGCCTTTGTATCGCCTTTTTCGCAATTGGCGTGTACATCGCGCATGTCATTGGCGCCGCAAATGCCGATAAGCCCGGACTTTTTATTCATCAGCGTATCGGCCTCCACTGCGCTCAAACCCTTTACATGCATGATGAACGGCACGATGGCCGGGTCGATTGAACCGCAGCGCGTACCCATCATCAGGCCTTCCAGCGGCGTCAGTCCCATTGATGTATCGACGCACACTCCGCCGCGCACCGCCGTCATGGAGCAGCCGTTGCCCAGATGGCAGGTGATATTGTTCACGTCTTCAGGTTTTTTGCCGAGGAACTGCGCCGTTTTTCTGGCAACGTATTTGTGCGAGGTGCCATGAAAGCCGTAACGGCGGATACGCAGCTCTTCATACAGGCTGTATGGCAGCGGATACATAAAGGCTTCGGCCTTCATTCCCATACCGAACTCGGTGTCGAAAACCCCCACATTAGGCACGCCGGGAAAGAGCTTTTCCGCGACTTCAATTCCCATGAGATTGGGCGGATTGTGCAGCGGCGCAAAGATAAAGTTTTCGCGGATCATCTGTTTGGCCTTTTCGTCTATTACGGCAGGCATGGTTACGGCTTCGCCTCCGTGTACCACGCGGTGTCCGATGGCTGAAATATCCGATTTGTCCTGAATTACGCCGTCCGCCGGATCCGTAAGCAGACGGATCATCTCTTCCATGGCTTCCACGTGCGTGGCAAATTTCTGTTCCCGTTTGATTGTCTTTTCCTTATCAGTGCCGGGAGCAATCTTGTGTACCAGAACGCCAATGTGGTCCGGGTCGCCGATACGCTCAACAAGACCGGAACAGAGTACGGACTCGTCGCGCATTTCAAACAACTGATATTTACAGGAAGAAGAACCGGCATTTATGACAAGAACTTTCATATACTTACCTTGATTAAAATGTACAAACTCCAGGGGCGCGATAAATCGCGCCCCTACGCGCCGCTGTAAGGCGGCTTTTTTTCCGATTGGGCCTGAATGGCCGTTATGGCGACGGTATTGACGATATCGGGCACGGTACAGCCGCGCGACAGGTCGTTCACGGGCTTGTTAAGGCCCTGTAGTACGGGGCCGATGGCTATGGCGCCCGCGGCGCGTTGTACGGCCTTATATGTGTTGTTCCCGGTATTCAGGTCGGGGAAGATAAACACCGTGGCCTGACCCGCCACCTGACTGTCGGGCAGCTTTGTCCTGGCAACGTCGGGATCAATGGCGGCGTCGTATTGAAGCGGACCTTCAAGCAGGAGGTCGGGAGCCATTTCCCTGGCGATGCGGGTTGCTTCGACCACCGCGTCAACGTCTTCGCCCTTGCCGGAAGAACCGGTAGAGTAAGAGAGCATGGCCACGCGTGGTTCTATGTTGAAGATTCTGGCGGTCGCCGCGGTGCTGACGGCGATTTCGGCCAGTTGCTGCGCGGTGGGGTTGGGATTGACCGCGCAATCGGCAAAAACCAGTACGCGATCTTTGAGGCACATAAAAAAAGAACCCGACACTACTGAAACGCCGGGTTTGGTTTTTACGAACTCCAGAGCCGGGCGGATGGTATTGGCGGTGGTGTTGACCGCGCCGGCGACCATGCCGTCGGCGTGATCTTTATGGACCATCATAGTGCCGAAACAGGCATAGTCAAGCATGCGGTCATGCGCCTGTCCCGGGGTAACGCCCTTGTTTTTGCGCAGCTCGGCGTAGGTGGTCGCATAGTCTTCGAAATTGGGAAAAAGTTCCGGCTGAATGATGGTGATGCCGCCAAGATCGAGACCAAGTTCGGAAATCTTATTACCGATTCGAGTGACGTTGCCGAGCAGGATAATGTCCGCCACATCGCGGCGTATCAGAATATCCGCGGCGCGCAGGATGCGTTCCTGTTCGCCTTCGGGCAGAACAATACGCATTTTCCTGCTCCTGGCGCGTTCAATGAGGTCAAGTTCGAACATCACCGGCGTAATCCTGGTGGATTTTCGCCCGATAAGGCGTTTGGACAAAGCGTTTTTATCTACATGCTTTTCAAAGGCGGCAAGCGCGGTATTCAGCTTGCGCGCGTTGTCGGGATCTATGCGCCCATACATCCGGGAAAGGGTCTGGATAGTCTTGTAGGTGTGATCCCTGGTCAGCAGAATTGGCACCGGAATATCCGTCCAGCTTTCGATCATGCGATGTACATTGGGCGACAGGTCGATGCCGCCGGTTATCAGGATGCCCGATATGTCCGGGTAGGCGGGAGAAAGCCGGGCGATCAGCGCGGCCAGAATGATATCCTCCCGGTCGCCGGGAGTTATGACCAGGTTGCCGCCGGTGATATGCCCTAAAAAGTTATTTACCCGCATGGCGGCGATCAGATAATCGCCCACCAGCGTATCCATACGCCCGTGTCCATACAGCACCTGGGCGTCCAGCCACTTGCGCACATCTTCCATGGTCGGCTGGGCAAGTATGGGGTCGTTCGGCAGCACGTAAACCAGTGGAGGGGCGGAGTGTTTGCAATTCAATTCCGCGGCGATGGTCTTTTTATCTTCCTCGCCCAGGGAAACCTTGTTGACGACGACGCTGACCAGATCAAGGCCTTTTTCTTCCAGCAGATCAATTGTTGACTGGGTGGAAGCGATTATGTCACTCGCGCTTTTTCCAACGCCGCTGCCTAACAGCATAACCGCGCAGCCGAGGTTTTCGGCGATGTCCGCATTGAGTTCAAATTCAAAGGCCGCGTTCTTATCCATGAAGTCCGTGCCTTCGCACAGCACGAAGTCGTAATCTTTTGAAAGTTTGCGGAATTCCTGCAGTATGTTTTCGAGCAATAAGATGCGCCGTCCGCTGTTGATAAGCGCGCGGGCCTCGTTCAGCGTATAAGCGTATGTCTCGGAATAGGGCTGGGAAAGCTTAAAATGCCGCAAAACCAGATCAATGTCATGATCCCTGTCGGACAGAACGGGTTCGTCGATAATGGGTCTGAAAAAGGCCACCTTGTCCACCTGGCGCAGCAAAAGCTGCATCATGCCGAGTACGACGGCAGACTTGCCGGTATGGGGTTCTATTGGCGTAATATAAAGATTGCTGGGCATTTCCGCTCCATTTGTTAGAAGTATATGAGAGTAAAACAATTTTGCATCCGGGCTAATGTTACTCCGAAATTTCGTAAAGTTGCAAAACTTTCCTGTGTTTTGATTCCTTTGGCGCTTTCCGAATAAGGCGCGTTGTGGTAAAAAATGCCCTTATGCGTATGGATATTCAGAAGAAGGAAATGAAGAACGGCCTCGTGGTTCTTTCCGAGGTCATGCCGCACCTGCGGTCGGTCTCACTGGGCGTCTGGGTTAAATGCGGGTCGCGTTTTGAAGACCCGCGTTTTTCAGGCATCGCCCATTTTATCGAACACCTGCTTTTCAAGGGTACGGCCACGCGCTCCACGGAGGAGATTGCCAGGACAATCGACGCCGTCGGCGGACAGCTCAACGCTTTCACGGAAAAAGAATACATCGGATTTTACGCGAGGGTGCTTGACGAGCATCTGCCGCTTGCATTCGATCTCCTGGCGGATATCGTTCTGAATCCCGCCTTTCCGTCCAAGGAAATCGAGCGGGAACGCAACGTTATTTTTGAAGAAATCAGCATGATCGAAGATTCGCCGCATGAGCTGGTTCTTGACCTTTACATGGAGCGTTGCTGGAAAGGACATCCGCTGGGACGGCCGATCGCCGGGACTAAAAAAACGGTCGCGGAAATCTCCCGTAACGACGTCAAGAAGTTTTTTAAAAGAAACTTCACCGCCGGAAATATGATTCTGTCCGCCGCCGGAAATATCGAGCATAAAAAAATTCAGAAGATGGCGGAAAAATATTTCGCCGGCCTGGAAACAGGATCCCGGACGACGCCGGGCGAACCGCCGGTTTTCCGATCCGGCCGTACCGTGCGGCGCAAGGCGCACCTTGAGCAGACGCATATCTGCCTCGGGACGATCGCCCCGCCCATGAGTTCCGAAGAGCGTTATTGCGCGCACCTGCTGAACGGCATTCTCGGCGGCGGCATAAGCTCCCGCCTCTTTCAGAATATCCGGGAGAAAAAAGGACTTGTTTATTCCATCTACTCCATGCTGGCGCCTTACCATGACGCCGGCACGCTGGCGGTTTACGCGGGAACCGCGCATGAAACCGCCGCCGAGGTGGTGGAACTGACCCTGAAAGAATTCAGGAAAATGCGGCAGGAACTTGTCGCCGGCGAAGAGTTGAAACGGGCAAAAGCATGCATAAAAGGAGCGATAACGCTTGGCCTTGAAAGCTCCAGCAGCCGCATGACCAACCTGGCGCAGCAGATGATCCACCATGGCCGGCTGCATGATCTGGAAGAAACCCTGTCCGCCGTAGACCGGGTGACGGATCGGGAAATCCGCGAACTTGCCGATAAGATTTTGGATCCGGCGCATTTCGTTCTTACCGCTCTTGGAGGCGGCAACGGGGCTGACATCAAGGCCGTGTCTTTTGACGCGCGGGACAAATAACACATGGGACTGTGTTTTAACGTTCTCGGCAGCAGCAGTTCGGGAAATTCAACGCTCGTAAGCGACGGCGCGACGAATATTCTGGTAGACGCCGGATTCAGCGGCAAAGAAATTAAACGGCGGCTGGGAGAATACGGTCTCGCACCGGAAAAAATATCCGCCATTGTCGTTTCGCACGACCACATCGATCATTGCCGCGGCATCGCCCCGTTCGTGAAAAATCTGGACATCCCGGTATTCATGACGGCGGCGGCGTTCGAGGCTTCCGGCATCAACTTGAATCCTTCGAAACACCGCGCCATTTCCCCGGGTGAAAGTTTCGAAATAGGAAACATTGCCGTTACCTGTTTTTCCGTGCAGCACGACGCGGCCGATCCTATAGGTTTCGTTCTCGAAAGGGACGGCGTACGCGTCGGCATCGCGACGGATCTCGGCTTTATGTCAAACCTTGTGGTTGAACGCCTGAAAGGTTGCGCCGGCATCGTGCTGGAATCAAATCACGACGTGGCGATGCTGAAAGCGGGGCCGTACCCGTGGGCGCTCAAACAGCGCGTCATGAGCCGGAGCGGCCATCTGTCCAACGACGCGGTGGCGCAGTATCTCGCCTGCGATTTTGACGGAACGGCGGCGCACGTAGTACTGGCGCATCTGAGTACGGAGTGCAATCTTCCGGATCTGGCGCTTCTTTCCGCGCGGGAAGCCCTGGAAGAACGATCCGATATGTACTATGGGCAAACGAAAGTTGAACTGTCCTATAGCGATAAAATCAGCAAAACGTATTGTTATTGAGAAGGCATTTATGAAAGGATGTCCGGAATGCGGCAAATTATATTCGGATGAATTCGTCTATTGTCCGATTCATGGAACTACCCTGCAAGGCGATCCGAAGAAAAACTCCGGCGAAAAACCGCCTTCGCAAATAAGGGTTCGTACACTGATCATAGGATTGATGATTCTGGCGGTGTGCGCCGTTGCAGGATTCACCGCCGCTTTTATGTATCAGTACTTGAAGCCGAAATACGGCGCGCTGACGATAAGAACCACGCCGAACGAAGCCCTGGTTTACGTGAACGGCAAAGCCAGGGGCGTCTCGCCTCTGAATATTCCAAATCTCGCAAGCGGCGGACACGAG
>Ga0099364_10013088_pt1 | contig 11156 bp, 8 predicted proteins | sample TergutTh196P3_FD_73070 | JGI IMG/M metagenome (GOLD analysis project Ga0099364, IMG submission 73070) | Microcerotermes parvus P3 segment gut microbial communities from Pointe-Noire, Republic of the Congo - Th196 P3 | ecosystem: Host-associated > Arthropoda: Insects > Digestive system > Gut ... | reverse complement strand
TTAAAGCGGTACGTGAGCTGGGTTTAAAACGTCGTGAGACAGTTTGGTCCCTATCTGCTGTGGGCGCAGGAAATTTGAGAGGGCCTGACCCTAGTACGAGAGGACCGGGTTGGACGAACCACTGGTGTACCAGTTGTCTCGCCAGAGGCATCGCTGGGTAGCTATGTTCGGAAGGGATAACCGCTGAAAGCATCTAAGCGGGAAGCCCGCCTCAAGATAAGATTTCCCGGGGTAAAACCCCCTGAAGGACCCCGGAAGACCACCGGGTCGATAGGCCGAGGGTGTAAGCATGGCAACATGTTCAGCCCATCGGCGCTAATAGTCCGTGAGGCTCGCCTCGTCTCACCATTGTCCACTAAATACGCTTATCCAATACGCTCAACTACTTACCCTGTATACATTTTTCCATAATCTCGGCGGCTATGTCGCGGGGGATCACCCGTTCCCTTACCGAACACGGAAGTTAAGACCCGCAGAGCCAATGGTACTGCCCGTCAGGCGGGTGGAAGAGTAGGACGCCGCCGAAATATTTCACAGGCCCGGTCCCAGGTTTTTTTATGCCTGCCGGGCCTGCTCTTTCCGACTTAAGCCTTTAAGGAGCTTTTATGCACGCCGCCCAGCCTTCCAACATCATTCAGGAATACTTCATCAATATTTTCAGGTATAAATACATTCTATACCATGGCCGGGCTCGGCGGAAGGAATTTTGGTTCTTCACCCTTTTTTCCTCCATCGCCAGCCTGATCTTGCAGATTATTCCCTTACTGGGGCTTCTCTACGCCCTGGCGGCTATAGTGCCTGGAACCTGCTTGACCATTCGCCGCCTCCATGACATCGGTAAAAGTGGCTGGTTCCTGCTGTTGGCTCTTATCCCTCTTGTCGGCGGCATAATTCTCATTGTCTTTTGCTGCCAGGATAGCCAGCCGGACGAAAATCAATACGGCCTCAACCCCAAGAAAGCCTGAACCGCTGGCTTCCTTCTAAAATATAAGCCAAAAAACCGAAAGGCCCGGCTTAATGCCGGCCTTTCGGTTTTTTGGCTTAAAAAAGGCCGGCCGGGGGCGCCGGCCCCAGGGATTCGATTTCCTCCATCGAGGGCAGGGCTGCCAGGCTGGGCAGGTCGAAGGTTTCCAGAAATTTGCGGGTGGTGCCGTAAAGGAGGGGCCGGCCGGGCAGCTCTCTCCGGCCCACCACCCGGATCAGCTCCTTTTCCATGAGGACCTTGATCTGCCCCCCGGCTTCCACGCCGCGCCTCTTTTCCACTTCGGCCTTCAAAACTGGCTGGCGGTAGGCGATGATGGCCAGGGTTTCCAGGGCGGCCTGGGAAAAGCGGGCCGGAGACTTCTTCTTAAGGCGCAGGATGTGGGGGGACAGTTCGGGCCGGGTGCTGAACTGGAAGCCGCCGGCCACGGCCCGGAGAACGAAGGCCCGCCCCGACTCCTCGTATTCGTCCATCAACTCGCCCAAGGCCTCCTTGATAAGCCCTGGCGGCGGCGCTTCCTCAAAGGCCTGGGTCAGGCGGTCCAGAGACAGGGGTTCATCGGCCACGAACAAAAGGCCCTCCAGAACGATTTTCAGGGGAATTTGGGTCATCTTAACCTCGCGTGGTTTCAATTGAAGGCCACCAGGTATTGTGGCGGCCGGAGACTGTATCCTTTATAATGCGGTCCGGCTGAGTTTTCAAGAGTTATTTGCCGCCATTTGGAAAAACGCTTGACAAAAAAAAAGAATGTGGTAAAAATATAATACTTTTATTTAATGAGGCGGCTCCGGCAAGGTTTTTAGACGATTTTAGGGGAGCCAGCACAGCAATTAGCATCCTGGAAGGCGCCCGCCTTAAGTTTTGCTAATAATTAGATTTTTATGCCGCTGACTCCGCCGGGTATTGGCGGGGGCGGCTCGAAAGAGATGCGTTAAATGGCGGAGCGGCTCAGAAAGCTCAATATGAATAAAGCCTTATGGCGCCCGGTCGCCCCTTGAGGCTTTTTTGAATTCTGGGCGCCCGGGCCATACCGAGCTAGAGCGAGCTAGAGATTGTTCCGGAGATTCCCGGCCGCCCGCGGGCCGGCAGACAGTTTCAATCAACCCGGGGGCTTCTTTCGCGGCTGGAGCGAAGGTTCCCGGAACAGACCCACTAGGAGGTAGTACCTTGGCCTTTCAAATCCCGACCGTTAAATACAGCGGAAAAATCAACGAAGTGCCCCTGGGGACCAAAAAGGTCATGATCGGCGGGCAGAATGCCTACAATTTCCACGATTTTGAAGGCTCTTTTCCACACAAGCCCCTGATCTCGCTTGATGTTTGGGACAGCGACCCGGGAGAAGACATCGCCGGGCCCCTGGCCGATGCCTTTAAAGGCGTTTTGGGCGATCCCGGCGCCTGGGCCAAGAAGTGCGTGGAATACGGCGCCGACATTGTCTGCCTGAATCTGAAGAGTTCCGACCCCAACGGCGCCAACACCGGCGCGGCCGAAGCCATTGCCTCGGTCCAGAAGGTACTGGATGCGGTGGATGTGCCCATCATCGTCTTCGGCGTTGACAACAAAGACAAAGACGCCGAGACTCTGGCCGCCGTGGCTGAAAAGTTCAACGGCAAAAATCTCATTCTGGGCCCGGTTACGGACAAGAACTACAAGCAGATCGGCGCCCAGGCCCTGGCCTATGGCCACACCGTCATCGCCCGCAGCCCCATTGACGTCAACCTGGCCAAGCAGCTCAACATCCTCCTGACCGGTCTGGGCCTGACCAAGGACAAGATCATCGGCGACCCCACCACCGGCGGTTTGGGCTACGGCATGGAATACGGCTACTCGGTCATGGAGCGGACCGCCATGGCCGCCCTGGTTCAGCAGGACGACGCCCTGCAGCAGCCCTTGATCAGCTTTTTCGGCGAAGACATCTGGAAGTGCAAGGAAGCCAACCTGCCCGCTTCCGATCACCCCGAATTGGGCGATGCCCAGTGCCGCGGCGTGCTTATGGAAGTTACCGAGGCCATCGCCGTCCTGGCGGCCGGGGTCAGCATCCTGGCCATGCGTCACCCCGCTTCGGTTAAGCTGGTCCGGGAATACATAAAACTGGCCTATGACGGCGGCGCGGTCGGCGGCGACCTGCCGGAAGTGCCCATAACCCAATTCTAAAATTTCGCTTCCGTCCGGGGGCCGGCTTTTCGCCCGCCCCCGCCGGAAAGCGCTTAACAAGGGGCCGCTGGCGGCCCCGGCTGAACGGCGCCCGGCTCTTTAAGGGCCGGACCCAAAATGAATCTCTGGCCACCGGGCCGGAATCAGGCCTGCCTTTTTAAGGAGTTAGAAATGAGCGAAAAGAAGGATAAAGCCACCAAAGCTGCCGCCCCCGCTACGGCTTCGACCGTCAGTGATGGTGTGGCCCCCAAAATCATTAGTGAACTCGAACGGGTTCACATGAGACAACCCAAGTATGAGGGAATGAGCGTTACCAAATAAGCCCTCGGATGATTGCCTGAATGAAGTGGGGCGCCAGAAGGCGCCGCCCATGCCAGGCCGGTCGCCCGGCAGGCTGCCCGGTCCAGGGCAAAGCGTAGTTTCTTGAAAGGAGTTCCCATGTCTGATGAAAAAAGAGCCGTCCCCGAGGACGTGAGCTGTGATATCCCAACCATAAAAATGCTGAAATACGCCCAATCGAAAGGTATGGAGACCGTTTTCGACCGGGCGGTGAAGATGAAGCAGTGCAACATCGGCACTGAAGGCATCTGCTGCAAAAACTGTTCCCAGGGCCCCTGCCGCCTGCCCCTGACCAAGGCCATCAAGGAAGGCACCGAGCCCGACAAGCGCATGGGCCTCTGCGGGGCCACCCCGGAGACCATCGTGGCCCGCAATTTCGCCCGCATGGTCGCCGCCGGCTGCTCCGCCCACTCCGATCACGGCCGGGCCGTGGTGGAGACCTTCCGGGCCATGGCCTATGGCGAGACCAAGGATTACACCATTAAGGACGAGATCAAGCTGCGCGATGTGGCCCCCTATTTCGGCATCGCCGTCACGGTCATGGAAGGCGATGAGGAAGTGCCCCGCGACAAGTGGGATATCGCCCGCGAACTCGCCGACGCGGCCTCGGCCGTTTTCGGCAACCAGCGGGGCGAGATGCCCTATCTCAAGCGGGCCCCCCAGCCCACCTATGACCGCTGGACCAAGCATGGGGTCAAGCCCCGGGGCTTCGACCGTGAAGTCGTGGAAATCATGCACCGCACCCACATGGGCGTGGACCAGGATTACAGGAACCTCATAAAGCAGGCTTCCCGCTGCTCTCTGGCCAACGGCTGGGGCGGCTCCATGATGGCCACAGAATTTTCGGATATCCTCTTCGGCACCCCCTATCCCACCCTGGGGGCGATCAACCTGGGCGTTCTGTCCCACACCAAGGTCAACATCATCGTCCACGGGCACGACCCGCTCCTCTCGGAAATGATCGTGGCCGCCGTCCACACCCCGGAAATGCTTGAATACGCCAAGGCCAATGGGGCTGAAGGCTTTGTCGTCTCCGGCATGTGCTGCACGGCCAATGAGATCCTGGTGCGCCACGGCATGCCCATCGCCGGCGACTACCTGCAGCAGGAACTGGCCGTGATGACCGGCGCTGTGGAGGCCATGGTCGTCGATGTCCAGTGCGTCTTTGAAAGCCTGGCCGCCGTCTCCGAATGCTACCACACCAAGTTCGTCACCACCATGCCCATTGCCAAGTGCGCCACGGGCAAGAACACCATCCACGTGGAGTTCGACGAGCACCACGCCATGGACAGGGCCAAGGAGATCGTCAAGCTCGCGGCCGAGAACTTCAAGAACCGCAAAGACGTCAACATCCCCACCGACCAGAACAAGATGATTGTCGGCTTCTCGGTCGAGGCCATCAAGTATCACCTGGGCGGCACCTTCCGCGGTTCCTTCGTGCCCCTCAACGACAACATCATCAACGGCCGCATCCGCGGCGTCGTCGGCGTGGTTGGCTGCAACAACGCCCGCGTGAAGCATGACACGGTCCATATCGACCTCATCAAGGAACTCATCAAGAACGACGTGATCGTCCTGACCACGGGCTGCTCGGCCATGGCCTGCGGCAAGGCCGGCCTCCTGGTCCCGGAAGCGGCCGCCGTTTACGCCGGCGCGGGGCTGGCCGAGGTCTGCGAGACGGTGGGCATCCCGCCGGTTCTCCACATGGGCGCCTGCGTTGATAACTCCCGCATCCTCCTGGCGGCCACCGAGGTCGTCAAGGCCGGCGGCTTGGGCAAGGAACTCTGCGACGTGCCGGCGGCCGGCGCGGCTCCGGGCTGGATGAGCGAAAAGGCCGTCGGCATCGGCCAGTATTTCGTCACTTCCGGCGTCCCGGTCCTGATCGGCGTGCCCCTCCCCATCTACGGTTCCCCCACGGTGGCCAACTACCTGGAGAACGAGATTGAGGAACTCTACGGCGGCAAGTGGATTTATGAGCCTGACCCGGTTAAGGCCGCCCATAAGCTGATCGCCGCGATTGATGCCAAGCGCAAACACCTGGGCATTGACCAGGCTCGGGAACGCGTGCTCATGGATATGGCCGATCGTCAGAAAATTGAGGCCGCCTAAGGGCCCCGGCGCGCGCCCTCCAAGAAGGGGGGCGCCGCCTCTATAAGTGAGAGGATTACAGAAGGGAGAAAACCAGATGTCTAAACTCGTAGCATTCGCCGCAATACAGGGCGCTTACAATATAGTTCAAAAGTCCGAAGGCAAGTATCAGCAAGCTTTGGAAAAATACGGACCGGATCAGAAGTTGGAATTCCCCAACACCGCTTATTATCTGCCCATCATTTATTCCCTCTTGGGCATTCCGGTCAAGACCCTGGGCGATGCCAAAAAGCCCCTGGAAGTCTGCCGGTCTCTTTTGCCCCCCCATGTGAAAATTCAGACCCACCTGCCCTACCTCGGGCCATTGCTGGACGCCGGCATGGCGGCCATTTTAGCCGAGGAAGTGGCGGAAGCCATTCGTTATCTGGATGATCCGGACTTCTACTTGGTCAGCGAGGAAGTTGACCTGGAAAAAGGCAAAATCTGGCTCGGCGCGGCTGAAGATACTGTTTTCCGCAAGCGCGGCGTCCAGTTCGTGGACGGTTCGGCCCCCGGCTTCGCGGCCATCGTCGGCGCCGCCCCCAACCCGGAAATCGCCAAGGAAATCGCCCTGGAATACCAGAAGCGCTCCATCTATGTGTTCATGTGCGCCAACCAGGGCGGCACCACCTTCTCCGAGCAGCTGGTCGAGGCCGGGGTGGAAATCGGCTGGAACACCCGCCTGGTCCCCTTCGGGCCGGACATCTCGGCGGCCGTCTTCGCCTTGGGCTTCGCCAACCGTGCGGCCATGGCCTTCGGCGGGGTCAAGCCCGGCGACTACCAGAAAATGCTCCTTTATAACAAAGAGCGCGTCTTCGCCTTCGTCAACGCCTTGGGCGAAGTCAACGCCGAGTGGGCCGCCAACGCCGCCGGCTGCGTCAACTGGGGTTTCCCGACCCTGGCCGACACCGACATCCCCCAGATCCTGCCCACCGGCGTCTGCACCTACGAACACGTGGTGCCCAACATCGGCCACGCGGAAATGGTCCAGCGCTCCGTGGAAGTGCGCGGTCTCAAGACCACCGTCTCCACCATCGACATTCCCGTCTCCTACGGCCCGGCTTTCGAGGGCGAGCGCATCCGCAAGGGTGAGTTCTTGGTGGAAATGGGCGGCGGCTCCAAGACCTGCACCGCGGAATGGGTCACCTCCCTGCCCATGGATCAGGTGGAGGACGGCAAGGTCGAGGTCATCGGCCCCGGCCTGGACGGCCTCAAGCCCGGCGGTTCTCTCCCCTTGGCCATCAAGGTTGAAGTTGCCGGCCGCAAGTTCCAGGAGGACTTCGAGCCCATTCTGGAACGGCAGATCCACCACCTTCTGAACTACGCCCAGGGCGTGATGCATACCGGCCAGCGCGACATCGGCATGGTGCGCATTTCCAATGATGCCGTGGCCAAGGGCTTCAAGCTGGAGCACCTCGGCGTCATTCTCCACGCCAAGCTCCACCAGGATTTCGGCGCTGTTTTTGACAAACTCCAGGTCAAGCTCTACACCGATGCCAAGGAAGCGGAAAAAATCCGCGACGTGGCCCGGGAAGTCTATAAGCAGCGCGATGCCCGCGTTGAGAACATGACCGATGAAGGCACCGAAACCTACTATAGCTGCACCCTGTGCCAGAGCTTCGCCCCCAACCACGTCTGCGTGGTCAGCCCGGAACGGACCGGACTCTGCGGGGCCTACAACTGGATGGACTGCAAGGCCGCCTTTGAAATCAGCCCCACCGGCCCCAACCAGCCCATTGAGAAGGGCGCGGTTGAGGACGCGAAACTGGGAATTTTCAAGGGCGCCAATGAATTCATTGAAAAGGCTTCCCGCCAGGCGGTCACCAATGTCTGCTTCTACAGCATGGTTAACGACCCCATGACCACCTGCGGCTGCTGCGAGTGCATCGCCGCCATTCTGCCCTCCTGCAACGGCATCATGACCGTGCATCGCGACTACACCGGGGAAACCCCCAGCGGCATGAAGTTCAGCACCCTGGCCGGCACCATGGGCGGCGGCGCCCAGAGCCCCGGTTTCGTGGGCCATGCCAAGTATAACATCGTACAGCGCAAGTTCATCTCCGGCGACGGCGGCCTCCAGCGCCTGGTCTGGATGCCCAAGAGCCTTAAAGAAGAGCTCCGGGAAAAACTGGAAGCCCGCGGCAAGGAGATCGGCATTCCCGACTTCATCGACCGCATCGCCGATGAGACTGTGGGCACCACCGAAGATGAAATTCTGCCCTTCCTCCAGCAAAAGAAGCATCCGGCCCTGGAGTTGGATGGCATTCTCGGCTAATGAACAACCCGCCGCCGTCCCCTTGGGGGGGCCGGCGGCGGCCCCTAATGAAATAGAGTTCCCAGAAGGAGTCCGGCGCCGTCCCGGCGCCGGATTTCGCCAAATATAAACCACAATCAGGAGAAGAAACATGGCTTTGACCGGTATCCAGATTTTCAAGATGTTGCCGGGCACCAACTGTAAAAAGTGTGGCGTTGCCACCTGCCTGGCCTTTGCCATGAACTTGGCTTCAGGCAAGGCTGAATTGGACAGTTGCCCAGATGTTTCCGATGAGTCCCGCGAGAAGCTCTCCGCCGCTTCCGCCCCGCCCATCCGCCCCCTTACCATCGGTTCCGGGGCCACCGCCACCAAGATAGGCGGCGAGACCGTGCTGTTCCGCCATGAGAAGACCTTCTACAACCCCACGGGGCTGGCCGCTCTCATCAACGACAGCGAATCCGACGCCGACATCGCGGCCAAGGTCAAGCGTTACCAGAAGTTCCAGTTCAGCCGCGTCGGCCTGACCCTCCGGCCGGAGCTGGTGGTGGTCAAGGGCGGCGGCGTCCGCCTGGCCGAGGCGGCCAAGGCCGTGGTCGACAACAGCGATATGTCCGTCATCCTTTACAGTGAGGATGTCTTGGCCCTGGAGAAGGCCGCCAAAGCCCTGGCCGGCAAGAACCCCCTCATTGGCCCGGCCACTATGGCCAACTGCGATGCCGTGGCCGATGTGGCTTTGGCAGCCAAAGTTCCGGTCTGGCTGAAGGCCGCCAACTTGGATGAAGTGGCCGCGCTGACCAAGAAGCTCACCGAAAAGGGCCTCAAGGACATCGTCATTGATTCCGGCGCCCGCAAGGTCAAAGACGCCTTCTCCGACTCCGTGGCCATTCGCCGCGCGGCCTTGGGCGGCAACCGCGACTACGGGTTCCCGACCATCGCCTTCCCGGCGGAAATCACCCCCAACCTGGCCATGCAGACCGCCATAGGCGCGGCCCTCATCGCCAAGTATGCCGGCGTGGTGGTTCTGAGCGAGTTCGACGGCGCCTCCATCTTCCCCCTGCTCTTGGAACGCCTGAACATCTTCACCGACCCCCAGCGGCCCATGACCATGGTCCAGGACATCTACCCCATCAACAACCCGGACGAGAACAGCCCGGTCCTGGTCACCACCAATTTCTCCCTTACCTACTTCATCGTCTCCAGCGAAGTGGAAGGCAGCCGGGTGCCCAGTTGGCTCCTCATCAAGGACTGCGAAGGCCTTTCGGTTCTCACCGCCTGGGCCGCCGGCAAGTTCTCAGGCGACGATGTGGGGCAGTTTGTCAAGAAGAGCGGCATTCTGGATAAGATCAAGCACCAGAACATCATCATTCCCGGCTATGCCGCCTCCATTTCCGGCGATATGGAAGAAGAACTGTCAGGCTGGAAGGTGCATATAGGCCCCCGTGAAGCGGCCCACCTGCCCAAGTATCTCAAGGAATTCAAACTCGCCTGACGGCCCGTTTGGATGGCGGACCCGGCGCATGGCGTTCGGGGCCGCCTAAACCCCCTGACTTTAGGAAGCACTGATTAATGGTCATTTTGTCCTCATTAATCAGCGCTTCCCTAACTTCATAATAAAAAGGAGAATAGCCATGGGAAAATATATGGTCGCCATAGCCGAAAACCTTAATGTCATCAATAAGGGCGTTGGGGCCGGCTTCAAAGATAAAGACCCCAAGCCGGTTCGGGAGATGGTTGAAGCCATCCTCAAGTCCGAGCCGGACTGGATTGACATAAACCTGGGGCCGGCGCGCAAGAACGGCGCGGAACTCATGCCCTGGGTGGTGAACATTGTTCAGGAAATCACGGATATTCCCGTTGTTCTGGACACTTCCAACATTGAGGCCATTGAAGCCGGGCTCAAGGTTTGCAAAAAACCCGCCCTCATCAACTCCATCATGTGCCGCCCCGAGCGCTACAACGCCATGCTGCCCCTGGTCAAGACCTATGGCGCCGACTACGTGGCCCTCATGTGGGGCCCCACCGGCATGGCCCGGGACGCCAATGAGCGCGCCGAGCTGACCACCGAACTCCTCATGGCCGCCCAGGCCCTGGATATTCCCGTGGAGCGGGCCTGGATCGACCCCATCATCACCCCGGTCAACATTCAGCAAGACCAGCTCATGGAGAACCTGACTTTCTTTTCAATGCTGCCCGACATTGTCGGGGCCATCCAGGAAGGCGGGACCACCAAGAGCACCAACGGCCTGTCCAACATCTCCAACGGCAACCCCGACCATCTGCGTCACATTCTGAACCAGGTTTATATGTGCATGCTGGCGCGTAATGGCATGTACAGCAGCATCGTGGACGCCTTTGACCCGGTCATAACGGATCTCTGCAAGGGCAAGCTGCCCTGGTTCAGCGACTTGGTCTATGGAGTGATGGACGGCAAGGAATATGACCTGGGCTCCCTGAAGAAGGAAGAGCGCGATGTGGTCAAGACGGCCAAGGTCATTCTGGGGCACTCCCTGTTCAGCGAAAGCTGGCTGGACATTTAAAACTTTAAGGCCCTCAAGCCGGCCTTTGTCCGGTGCGTGGAAGAATGTTTGTAAAAGGGAGGCGCGTTGTCGCGCCTTCCTTTTTGCATTGTCAAGGCAAGGCTGTTATGGTAGTTTAGAAAAAAAGAGCGTTGGCTTTTGAGGAAGATGCCATGTCCGGCTTGGTCACCCGCTTTGCCCCCAGCCCCACCGGGACCCTCCATATCGGGGGGGCTCGCACGGCCCTCTTTAACTGGCTTTTGGCCCGCCGCCTGGGGGGGAGGTTTAAGCTAAGGATAGAGGACACCGATGCCCGGAGGTCGACCCCGGAGTTCACCCAGGCCATACTGACGGCCCTGGCTTGGCTGAAGCTGGATTGGGACGGCGAGCCGGTTTACCAGAGCCGGCGGCTTTCAAATCACCGGGCCCGCATCGACCAGCTTTTGGAGACGGGCTTGGCCTATTGGTGCCATTGCCGACCGGAGGAACTGGATACCCGCCGCCAGGCGGCCCTGGCCTCCGGGGCCAAGCCCAAGTATGACGGCCGTTGCCGGGAGCTGGGGCGGGGCCCGGCCCCGGGGGCGGTGGTGCGCTTCAAGGGCCCGGAAGAGGGAGAGACCGGCTGGGTTGACCTGGTTAAAGGCCCTGTTGTCTTCGACCACCGGGAACTGGACGATCTCATCATTTTGCGGGGTGATAATCAACCCACCTACAACCTGGCCGTGGTGGTGGACGACGTGGAAATGGGCGTCACCCACATCATCCGGGGCGATGACCATGTCAA
>Ga0099364_10013087_pt1 | contig 11156 bp, 10 predicted proteins | sample TergutTh196P3_FD_73070 | JGI IMG/M metagenome (GOLD analysis project Ga0099364, IMG submission 73070) | Microcerotermes parvus P3 segment gut microbial communities from Pointe-Noire, Republic of the Congo - Th196 P3 | ecosystem: Host-associated > Arthropoda: Insects > Digestive system > Gut ... | reverse complement strand
TTCACAAGGCTCAACATAGCCATGCCTGGTTCTTCCACTGCGGCGAGACAGGTCGTCAACATCCAGCGAATCCAACTCATCGTAAACTTCATCCATTATTTTATCCGCACTTTTATCGCCGGCTACTTTCATTGCTATGTCGTATGCTTTTTTCACAAGGGCAGGGTCATCATTGAGCAAAGCCTTCAAAACCTGGGATGCTTCATCCGCATTCAGACTTTGAAGGAAGCTCTTCATTTTTGGGCGGCTCAAGTAAATCTCCTTTCTGAATACTGCAATAAAGATGAAGCAATCGGCTTCAGGCGATGCGCAGGCAGGCCCGGCCCCAAAAAAGACATGGGGGATAGGGTCAGAGGAAATTCCGGGTGATTATGGTTGCCAATATGGCCGCCAGCGCGGTTGAAAATATGCCCCATAATAGCTTGGTGATGCTGTCCATTTTTTTTTCCAAACTGCCGAACTTACCATCCATGTGGGCGAATTTGTCATCCAGTCTTCTTTCCAAGCTGGTGAACCTCTCATCATGGCGAGCAACCTTATGGGCTATTTCTTCAATCTTGGCATTCAGGGTGTCAAACTTGGCCTCGAATTTGGCGTCCAAGGCATCAATTTTGGCGTCCAGCTTTACCGTAGCCTGGTCCACATGGATGAGGCGCTGGGACAGTTCGCCCACCTCCCGGCCCCATCGTTCACCCAAATCCAGACCGACGAACGGAAGGAGATTGAGGGGGGAATATTCCGGTCTCCCGGCTTCTTCACTCATGCTTCACCTCTATGGCAATGATAACCGAATCAGGCGGCCTTGGCAAGCCGGCCTTTGCTCCTTCGTCAAATATGTGTCGTATGTGTTCGCTGATATTGGCCTTGCTAGAAGGGAAAATTCCTTAAGCCGGCCCGGGAGCAGGGCTCCCAATACGCCAAGCCTTGACTTGAAATATATACCGATATATAATGGTATAAGAGAGAGTGAGGAGATCATGTTTCGAAAAATGACGATTTCAGTTGACGAAGACGTTTATCGCGGGCTTCTGGCCGTGGTGGGCAAGCGCAAAATCAGCCGGTTTATTTCCGATTTGGTTCGGCCGCATGTGGTCGAGGGCGATTTGGAGGCCGGGTATAAAGCCATGGCCGACGACGAGGAGTATGAAGACGAAGCCCGGGAATGGTGCCAAGCCCTGGTGAGGGATTTCAATGATTAGGGGGGACGTCTGGTGGGTCGCCTTCGATTCCTCCATAGGCAGCGAAATACAAAAGACCCGCCCCGCCGTGATAGTCAGCAATAACTTGGCTAACCGTCATCTTCCCCGAGTCGTTGTGGTACCCTTGACCGGCAATGTAAAAAAGTTATATCCCGGCAACGCCTTGGTAACCATTAACGGCACGCCGAGTAAAGCCGTGGCCGACCAGATAATGACCGCGGATAAAACCCGCCTTAAAGACAAAATAGGGCAATTGTCGCCCCGGGAAATGTTGGTGTTGGACGATGCGTTGAAAGTGCACCTGGCTTTGATTTAGGCGGAAAGGGCTTTTTTCACGGCCTCGGCTATGTCTTCAATGGTGTAGGGCTTGTTGACGAACTGGCCGGCGCCCATGGCTTGGGCTTTGGCCACTTCTTCGGTCTCGGCCATGCCGCTGGCTATGATGGCCTTCTGGTGGGGCTTGAATTCCATTATCAGGCCGTAGGTTTCCCGGCCGTTTATGCCCGGGTGCATGATCATGTCCAAAATGACCAAATCCACTTCCTCTTTCTTGAGAAATTCCACGGCCTCTTCACCGGATGGCACGGCGACCGGGTTGTAGCCCAGGGTTTTAAGCATCCTGCTGGCCAACTTGCGCTGGATATCCACATCGTCGACCACCAGGACGCGCTCGCCCCGGCCCTTAAATTCATCCAGATTTTTTTTGTCGGCCCGGGCGGCGGCTTTCTCCTCGGTAAGCTTGAAATAGAGGCAGAAGGCAGTTCCGGCCGGGCTGGTTTCCACCGTCACATAGCCCTCGTGGTCCACTATGGTGTTCCAGACAATGGCCAGACCCAGTCCCGTGCCGCTGCGATCTTTGGTTTTCTTGGAATAGAAGGGCTCGAAGATCATGCCGATGTCTTGATCGGGAATGCCGGGGCCGTTGTCGGCCACCGCTATACGGGCGTAGCGGCCCGGCTCCACGGGGCTCTGCCAGCCCGGAAGCCGGTCGCAAAGGTCGACCGAACAAGACTGTACTTTGATTACCCCATCGGTCCGTTCAAGGGGAAAGGCCTCGAAGGCGTTGGTGATGAGGTTCATTATCACCTTGGAGAGGTGGACCGGGGAGCCGATGATGTTGCCGGACTCCGGGCAAAGGTCCTGCTCCAGCCGGATGGCGGGGAAGATGGCCTGAAGTTTTTTGCATTCCGGGGAATGGGTGTAGCTGGTGATGATGTCATTGACCGCCAGGCTGGTCTTGGCGCTGGCCACCCCCCGGGCGATGGTCACCAGATCCTTGACCACGGTCGCGGCTTTTTGCCCGGTATCCAGTATCTCGTTCAAGGCCTCCTTCTGTTTTTCGGTGATGTTGTGCTCCATCAAAAGCAGTTGGGGGTAGCCGATGATGCCGGAGAGGATGTTGTTGAGGTCGTGGGCCACCTCGGCGGCCATAAGACCCATGGCCTCCATATGGGTGGAACGGGACAGCTTCTCCTGGAGGATCAGCTTCTCATTTTCAGCGGCCTTAAGGGCTGTGATGTCGGTAAGGACCAGGAGAACGTAGGTGGCCGCGGCCAGTTGAATGGTTTTGCCGAAAACCAGGAAGGTCATCGGCCGGTCGTCAACCCCATGACCTCTGAATTCCCGGCCCCTTACCGATCCTTCACACGTCAGGCATCTCCATAGGTCTTCCCTGGCCTCGGCAGAAAGAAAGAAACTGTCCTTAAGGGGACGCCCCAGGGCGCTCTGGACATCCAAGCGGGAAAATTTAAGGTATTCTTCATTGGCGTTCATCAGAACGCCTTCAAGGGTGGAGATGGCTATGAGCTGAGGCGAGAGGTCGAATATGGTTTTGAATTTGAGTTCGCTCTCCCGCAAAAGGTCGGTGGCTTCCTTGCGCTGGCTGATCATGGCGTTGGCGGCCAAGGCCAGCCGGGCGAATTCCTCAAAGGGTTGATCGTCTATTTTGATTTCGGTGGAAGCGTCCGCGGCCTGCTGGAAGAAGTCAAAAAAGGCCGAGAAGCTGCGGGTGGCGCGGACGCCCAGGAGCTTGGAGGTCAGGAGCCCGGCAAAAAGCAGGGCGATGGATATTATGGCTATGTCGGTTATCTGCCGCCGGACATCGGCGGCCAGGGTGGCCTGCCGCTGGGCCAGGGCGGTTTCCATTTCCTTTAAATCGACCCAGGTAACCACCACCCAGCGCCAGGCGGGAATGGCCCGGAAATAGGATAAATGCTCACTGGTTTCGCCGCTGTCAGGGTCAATGGTGCTGTGGGGGAGGAAGTCCCTGGTCCGCTCCTGGGCTCCTTGGATTATATCGGAGACCACCTTTTTGAAGTAGGGCTCGCTCCAGTCGCCGAAAGCATTGCGGCCGATGCGGTCAAAGTCCGGGTGGGTCAGGATATCGCCGTTATAGTTGAGAATCATCAGGCTGGTGCCTGTGGGCAGGGCCATATTGGCCGCCCAGTCCACCAGTTCGGCCCGGATGCCCCGGCCCCAGTCATCCATGTTTTCTCCGGCGCCGATAATCCAATCGTAAGGCTCGAAGAGTTTCAGATAGACGGTCTTCTGACTGTCGGCGTGGCCGCCGGCATCGGCCCCTCGGAGGCCCTGGCCGGTGGTATAGCGGAAAAAGCCCTCTTTGGTCAGGCGCAATCGGCCGGCCAGGTCCAGAAAGTTGTCCGGGTTGGAAAAATCATCAAAATCCGTCCATTGAAGGCCGGGGCCGGCCGGCCCGTAATCCTCGGAACTCAAAAGCTGCTGCCCGGACATGCTGATTACGTAACAGCGGCCATGCTCGTCCTGGGAGGAACTCATGCCCTTTATGGCGGCCAGTATAAGGCCCTGGATGTCGGGCAGGTTTTCCGGCGACCCAGGCGCGGAGGCGTAAACGGACGTCACCAGGTTAAAGGCCGAATAGACCCGGTCCCGTATGGTCCTGAGAAATTGTATTTCGCTGGATTGGCGCTGGGCCTCTATGTAGTCGCAGATGCGGTTGGCTTCCAGGCTGATATAGTCTTCCCGGCTGGCTATGAACTCATTTTTCAGCCTGATGCCGTCATCGCGGGAGCGTTGGGTTTCAAATCTTATCCACAGCGCCCCGAACACAATGATGGTGGCCAGCGTGACGCCGGACAGGAGCAGGGTTATGATCTGGGTCAGTCTGCGTTTAGGTTTCATTAGTTTTAAGCCTGACTCATAATAAAGGACTCTGGAGCATTTTTCAATAAAACTCTATATAAAATGGCGGGTTTTCAGGCGACCCAGGCTGTGGAGCAGGCGGTTGTATTTGGTCAGGCGGCAGGGGGGGCAGTGGGTGCGGCAGAATTCGGCCGAAGCGGCCAGGCCGGCCTGATGCCGCCTTTCCTCCCCGGCCCAGATTTCGGCAAAGCCGGCCCGGGTCAAATCGCCCAAGGGGCGGGCCGCGGGGTCGGCGTTGAGGCGGCCGCAGAGCCAGACCAGGCCATCGGACCCGATGACCGCGGACAGGCTGTGGGCCAGGCAGGGCAGATTCAGGTTGCCCGAGGCGGCGTTGTCGCTCAAGGCGGACAGGTTCACGGGAAATTTTCCCTTCAAAAAGCCCAGGTCGCGGCGGCTGGCCAGGGCCGGGTGGTCCACCACCGGCCGGACCTGGAGATAGTCCAGCCCCATATTCCGCAAGGTCTCGCCCAGGCGGGCCAGGGATTCGGGCTCATCGTTACGGTTGGTCAGCACATATCCCGCCCCCAGGGTCAGGGCCGGCTTTAAGGCGGCCAGGCCGGCCAGGCCGGCCATAACTTCCCCAAACCCGTCCCTCCCTTTCAGGCGCCGATAGGTTTCCGGGTCGGCCGCGTCCAGGCTCACCCTGATCCACTCGAAATCCCGGTAGTCGGACAAACTCCGGCCCCGGCCAAATAGATCCAGCCCATTGGTGATGAGCCCCACGGCCAGGCCCCGGGCCCGGGCCGCCCGGGCCGCGGCCGGGAACAAGGGCGAGAGGGTGGGTTCCCCGCCCCCCTCGATGGTCACGCCCAGCGTCCCTCCCCGGGCCAGGTCCTCAAACAATTTTTCCAACAAGGCCATGTCCAGGCGGTCGGCCGACCGGCCGCGAAGAGCCCGGTCGGAACACCAGACGCAGTGCTGATTGCAGGAACTGGTGAGGGATAATTCCACCGAAACAGGGAAGCTGGGGTCCGGCCCGGGGGCCTGGAGGGCGGCCAGCTTGGCCGGAAAAATGAGGAGCTTGGCCAGGCTCACTTCAGCCACTTCGCTCCACTTGTCCTGGGCGGACGGGCGGCCCGTCATCATCCGCCCCGGCCGGCCAGGTGACGCAAAAGGGTGCGCACGCCAAAGCCGCTGGCCCCCAGGGGAAAGCCGGGGCGGGCCTTGCCCGTGCGGGCCGGGCCGGCAATGTCCAGGTGGGCCCAGGGGCAGCCGGCCGGGGCGAACTTTCTGAGAAAGAGGGCCGCGTTTATGGCCCCGCCTTGGGCCGCGGACGGGGCGTTGACCAGGTCGGCCGCCTGGCTTTCCAAAAATTCCTCATACTCGTCCAAAAGGGGCAGGGGCCAAAGATTCTCCCCCGAGGCCCCGGCCGCGGCCAGAAGGCTGTCCCTAAGCCGGTCGTCATCGGTGAAGAGACCGGCGCAATTAGGCCCCAAGGCCACGGCGCAGGCCCCCGTCAGGGTGGCCACGTCAATGACCGCCGCCGGCCGCATCTCCCCGGCCCAGGTCAGAGCCTCGGCCAGCACCAGGCGGCCTTCGGCATCGGTATTGGTGATTTCCACGCTGCGGCCCGAACGGCTCCGGTGAACATCCCCCACCCGGTAAGCCCCGCCGTCCGGCATATTTTCCGCCAGGGGCAGAACCGCGGCCAGGTTAAGGGGCATTTTCAGGTCCGCCGCGGCCAGGATGACGGCCAAGACGACCGCCGCGCCGGCCATGTCCGTGTGCATGGCCGCCAGGCCGGCCGCGGGCTTCAGGGACAGCCCCCCGGAATCGTAGGTCAGGCCCTTGCCCACCAGCACCACCGGGGGCGCGGCCTTGGACCGGGCGCCCTGGTAGGCCAGGGTGACCAGCCGGGGGGGCCGGCGGCTGCCCCCGCCCACAGCCAGAAGGAGGTTGAATTTTTCCCGGGCCAACCCCTTTTCATCCAACACCCGGGCTGTAAGGCCCCGAGCTCGGGCCAGTTCCGCCGCCCGCCGGGCGAAACTCTCCGGGTAGAGCAGGTTGCCCGGCTCATCCCCCAGGGCCCGGGCCAGGCAGACGGCCTCGGCCGTCGCCTCGGCCCGGCGTATCAGCTCCGGACCGTTCTTTATATCCCGGCCCCACAGCCTCAAGCGGGTCAAGCCAGGCCGGGACCGGGGCGAACTTTTCAGGCCATCGGTCTTATAAAGGGCCAGAAGCCCCCCCAAGGCGGCCAATTCCAGCCTGTCTTCCGGAGTCGGCTTGGGGCCTTCGGGCAGAATCAGGTCCAGCCGCCGGCCGCCCAGACTCAAGGCCATTTTAACCGCCCCGGCCGCGGCTTCCACCAGGCGGGCCGGCGTTCCGGCCCTGGCGCCCCGGCCCAGGCTCACCAGCAAAAGCCAGCCCCCCGCGGTCTTAAGGGGCAATTCTTTTAAAGCGCCGTCTTTGAAGCGGCGCATCAGGGGCTTTATCAAACCGCTCACCGCGGCCAGCTCGGGCCGGGCGCCCGGGTCCCCTTCCTCCAAGAGAACAGCGGTCATGGGCCCCGGCTCGGTCAACACCCCGGCTTTGAATTCCAATTTCATATTGCAACCCCAAAGCTGTGAAGGCCCCAAAGGCGGACCATGGCTCCCGGCTCGGCCGCTACAGGCCCCTGGATTATATAATCAGCCCCGCCTCCGGTCAACTTTGTGGTATAATATTTTTAAGTACTGTCAAAACCAAGGCGGCTTGGCCATGTTCCAGAAGCTCCAATCCCCCCAAAGGCCCCGCGGCCGCCAGAGATGGGCGGCCCTGTGGCCGGCCCTGGCCCTGGCCCTGTGGCCGGCCGCTCTTGGGGCCCAGGACGAAAGTATTTTTGACCCCATCACCATTTTCCAGGATATATCCCCCCCCGCGGACGCCCCTCCCCTTCCCCCGGCCGACCCCTTTGCCCTGCCCCCGGCCGGAAGCGTCCCCTTGGGCTCGGGGGCGCCCCCCTTGACCAGCCCGGCTCCCCCGGCGGCCGCTCCCTTCGACGACCCCTTCGGCACGCCGCCGCCCGCGAGCCGCCAGGTGCGTCAATTGGGCGAACCCTCCGCCGACCAGCCGGCGCCCGCCCAGGCCCAGGCGGTTCCACCAGCCACAGCGCCCCCCGCGCCCGTGACGGATTTGGTGAACCCTGCCGGCCCCGGGGCCCGACAGGCCTTAAGCGATGCCGAGCGGGCCCGCCTGAGGGCCCTCTTCCCGGATATGCTGTCCCAACCCTCGCCGCCGCCGGTCCAGGCGGCTCCTGCTTTTACTCCTGCTCCTGCTCCGCCTCCGGCTCCGGCGGCCCAGCCTGAGCCGGCCGGCCATTTGGAGGATTCGGCCATTTCCCAAGCCGGCGCCCTCCTGACCCAGGAATTTTACGGCCAGGCCAAAATCCTGCCTCCCCTGGATTTGCCCCCGGCCCCAAAAGAGGCGCCGATGGCGCCCAAGGCCGCGCCACAGCCGGCGGCCAAACCCAAGGCGAGCCCGGCGGCCCCCGGCCAAACGCCCCCCAAGCCAAAGGCCTCTGGCCAAAAGGCCCCCGCTCCCGCACCGATACGAGGCGCCCTGACCCTGGTCAACGAGACGGGCGACCCCCAAGTCGGGGCCATCTACCAATCCGCCTTAAGCCGCCTGGGCTACACTATTTTATCCGGCCCGGCCGGCGGTTACAGCCCCGGCCCGGCCGGCCATACCTTCATATACTACCGGCCCGGCGCCCTGGCCCGGGCCAAGGCGGTCTCGCGGGACCTGCCGGGCCGCAAGACCCTGGCCGAAGCGCCCGGGGCGAGTTCCGATTTAGTGATCGTCCTTAGGTAGAACCTCTTGTCTTGTGCCTGACTTTTCGGAAATTTTCCGCGACCCCACCGGCCAGGTCGCCCTCTACCAGGCTGAAGACCGTTACCTGGCCTGGCTGGGCACCCGCCACGGCGGTCGCTTCCACGACTACCGCCGCCGCTGGGGCGAAGCCGCCTCGCGAAATGAGCCGGGCGGCTTTCCCTTAAGCCTGGACCTGGCCATAAATTCCGGCTGCCAGTCCCGCTGCCTCATGTGCCCCCTCTCAGCCCGCCCCGAAGGGAGGCGGGTTCGACTGATGGACCCGGACCTCTTCGAGCGCCTGATGTCCCAAGCCGAGGAGCATGGCCTACCGGCCCTTACCCTTGGCCTGGGCAGCGAACCCCTCCTTCACCCGGAAGCGCCCCGCTTGGCGGCCCGGGCCGTCCGGGCCGGCATCATGGATGTCCGCCTGGGCACCAATGGCCTTAAGCTGGACCGGGAGATGGCCCAAGCCCTGATAGACAGCGGCCTGACCCGGCTGGAAATTTCCGTGGACGCGGCCCTCCCGGAAACCTATCGCCGGGTGCGCGGCGGCGACCTGGATGAATTGGAACGCGGCCTGGCCGCCTTTCTGAACGAGCGCGGCCGGGCCGGCGCCGAAACTCCCCTTTTACGCCTTAGCTTCCTCCGCCTGGCCGAGAACCGCTCCGAAGAGGCCGAGTTTCTGGGCCGCTTCGGCCCCCTGGCCGATATGCTGGCCCTGCAGGAGCCCCTCTGGTTTCCGGGAACCCGGCTCCCCCCCCCCAAACCTGACAGCCCCTTCCTGGCCGAAAACTGCGCCCAACCCTGGCAGCGGCTGGGCGTGGACCAGGACGGCCGCCTCTGGCCCTGCTGCTCCTGGACGGCCGAATCCTATTTGCCCTTAAACGCCCGGACCACCGACCTGGCCCGGGCCTGGAGCTCGCCGGAAGCGGCCGAATTCCGCCGCCGCCTGGCGGGCGCCCCGGCCGGCTGGCCCGAACCCTGCCGGGCCTGCCGGACGGCCGGATAGCGCTGATTCGCGCGGACCAAAAGGCCATTTAATTGAGCTTGCCTGGATTTTTTCCGGGGGCTGTGCTAGGATGAAGCCCCGTTGCTGGATATGAGGTATTGATTATGGGACTAAGCTGATTTATGGGATTAATCAAAGGGGCCTTGTCCCTGACCCGCTACCGGGTGCTGGAAGAACCGCCGGAAACCCTCACCGATGAATATTTGAGCGGCCGGCTGGCCCGGAACGCCTTTTTGGATATTGAAAACGGGGCCGAGGAACGCAGCCTGGGCTGGGTGGAATTTTTCAACCACCTGGGGACGGATTTCAACCCGGCCGTTTACCGCTTCGGGGGTTTGCTGGCCTTTACCCTGCGCCTGGATACCCGCCGGCTGCCCCCGCCCATCCTCCGCCGCTATTGCGCCCTTCGCGAGGCCCGCTATATCGCCCAGACCGGCCGCCGCCCCAACAGCCTGACCCGCCGGGAGATGAAAGAGAGCGTCAGGGGCGAACTCCTCTCCCGGGCTCTTTTGAACACCGAACTCATGGAAACGGCCTGGCTATGGCAGGAAAACGAAGTCTGGCTGGCCGCGGCCGGCCAAAGGCGGCGGGAAGTTTTTGAGGAACTCTGGGGCCGCACCTTCGGACTGGCCCTCAAAATGGAGGCCCTGCCCGTGACTTTCGGCCTGGAAAACCTGACCGGCAGCCTCAGAGAGGCCCTCCTTTCGGTCCGGCCGGAACCCGTCTGGCTAGAAAGTGCCTGAAATTGCAAGATACCAATGAGCCGACCGCCTTTCTGGACCTGTGGCGGGAGAAAAGCTTTCTGGGCCGGGAGTTTTTGACCTGGCTGTGGATAACTTCGGAAATCCATGGCAACCTGTTGAAAATCAAGCCCCAGGGAGAGGTGGAACTGTGGTTTGAAAACCGCCTGACCTTGGAGAGCGGCGAGGGGGCCGGGCGTAAGGCTGTCATCTGCCGGGACCCGGAATCAAAATGGGCCGAAGCCGTCTGTGCCCTTAAGGAGGGCAAGCAGATCACCCGGGGCCGCCTAAGGCTCCGCACCGAAGACAAAGAGTGGGGGCTGACTCTCAATGCCGACACCCTTACCCCCCATGGTGTGAGTTTTCCCAAGGGCCTGGTGGAGGCCGAAGACCAGGCCGCCGATTTATTCCTGGAAAGGGCGGCCCTCCTAAGGGAGCTGGTGGGCCTGATCGAATCCCTCTGCCGCCAGTTCCTGGAACTGCGCCTCTCCGAGGCCTGGGCGGCCGAGGAGCTGCCGCGCCTCAATAAATGGCTGCGAACCCCATGAAGCTCCTCCATCTCCTTTACCTGGCCTACTACCTCCCCCTCCTGACCCTTATGACCATCCTGTGCGGCACGGCCTGCTTCGCGGCCAGCTTCTTTTCCCTCCGCCTGGCGCGCTCCATCAGCAACACGGCCTGGAGCCGCGCCGTGCTCGGCCCGGCCGGGATAAAGCTTAAGGTTTCAGGGCGCGAAAACCTGCCCCGGGATTCGGGCGGCTTCATCGTTTACGCCAACCACAATTCTCTTTTGGATATCCCGGCCGTGGCCCTGGCCACCAGGGCCCCCCTGGCCTGGGTGGCCAAGGCCTCCCTGGCCCGAATTCCCTTTTTCGGCTGGGGATTGGCCCGGGTACACCTCCTGGTGGATCGGGCGGGCGGCCTGGAAGCCATCAACAGCCTGGTGGCCGAGGCTTCCCGCCGGCTGGCCCGGGGGGAGGTTCTGTCCATCTTCCCGGAAGGCACCCGCCATCATGGGCCGGATCAACTCTTGCCCTTCAAGAAAGGGGCCTTCATACTGGCTCGGCAGACCGGGGCCGCGGCCGTGCCCGTGGCCTTGGAGAATACCGCCCGCCTCTGGCCGGCCGGCCGCCTGGGCCCCCGGCCCGGCCTGATCCGGGTGCGCATCGGCCCGCCCCTGGCCCCCGCCCCCGGGGAAAAAACGGCCGACTTCACCGCCCGCGCCCAGGCCGCCCTGGC
>Ga0099364_10013086_pt1 | contig 11156 bp, 10 predicted proteins | sample TergutTh196P3_FD_73070 | JGI IMG/M metagenome (GOLD analysis project Ga0099364, IMG submission 73070) | Microcerotermes parvus P3 segment gut microbial communities from Pointe-Noire, Republic of the Congo - Th196 P3 | ecosystem: Host-associated > Arthropoda: Insects > Digestive system > Gut ... | reverse complement strand
GGAATGCATCGCCTAAGGCAAAACAGGAAGAGGTATTATATCTCGCGAACATACCTTACAACACCGCTTACAGGGTTCGCAAAATCGGGGCAATCACAACAAAAACGACGATTGCCTATTCACAGGCGTTGGACATTGACCCCTATTACTTGATAGGTGCGTCCAATGTGAACAAAGGGTATTCATACGCTGCAGCAAAAAAATTGTTAATCGAAGCCAAATGCGGCAAGCTTGTTAAAAACTTTGAAAAAACGTACAAGCCTTCAAAGTCGGAACTTGATGCCGCGGAAAAAGCCGAAAAAGTCGAAAAAGAAACGGCTGAACAGGTCGCTCCCGAACCTGAGAGCAACCAAAGTCAGCCATTGCCCGCTGAACCGGCGAAAGAACTTACGCCTCAAGCGGCTGTTCAAAAGTTAAGCGAGGATGATATGATGATGCTGTTCAAGTGCTTGATAATCAAAGCAGGTACGGGAAGACATCAAGCAATCTCCAACATTAACAAAATAACCGATATTTTATTGAGCTGATTTTTCAAACTGACCGATTATATTGGGATGAGCCTAATCATATGGCATCGCAAATCAACTCGCCCATCTGCTTTGTACCGACTGTATTAGATGTTCCGCCGTCTTTGATATCAAGCGTTCTGACACCGTTTTGCAAAACTTTGTCAACCGCTGTTTCAATTGCGGCGGATTCGTTATTCAGACCAAACGAATATTTCAGCATCATGGCGGCAGATAAAATAGCCGAAATAGGGTTCGCCTTATCCATACCCGCAATATCGGGTGCGCTTCCGTGAATGGGTTCATACAATCCGACAATAAGCGGATGCCCCTTCGACTCGGATGAATTGCGTTTGGTGTCACCGAGACTCGCAGAGGCAAGCATACCTATTGAGCCTGTTATCATTGCCGATTCGTCCGAAAGAATGTCACCAAACATATTGCTCGCAAGCACCACGTCAAATTGGGATGGATTTTTCACCAACTGCATTGCCGCATTGTCAACAAGCATATCGCCGACTTCAATTTCGGGGAAGCTTTCTGCGGTTTTATGCACGACTTCCCGCCATAAGCGGCTACTTTCCAATACATTCGCCTTGTCTATGCTTGTGACTTTTTTGTTTCTCACCGTTGCAATTTCAAACGCAACTCTCGCAATACGCTCAATCTCAAGCTCGCTGTAGCACTCTGTGTCAAATGCTTCAACTCCGCTTTGAGTATTGCGTCTTCCACGTTCGCCGAAGTATATTCCTCCGGTAAGCTCGCGTACAAATACCATATCAATGCCCTTCTCCGCTATATCAGTCCGGAGGGGGCAAGCGTTTTTCAATGCGCCGAATAACCGCGCGGGGCGGAGATTGGCATAAAGCTTCATTGCCGCGCGCAGATTGAGCAACCCCGCCTCAGGACGCATATGCCCCGGAACATTGTCCCATTTAGGTCCGCCGACTGCCCCCAGTAGAACGCTGTCCGAATTAAGGCAAGTATCTATCGTTTCCCGTGGGAGGGGGATTCCTGTTTCGTCAATGGCGCATCCGCCCATTAATACATGATTGAACTTGAATGAGTGGTTAAATTTTTCGCCGATAACCTCCAATACTTTAATCGCTTGCGGAGTTATTTCCGCGCCTATTCCATCGCCGTTTATCACAGCTATATTGTAATTCATATGCTTGACTCTCCTTTTATTTTTGATAACAGCCCGCCTGCCGAAATTATATCTTGAATAAACTGCGGGAAAGCGGGGACTTTAAATGTTTGAGAACCGCTTATAATCTCGCCATTATCAAAGTCAATTTCAACAATGTCACCGTTTTGGATTGCTTTTGCCGCCTCTCCGCTTTCTATTATAGGTAAACCTATATTTATTGAGTTGCGATAAAAAATCCGCGCAAAGCTTTCTGCAATAACACATGATACTCCCGATGCTTTAATTGCAATAGGGGCGTGTTCCCGCGATGAGCCGCAACCGAAATTTTTCCCGCCTATTATAATGTCGCCGTCTTTTACTTTGTTTACAAAATCAGCATCAATATCCCTCATACAGTATCGCTTGAGTTCGTTGGGTTCGGGTGTGTTCAAGTACCGTGCCGGGATTATTACGTCAGTATCTACATTGTCGCCGTATTTGTGGACTTTGCCTTTTGATTTTAAGCTCACGAGTAATCCCCTCCTAAATAACCTTTTATTGCGGCTAATGCGGCGATGTACGGACTTGATAAATACACCTCCGACTGCGGATGCCCCATTCTGCCGACAAAATTTCTGTTAGTTGTGGCGACTGCGCGTTCACCTGCCGCCAAAACCCCCATATGTCCACCCAAGCAAGGGCCGCAGGTGGGTGTGCTTATAATTGCACCCGCTTCGATGAATATTTCAGCCAATCCCGATTTAATGCAATCAAGGTAGATTTTTTGAGTTGCGGGCATTATTATACAGCGAACACCTCGCGCAACTTTATTTCCTTTTAAAACTTCCGCCGCGATTGCCATATCCTCATAGCGTCCGTTCGTGCATGAGCCTATGACAACTTGCTCAATCTTGATTTTTTCGGTTATTTCATCAATCGTTTTTGTATTTTCCGGCAAGTGCGGGAAAGAGACGGTAGGTTTGATTTCAGATAAATCAATGGTTATTACCTCGTCATATTCCGCTTCGGAATCGGCTTCGAAAATTTTATAGCCGACTGCACCCGCTTTTTCCATATAACTTATTGTTTTTTCGTCAACCGGGAAAATCCCGTTTTTCGCACCCGCTTCAATTGCCATATTCGCGATGCAAAGGCGTTCATCCATTGAAAGACTGCCCACACCGTCCCCGGAAAATTCCATTGACTTATAAAGTGCGCCGTCAACGCCGATTTTCCCGATTATATGCAAAATCAAGTCCTTCCCGCTTACGTTTTCAGACAGCCTGCCCGTCAAGACGAACTTTACAGCCGACGGGACTTTGAACCACGCTTTTCCGGTTGACATTCCCGCCGCCATGTCGGTACTTCCGACTCCCGTTGAAAACGCACCCAATGCGCCGTAAGTGCAGGTGTGCGAGTCCGCCCCGATGATACAGTCTCCCGCTTTTACTATGCCTTTTTCGGGGAGCAGTGCGTGTTCAATCCCCATTTCGCCCACGTCAAAAAAATTGACTATTCCATGCTTTCGCGCAAACTCTCTCACCTGTTTGCATTGTTCTGCCGCTTTTATATCCTTATTAGGTGTGAAGTGGTCCATTACCAATGATATTTTGTCTTTAGAGAACACGTTCTCGTTTAGTCCCGCCTTTTCAAGCTCGTTAATTGCAATGGGAGCGGTTATGTCGTTGCCGAGAACCATATCCAAATCCACCTCAATGAGCTGACCGGGTGTCACTTTTTCGTGAGCGCAATGCGCCGCCAAAATCTTCTGTGTCATTGTCATATTTTTTACACCCGCCCTTTCCGCACAAGCGTGCTTTTGAAGTTTCGTTTTCCGCATTTACCCTGATTCACTTTCAAACTTTTACCCCCTGCCCTTTCCGCACAAATGTGCTTTTGAAGTTTCGTTTTCCGCATTTACCCTGATTCACTTTCAAACTTTTACCCCTGCCCTTTCCGCACAAGCGTGCTTTTGAAGTTTCGTTTTCCGCATTTACCCTGATTCACTTTCATATTTTTACCCCTGCCCTTTCCGCATAAATGTGCTACATAATTTTGTTTATTCCGTTCAGGTAAGCCAATATGCTTGCCTCAATTACATCGGTACTCGTTGCCCTCCCGACTGCTTTTTTGCCGTCAATGTTAATTTTTACAATGACTTCTCCAAGTGCGTCTTCGCCTTCACTTGCCGCGCGTATTGAATAATCTTCGAGATGAATTTGATTTTCCTTGTTGAGGATAACGCAGATTGCCCTGTATGATGCATCAACCGGGCCATCGCCCCTCATAACCCTCTCTATAATTTTGTCGCCTGTGTCTAAGCTGACTGTCGAGGTTGCGGTAATTTTGCTCCCGCTGTTAATTACGAAACTGTTTAATTTAAAGTGCTGTATTTGCTCGGCTTTGGTTTCGAGGTTCATTTTCAGTAATGCGTCTAAATCCCCGTCGGAAATGACTTTTTTCTTATCCGCCAATGCCTTGAATCTTATAAACGCTTCATCGATTTCTTGTTTTGTAAGAGTGTAGCCGAGTTCTTTCAGCCTGTCATCAAAAGCGTGTCTGCCCGAATGTTTGCCCAATACAATCTTGTTTGCGGGAATCCCTATATCCTGTGGTGTCATGATTTCATAGGTGCTGCGTTCTTCGAGGACTCCGTGCTGATGTATTCCCGCCTCGTGTGCGAATGCATTGTTTCCGACAATTGCCTTGCTCGGCGCGACGGGAACTCCTGTTATAGTTTGGATTAGCTTGCTTGAACGGAAAATTTGCCTTGTGTCGATGTTACAGACTGTGTTGTAATAATCCTTCCTCGTGTGCAAATTCATTACTATTTCTTCCAATGAGGCGTTGCCCGCTCGTTCGCCGATTCCGTTTACGGTACACTCCACCTGAGTCGCCCCCGCCATTATCGATGCGAGAGTATTGCTAACTGCGAGACCCAAGTCATTGTGGCAATGCACCGAAATGTCCGCTTTTTCAATACCCGTTACGTTATTTTTCAGGTATTCTATAAATGCCGTCATTTCCTCCGGAGTGGAATAGCCCACCGTATCGGGGACGTTTATTACAGTCGCGCCGCTTGCTATCGCTTTTGTAAAGACTTTTGCCAAGAATGCCTTTTCGCTTCTTGAGGCATCCTCAGCCGAGAATTCAACGTCGTTGCAGTATTTTTTGGCGTAGGCTACCGCATGAGCTGTTCTTTCCAAAACCGCATCTTCGCTCATTTTCAGCTTATACTTCATATGAATCGGAGATGTTGCCAAAAAAGTGTGTATTCTCGGACTTACCGCGTGTTTGACTGCCTCATACGCCCTGTCAATGTCTTTGTCAACCGCTCTGCAAAGGCTCGCGACTGTTGCGTTTTTTACAACCTTAGCTATTTCCGAAACACTTTCAAAGTCGCCTTGCGACGCTATTGCGAATCCCGCCTCGATTACATCGACCTTTAATCTTTCGAGCTGTTCTGCGACCGCCAACTTTTCCTGCAGATTCATGCTGCACCCCGGAGATTGTTCACCGTCACGCAATGTTGTGTCAAAAATTTTAATTCGCTTTTCCATTGTTTTACCCATGCCCTTTCTGCACAAATGTGCCATAAAAATTTTATCGCGCTTTTTTTTATAACTAAAAAGAGACTTCATCAGCGTTTCGCTGACGAAGCCTCTCTAAAAGTTCTTTACCCGAGAGTTACCGCTTCACCATACCAGCGCAACGCCGAAAACCCCTACCCAAAAGAGTAAGGTTTAAAAGTAGAGCGAGCGCGTTTATTTTAGTTCTATTATTTATTTTTGAAGTCATTTTTTTACCCATGCCCTTCTGCACAAATGCGCCGTTGAAAGACTCGTTTTCCGAATTTACGCAGATTTACTTTCAAATTTTCACCATTCCTTATTAATACAATTGGCATTATATCATAAACATTTTTATTTGTCAAGCGTTTTTTTGAAAAAATAAAAAAATTTTTTTTCAAAAAGCAGCGGTGAAGAAATAAACTTCACCGCTGCCTTATTTTGCCTATTTTTCGCCCGTGTACTTGTTATAAAATCCAATTGGCATATTTTTCCGCTCGTAAGGCTTTGCATCTTTCGCATTGTAAGACGGAATACCTGTGTCTTCGTTTTGCGATGATATTTTTGATATAATTTCTTTTTTGTTTTTAATATCTTTAATATTTTTCTTCATGTTCCCTCCGATTTAACTAAAAAAGAGCCGCCTCATAGATATGAAGCGGTTTCTTTTTTGATTGTTAGTCATATCGCGCGCCGCCGCGCTCGGTTTCAACAATCTCGTTTCTTCTGAAGAAGAGCGAGAAGCACCATACAGCGGCAAGTGCGAACAGAATATAAACTATCCTGCTGATAATCGAACCCGCTCCCCCAAATGCCCACGAAACAACGTCAAATCGGAACAGCCCGACACTACCCCAGTTCAATCCGCCGAGGAGCAGAATAAACAACGCAACTTTATCCATAAGAAATATATCTCCTTACAATTTAGACTTAGATTAAAATGTCGCAAAAGTAGTATTAACTTTATTTTTCGCGTTATTCATATTTTTAAAAATTTCCAAAATTTCCAAATATAACAAACCCCGCCAAAAAGACGGGGAAGCTAAACACGAACTCTTTAAGACTATGCAGTTACTGCATTTTGTCTTTTAGCCAACTGTGATTTTAAGCGTGAAGCCTTGTTTTTGTGGATAATCCCCTTGCCGGCAGCTTTATCAACAATAACAATCGCAGTCTTAATTTCCGCCGCCGATGCGCCATCGGCTCTCGCCCTTTTGAGCCTTGTTTTAAGCTCTGTACGGCGTGCTTTATTGCGCTCGCGTTTAAGCTCAGACACCAAAACCCTTTTTTTAGCAGATTTGATATTAGCCAAAATTTCACCTCCCTAAATTAAACAGTATAAACCATAAAAATCACGATACGCTATAGTATAACACATCTTTTTTCAAATTGCAATACCTTTTTGTAAAAAATAAATAATTTTTTAAGGAGTTTTTATGAACAGAACCGATTTAGCGAATGAAATAGCATCCGAAAGCGGATTAACACTGGAGGAAACGGTAATCGAAGGCATAGAAGTAACTCGTGTTGCCATAAGCGAACAAGCGAGCAAAAAAACCGGCAAACCTCCCGGAATCTATATTACGCTGTCCTGCGCAGATAGAAATGCCGATGCCGAAATTGGGGTACTCGCCCGTATACTGACAAAAATGTTGTCCGAGAACTGCCCGGAAACCACACATTTCAAGACGTTGGTGACGGGTCTCGGCAATGATAATATCACCCCCGATTCGCTCGGAGTACGCACTGCCGAAAAAGTGCTTGCCACGGCGCATTTCGCGGGACACCGTGAATTCACCGACTTAGAGTTGCGTGAAGTCTATGTAATAGAACCCGGCGTAATGGCGCAGACCGGGTTAGAGAGTGCGGAGCAATTAAGGTTCATCGCCAACGGAATCAAGCCCGACTGCCTTATAGTAATCGACAGCCTCGCCTGCAACGAAAGGCAACGTCTCGCACGGACAATCCAAGTAACCGATACGGGAATTTCTCCGGGGAGCGGGGTGAAAAATGAACGCAAGGAGTTTTCTTACGGAGTTTTCGGTATCCCAGTTATTGCAATCGGCGTACCCACAGTAATAGACTTGTCAACCCCAAATCAACAACAAGAAGCGTTCATGATGATTCCGCGGGACATCGACATTGTTATACGGCACTTTTCAAAAGTAATCTCAAGTGCGATTAACCGCGCACTAAACCCATCGTTGGATGAATTTGACATTGAGGGGCTGTTGATTTAGAAGCCGTCCTAATAGAAATCCGCTCGTTTCTTCGGCACGTTTCCTATTAGGGCGGCTTCTTAGAACCTGTTGAAAAAACATTTAAAATTTCCGTAAAACTATTGACAAACATCAACTTCCATGCTATGATTAAAAAAGAATAGAAGCTGTGTTCATAGACAATCGCACTGCTAAAACGGCGAATTTTCGATTGGGACAGGTTCTAAGAGCCTGTTTAGAATCTCGCTCACGGTGGATTTTCGGCAAATTTTCCGCTATACTGCGTTGGTTTTTGCTTAAATATCAGCGGATATTCGCACAAAAATCGCCTTGTCTGACGAAAAATTTGCTCAAAAATTCACTCGTTCGGAGAATCTAAACAGGTTCTAAGCAACCTCAAAGGGGTGATGTAATGATTGACAGAGTTGACACGTGGCTTAATATGTGTGATGAGGATTTAATCACAGCGAAATTACTGTTGGACGGAAAGCGATTATTGCCAATGGGGTTCTTTTGCCACTTGATAGCGGAAAAGGCATTAAAAGCCGCCGTAAACCATAACACAAAGGAAATTCCACCCAAAACGCATGATTTAACAAAACTTGCCGTGCGTAGCGGAATCGAAGACTTATCGGAAAGTCAAATAGATTTTTTAGAAAGGTTAATGCCGTTGCAGATAGATGGGCGTTATACCGAATATAAAGAGAATATTGCAAAAACGCTAAGCCTTGAAAAATGCAGGCAAATCTACAATGAAACGGAGGAATTTCTATGTTGGATAAAGAAAAAGTTAGGGAAATAGTCGATAAATACACTGAAAAAGTGAAATCCGCCCTTAAACCTACATCTGTGATTTTGTTCGGCTCTTACGCTAACGGCATTCCGCATGAAGAAAGTGACATAGATATTGCAGTTTTGATAGATGGATTTAAGGGCGATTGGTACGATACCGAGGTTTTATTGTACAAGCTCAGGCGGGGTATAAGTTTTGATATCGAGCCGCACTTGTTGGACGAAACTCAAGATACAAGCGGTTTTGCCGAGCACGTTATCAAGACCGGGGAAGTTATATATCAATCTGCATAACTAATTTAAAAATATTTACTAAGGAAGGAATATTTACCACATGAAACAACTAAAAAAAGCCATAGCAACACTACTTACCATCGCGATTATGCTGGGGGTGACACCGATTGCACCCATAATCACGACCACCACAGTGCAAGCGGCACAGGATGACTTGGGCATCGGCTGGACGTTCGTAGCCACAACAAAGACGCTCACAGTCACGACTAACCAGAGCACAGTAGGTTGGCGCAATCAGAAAACTAATTTTGAATTTAGCGATGTTGAAACCATTACAATCGAGAGCGGCGTTATGACGATACAAGGTGGTGCGTTTCAGAATTGCTCAAACCTTAAATCCGTGACAATTCCAACCAGCGTTACGACTATAGGGAATAGTGCGTTTCAGAATTGTGCGAGTTTGACATCCATCACAATCCCAAGCAGCGTTACGACTATAGAGGCTGGTGTGTTTATGAATTGCACGAGCTTGACATCCATCACAATTCCAAACAGCGTTACTTCTATAGGGGCTTCTGCGTTTTCTTATTCAAACCTTGCATCCATCACAATCCCCGACAGCATTGCGACTATAGAGAGTGCTACATTTTCAGAGTGCACAAACTTGACATCAGTCACAATCCCGGACAGCGTCACTTCTATAGGGATTAATGCGTTTGCAGGTTGCTCAAAATTGACATCCATCACAATCCCCGACAAAGTTACATCTATAGGAAACGATGTGTTTCGGAGTTGTACAGAGCTTGAGACTGTGATGTTCATGGCGATAGCGCGACCGACATTCGATACTAACGTTTTCTTTAATACACCGAAACTTCACACCATCTATGTGCCGACCTGGACGAAAAATTCGTATGTGATTGGGTTGGGGGCGAATCTTCGTGACGATATTGAGATTGTGGAATTCAACTTCTACACCGGCACCGGATGGAGTTTCAATGATTTAACAAAGACGCTTACCGTCACAACTAATCTCGGCATACGTGCATGGAGAAATGAAAGAAGGAGCGGCGGTGTCGCTCGTTTTGAACTTACCGATGTTGAAACCGTTATAATCGCGAGCGGCGTTACGGAGATAAGTGTAAGTGCATTTGAAGGTTGCTCAAACCTTGCATCCATCACAATCCCCGATAGCGTTACAATTATAGAGCGCGATGCGTTTCGGGATTGCACGAGCTTGACATCCATCACAATCCCCGATAGCGTCACGAGTATAGGCAGTGCTGCGTTTCGGGATTGTGCAAATCTTAAATCTGTGACATTGCCGAATAATCCCAGCTTTACAACGATAAATGGCAATACATTCCAAGACACGGGTTTAGAGTCGATTATAATCCCCGACAGTGTTACAATTATAGATAGCGAAGCATTTAGAGGCACAAACTTGACATCGGTTACAATACCCAACAGCGTTACGCAGATACTTAGCGGCGTGTTTCAAAGTTGTACAGAGCTTGAAACTGTGATATTTATGAGAGCACCCCCCCCTTCTATTGACAGCAGTGCTTTCACTATCACGCCCAAGCTCCACACCATCTATGTGCCGGCAGGGTCCAAAGATTTATATGTGACTGAGTTGGGGGCGAATCTTCATGACGATATTGAGGTTGTGGAGTTTAATGTCTACACCGGCACCGGCTGGAGTTTCAATGATTTAACAAAGACGCTTACAATCACAACTAATGACGGCACGTCTTTATGGCGTTCAGGGAGACTGGTCAGCGGTGTCGCTCTTTTTGAACTTACCGATGTTGAAACTGTTATAATTGAGGACGATGTTACGAGCATACTTTCCACTGCGTTTCAGTATTGCACAAACCTTAAGTCTGTGACATTTCCAAACAACCTGGGCTTTACAACGATACAGGCCTTAGCATTCAGAGGAACAGGGGTAGAGTCGATTACAATCCCCGACAGTGTCACGAGTATAGGCAGTGCTGCGTTTCGGGATTGTGCAAACCTTAAATCTGTAACATTGCCGGATAATTCTGCCTTTACAACGATAAATAGCAATACATTCCAAGACACGGGTTTAGAGTCGATTATAATCCCCGACAGTGTTACAGCAATAAACAGCTATGCGTTTTATGGTTGTGCAAACCTTAAGTCTGTGACATTGCCGAATAATTCCGGCTTTACAACGATACGGGGCCGTGTATTTGAAAACACAGGTTTAGAGTCGATTACAATCCCCGACAGCGTTACAACCATAGAGGTCCGTGCTTTTGAGGGTTGTTCAAACCTTGAATCTGTGACGTTTATGGGGGCGATTCCGCCTGCGGAATTTGGTTCAGCTGCATGGCCTGTTTTTTACAACACACCTAAGCTCACGACCATCTATGTCCCGTGCGGCGCTAAGTCGGCATATATGAATGTGACAGAGTTGAGTGCGTACGACATGGTGACGTTTGGCTGCACACTGCCTCTTGGCTGGACGGACGGCACTGCCGCAACTTGTGACACGGCGAGCAATCGGACGAAAAACTGCACCGAGTGCGACGAAGTCTTGGAAAGTGAGACCGTGGCGGCGTTAGGGCATCTCTGGATGTCGAACAGCGACGGTACGCACGATTGTACAAGGCTAACGACAGCGGGCGGCTGCGGCACGGCGGGCGAGATTTGCTTGTCCGGCCAAGTGGTTGGAATC
>Ga0099364_10013085_pt1 | contig 11156 bp, 10 predicted proteins | sample TergutTh196P3_FD_73070 | JGI IMG/M metagenome (GOLD analysis project Ga0099364, IMG submission 73070) | Microcerotermes parvus P3 segment gut microbial communities from Pointe-Noire, Republic of the Congo - Th196 P3 | ecosystem: Host-associated > Arthropoda: Insects > Digestive system > Gut ... | reverse complement strand
AATTTTACTTGACCGGCAGTAAAATACGCGCTATAATTAGCACAATGTGCAGAAAAATTAAAATTTTAGGAGGAATTTTACCATGAAAACAATGAAGAAATTAGCGTTGTACCTGTTAATCCCAGCATTATTAACCGCTTGTGGAACCCGGCACCCCTACGACAATCCCGATGAATTGGGGGTAATTTATGAAGGGGAAAATCAGAGGGTTGTGCAGGTCAGGCCGCTCACACCGGAGGAGATGGCTACCAAGCCGGTTTTCACAAGTGCCAGCTACGGTCCATTTTTCGATGAGAGCTTGTATGATGGGTTCATTGATTTTGCCGCTGTAGGCAAAATCTCAAATATCCGTGAAATGCGGGTAGATTTTTATGATAATTCAATTGACAAAAAGAATTTTAAGTACTGCACCCTTTTCGACTTAAAAATCGACAGAATATACTATATTAAGGAAATTGAAGAACTCAAGCCCGGAGAAACAATCACAATCTATTCGGGCCACTCCAGCTACGATATGGATGAAACACTGATCCCCATACTGAAGGAGGGCGATGAATATTTGATGTTTTTGGAATTAGTTTCTGAAATTATGGAAGACGGCTGGGCTTACGACTTAACCCCTATCAGCAAATATGCTATAACCTCAGCAACACATGAGCTTTTCAGGAAAAATGGGGATTATCTGGAGGTGTGGCATTGGTTAAATGACGAATTTAACGACTACGACAGCGAAAGAATATCCAAAAAAGAGGCCTATGGAATCAACGAGGATAACAGCAATTATCCCGAGTGCGGCTATTTCTTCGGCATGAATCCCATCTCGGGAGGAACCGAACCTTATCCGCCCAGGGAGGCTGTACTCCGAGGGGAAACATACCGCCGCCTATTCCTTGAATACATGCAGGAAAACCCCGAAACCGACATAGGAATAGATATTGAAATTACAGACCCTGAGCAGCTGTTCTGGTACATAGATAACCTGCCCAAGGATATTGAACAGCAATTATTTGACAAGACCATGGAGCTGTACACTTTCCCGGATAAATTGCCAGGAGAATACGACTACGAAAAGGGCCTGCGTGTGGAATATGAGGGCAAATGGTACGAGGAAAGAGGCTTTGGCGGCATAGCTGATCATTATCTGTATAATGCTGAGGCGTTTGAAAGGGGCATTCAGGAGAGAATTGTCAAGTACAAGGATTCAAACGGCCAGGCACTTGAGAAAAGAAGGAACGAGTGGCTGGAGGAACGCAAAGAGATAAACGAAATGGAGGCTGCTGAGCATGAGGATTAAAGGAATTATAGCAATTTTAACCTCTTTAGCAATTTTGTCAAGCACTGATGTTTATGGGCATACTATGAGAGGTATAGGGACATACTCAGAATCCGATGGCAGCAATCCGGGATGGATATTTAATATTGATCCAAAATTCAGCCATTCCAAGAACAAAAAAAACGATTACCGCTATAAAACCGAGGCGATGAAAAATAAATACGACACACATTTCAAGGCGGGCATTAAGCTGTGGGGCAGTCTTATTGAAATGAATGAGAAAAGATTTACATCAAATGTTGTAACCGAGGGGGAAACAGAGTATAGTAAAAAAGCCACGGCGGTAGCTGAAATCCGTGGAATTTCCCTTCTCAAGACAAACCAGCATATAAAGGGCTGGACAATTACGGTAAATACATCGCCTGAAGCAATCACACCGTTCCGAACACTTTCATCGTATGATAGATCAATAATTATGGCGCATGAAATCGGCCATGTATACGGTCTTGGCGATTTAGAGCACAATAAACACAGGGGAAAGCTGATGTTCGGCAGTAATGTTGGTACCGTAACGGCATCGGACAGGCTCGGTATGCAGGTTGTAACCGGGGCGCATAAAAAGCACGAGAAAAAATCAAGCGACAAATATGATAAAATCAGGTCAAAAGAACACACTCGCGTATGCTCCTGCGGCTTAAAAGTGAACGAAAAGCACAAGTTTGACAAATTCGGCACCTATCCCTCCAGCAACGCAAAAAGAAGCACACTCCACACGGTAAAGTGCGGCTGCGGACAGACCGGCAAGGACAAAGCGCACTCCTACGGCGGACTTTTCGGCATAGGAGTCAAGGTGCAGTACACACAGGCCACCGCGGCAGAACACAACGAAATCAAAAAGTGCAAAGGCTGTAGCTACAACAATTCTGTGCGTAAAAAGCACTCCACCGGCGGGAAATTTTCCGATGGCAAAAAGGTACGTTACACCCGCGCTAATGCTAATGAACACAACGAGATTAAAAAATGTAAGGGCTGTAATTACGAGCACTCTGTACGCAAAAAGCACAGGTTTGACAAAAAAGGCAAGTGTAAAGACTGCGGCTTTGTGAAGTGATGGGGGGGGTTGTTATGATGTGAAAAACTTAAATATTTTTTTATTGCGCGTCATAGCTTTATGTGATATGATGTTATGGGTAATCTGTAATAATTGGGATTAGAGGGAGGACAAGCTCTGTGTGGACACCCGAGGTGTTTCCTGACTATGAGTTACTTGATGCTGGCGGATTCAACCGCCTGGAACGATGGGGCAAGCATATTCTCATACGTCCCGACCCGCAGGCACTCTGGCCTGGTCAGGGTCATCCTCTCTGGGAAAAAGCAGATGCTGTCTATAACCGTAGTGAAAAGGGCGGTGGGGAGTGGTCAAAAAACAGTCTGCCTGCAAGCTGGAGCCTTAGCTGGCGTGACCTGATATTTAAGGTCAGGCCCACAGGCTTTAAGCATACCGGAATATTCCCGGAGCAGGCAGCTAACTGGGCTGTTATGCAGCAGCTTATCCGGGAAAGCAAAAAAACTGGGCAATTCTCCGTACTCAACCTTTTTGCCTATACCGGAGCGGCAACTGTTTCCTGTGCCAAAGCGGGTGCGTTGGTCACTCATGTAGATGCGGCAAAGGGAATTGTTTCATGGGCAAAGGAAAACGCCGACCTGTCAGGCATTGAGGCACGCTGGATTGTTGACGACTGCACGGCGTTTGTCGCAAAAGAGCTGAGACGGGGAAAGACATATGACGGCATAATACTTGACCCTCCGTCATATGGGAGGGGGCCTGGTGGGCAGATTTGGAAGATAGAAGACTGCTTGTACACATTACTTTCCCAGACGGTACAGCTGCTTAGCCCTGATGCCAAATTTCTCTTCATTAATTCCTACACTACAGGATTAGCTCCCTCTGTTCTGAGATATTTGCTTGAAATTTTGGTTTCACCCCGGTTCGGGGGACGCGCCGAGGCGCGGGAGTTAGGCCTGCCGGTTACACAAACCGGATTATTCTTGCCATGTGGAGCGACCGGACGATGGATACAGTCATAGAATTTGAAAATGTAAGCTTTTCCTACCCTTCACATCAGTCGGAGGCTGTAATTGCTCCTGCACTGTGTGAGGTTAATCTGAAAATCGGCAAAGGGGAGCTTGTGGCTGTGTTAGGTCACAATGGCTCGGGTAAATCCACATTGGCAAAAATGGTAAACGGTCTTTGCTTACCCGGCTCAGGAAAGGTATTTGTGCGTGGAATGAATACTGCAGACGAGGACAAAATACTAAAAATACGCCAAACAGCTGGATTAGTCTTTCAAAATCCTGATAATCAGATCGTGGCGACTGTGGTAGAGGAGGACGTAGCATTTGCCTTAGAAAATCTAGGCGTTCCTTCCGGTGAAATCCGTTTGCGGGTAGATGAAGCCCTGCATACAGTTGGAATGTACGAGTATCGGGAGCATTCGCCTCACCGGCTGTCGGGCGGACAGAAGCAGAGAGTGGCGATTGCCGGAATATTGGCAATGAACCCTGAAATTTTAATACTGGATGAACCCACTGCCATGCTTGACCCTCAGGGGAGGGAAGAGGTAATTGAAACAGTACTAGGCTTGTGCCGCGACCGTGGCGTGACAGTTATTATGGTCACGCACCATATGAGTGAAGCGGCTCTGTGCCGCCGGGTTTTAGTGATGGACAAGGGCAGGATTTGTCTTGATGATGCACCGGAGAATATATTTTTGCAGTACGATAGGTTAAAGGAATTAGGCCTTTCATCCCCCCAGACAGTAGAGCTTGCCCGGGAAATTGGAATATACAATGTTGCTCCATTGACGGCGGAGGCTTGCGCCGTGGAGATATACAAACGAATGATAAAGCCGGGGGATTCATAGAGGCGGAAGGCGTTGATATTTTGCAGATCAGCATACCTTTTATTGAATATTGGGCGGCTAATTCAGCCGCGGTACAGCGCGGCAGAGAGTTGCACACCGCTTTTTCATTGCTATGCCGAAGCTCTGACTCAACGCTGGTTTGGGCAGATTATCCGGGAAGTGGTGGTAAAGTCTATCTGGTCGGTGTGGATTTGCGGAATCCCGATACGCCTCGTTTTAGATGCAGCTGTCCCTCTCGTCAAAATCCATGCAAGCATACATTAGGTCTTTTGTGGGCATTGATGTTGGACGGCGAGCGTTTTTCAGAGGCTGAGGTTCCGCGTGAATTGTTTGCGCCTGCAAAAAAGCCTGTCCGTACCACAGGTACTAGTGATGTGAAATTATATTCTTTGCAAAGTGAGGGGCTGTCTTTGCCCCGGGAAATTTTATCTGAACTATTTCGCCATGGGTTGGGGGGGGCATCCCGCCCTATCCTTACCGAATGGAAAACACTAGCGAGGGAGATGTATGACTATGCTCTGCCTGGTTTAGGTCAACAGTTTTTAGAGTTGCTCAATTGCGCCTGGGGCGGTTTATCCGAGGGCTTGTTCCCTAAGTTTTGTGCATTACACCGCGTAGTTTGCCAGGCTCAGGAATATATACGGTTGCGCATAGAAAATCCCGGAACCCCATTGCATTCTGAGCTAGAGACCTTCATGGGACGCAAATGGAGGCTGGGTGAACTCGTTTCATTGGGGTATACAAAACAGAGGGTGAGCCTCTTTCAGCTACATTTTCATATTGGGGACAACCCCGAGGCTAAGCAGTTTAACGATCAAGGCATCTGGGCGGACACTTCAGATGGTGAAATTTACATAACCCAAAATTTACGCCCCTACGCCGCCTCCCGCCATCTCCAGCCCGGGGACAGCTGCTCATCGCTTTTGGAGACCGAACAGCTCTGCATTTATCCTGGAAGCTCCAGGGTACGCTGGAGCGCTTGTCTTTTACATGATGCACCGGAAAATATCGGTGAAATTTTGTGTGAGAAAGCATTGCCCGGCTTAAATGAGGCAATTTCACGAGCTGTTCAGGTACTGTTGAAGACTCCGGGCAATTTACCCACTTACTTAGTCCGTTTTTCGGCGATAGGAGAGTCCGGCGGTTGGGTGTATTTGCAGGATGCGCAAGGAGGGTCATTCCCTCTATGTAAATCAGGGGAACCTGTTGCAGAAATAATTTCGGGTATTTATCATCAAGGATGTGAGGCGTGCGTACTTCGTTTCCGCCTGGGAAATCAAGCGGGCGGGCTTGTTGCCGAGCCTCTGTGCCTAATTTCACACATAGGTGTGTATGCTACCGTTTGCCCCGGCATTGGGCTTCTGCACACAGATAAAATGCCTGAGCGGCCATCCACGGAGCTTGATGCTCTGAAGAAACTGACCCGCAGGGCATATATGCGTTCGGACGACCCTGAAGGCTTGCTAAAATCAGGCTATGATGCTTTAGAGTGCCTTCTGATGAATACAACCCCTCACGCATTCCCAGGGGACTTTGCCAAGCTTGCCTTCCAGATCCCCCCTGATAAAGCCGATATAACCTACAGTCGGCGGCAGAATATCATAGATATGCTCACGGGGGCAAAACGCCCGGATGGCCTATGCCACGCCATTGAGGACAAGACGGCGTTAGCACCGGAGCTGCTGCCGTTTTGGCTGGATGCACTTGAAAAAAAGACGTTGAGCCGGGTTGCAGTTGAGGCATTAGCTCAAATAGGGAGCCGGGTAATGCCGGCGGCATGTGCGCGGCATAATGGGGATGACAGCTCCGATCAGCGTACACTCTTGTGCGTTTTGCTTTTGTGTTGCCGTGAACAGGACTTTGAGCATTGGCTTTGTGAGGCTGAAAAAATATTAGTGCAATGGGACATTAAAGTACTCAATGCCGTTGTGTCGGCTCTTCAGCGGCGCTTACAGCTTTACCCTGGCGGCAAAAGTAAGTCAGGCAAAGCACTTTACTGCTTTTTTACCAAGCTGCTTCCTATGCTCATAAGCCGTCCCGGGAGCCATATACTTCTGGTTCAGGCCTGCCTTGATGCCATAGGTTCATTTGGAACGGCAGAATCTGAGGTTTTTTTGGAGGAAATGCTCCGGTTTGCCGAACATAAAGCGATGAAGGAGATGTGCTTATGAACAAAAGGGTCATGCGTATCCCGGCTGAAAAGCAGTATGCCAGCGAGCTTGAGGCACTGGTAACCCATGATGCCGCAAAGCCGCCCTGCGGCTGGAGAATGTCTCCCGGCGCGGTTAAAGCCTTTATTTTAGGAGGCAAAGCCGGAGGTGTTGAAATCTCGAAAAAATACATAGGTAATCAGCGTACGGTCGAGCTGTGCATCGCTGCCCTGATGACAGGCTGCGGTCTGTTGCTGAAGGGGCATCCGGGTTCAGGAAAATCATACCTATCAGAGCTTTTGGCTGCCGCTATATCAATGGATTCTGAGCTTTTGGTGCAGGGCACCATGGGTACGAGCGAGGAACAGGTTAAATACGGCTTTAATTACGCAATGCTCATATCCAAGGGCCACTGCCCGGAAGCCCTGATACCATCGCCCATATACACTGCCATGCAAATGGGGAAAATCGCCCGGTTTGAAGAGCTGTCACGCTGTTGCCCGGAGATACAGGATTGCCTGATTTCACTTCTGTCAGAAAAGGCGATCTCTGTGCCGGAGCTGGGGGTGATGGCGCGGGCTAGCCGGGGCTTTGCCCTTATCGCCACCGCAAACACGCAGGATTTAGGCTCCCATGAGATGTCTGCGGCATTGGCACGCAGATTCCACTGTATTCAGTTAGAACCGCCCGCTTCGTTTGAGCAGGAGCTTGAAATTGTGCGGCTTGGGCTTGCCGCAGCAGGGCTGGATGCGGAGGTAGATATTCAGCCCGGGGAGGAGCAGCTCCGCAAGGTGGTAACCATTCTGCGCGAGCTTCGGGCCGGGCAGACAATGGATGGTGCCGTGCATTTCCGCCGCCCTAGCTCCTCGTGCTCTGTTGCTGAGGGCATATCGGCATTAAACGGAGCCGCTGCCATGGCCAGGAGCTTTGGTAATGGGATAGTCAGCGATGAGGATGCCTCTGCCGTATTGCCGGGAGTTGTCATACGTAACGGAATGCAGGACAAAGCCGCTTTGGATGAATACCGCCAGGCAGTACTCAAACCCCGAGGAAAAGACTGGGAGGCATATTGCGAGTAAGGCAAGGCTGCCAATGCACCTGAACACGGACGATTTTACGTTTAGTCATAAGTATCACAGCCACCCTGCTATGGGGCGGCTGTTTGACATCAGGGCGGCAACTGTGGTATCTTACCTTTAATGGGAGGTGAGAGCCGTGCCTCGTTTGTTTAAGGGTGGGGTTTTTCCTGATGATAAAAAGAAAGAAACCTGCCGAAAAAAGATTGAGCCGTTGCCTCCGCCGGAACGGCTGATTCTCCCTTTGTCCATGCACATAGGCGTACCTTGTCAGCCGTTGGTGCATGAGGGGCAAGTTGTCCAGGCAGGGCAAATGATTGCGGATTCTTATGAGACGTTATCCGCACCTATCCATTCCCCTGTTTCGGGTCATGTGGAGGCCATCGCTCCCATGCCGCATCCTGGCGGGGGGGTTATGGGTGCTATTGTGCTCCGGAATGATGGCAAAAACCGTCTTGCCCCAACGGTGCATCCATATGGATCGGTTGAGTCATTGACCGCCGATCAGTTGCTGCAAATTATAAGAGATAGCGGTATTGTCGGGCTTGGCGGTGCCGCCTTTCCCACTCATGTTAAAATAAAAGCTGCCCAGGGCAGATGCGATACAGTTATCATCAACGGTGCCGAATGTGAGCCTTATATCACATCCGACCACCGTGTGATGCTTGAAACCCCGGAGGAGATTATTGGGGGATTGCGGATATTGATGAAGCTCCTTTCTCCCAAAAGAGCGGCAATCGCCGTGGAAGCCAACAAACGAGATGCTTTTTATTCCCTTAGCCGCACCCTGCCCGGTCGCACAAATATAGAGCTGCACTCTTTACAGACGCGCTATCCCCAAGGCTCTGAAAAACAACTCATACGAACTATTGCTGGAATAGAAGTTCCTCCGGGTAAATTACCGGGGGACGTTGGTTGTGCTGTTTTTAATGTGGCAACCGCTTCCGCCATACACAAAGCTGTTACAACAGGCATTCCAATGATACGGCGTGCCGTTACCGTATCTGGCGGAGCTGTTTCTAATCCTAAAAATCTGCTTGTGCCAATCGGAACCCTTCTCAGTGACATCTTCAATGCCACAGGAGGGTTTAGGGAGACTCCTCACAAAATACTGACAGGAGGGCCCATGATGGGCTTAGCGCAACACAATTTAGATATACCCCTAACCAAGAGCTGCGGGGCTGTGTTAGCGTTTTCACATGCTGATATTGATCCCCAATCACCCAGCGGCACCTGCATCCGCTGCGGTAAATGCGTATCTGTTTGCCCAATGGGGCTTTTACCTGCTTATTTATATTTGTATGAAAGAAAAAACAAGCTGAACGAGCTTAGAAAACTCAATATTTCAGACTGCAACGAATGTGGGAGCTGTGCCTATATCTGCCCGGGGAGGCTCTATCTTGTGCATTCCATACGTGCCGGCAAAAGCCGGGTAAAGCATATTCCCGATGACCAAAGTAAACGCGGAGGCGCAAGGCTTGAAAAGTAGACGGCATTGTGATGATAGAAACAAAACCCACCAATGGTTAACAGCGGTTGCCCTAAATATGCTTGGCGGAAGGGAGGTGCGAGGCTTTGAAGCGTAATAAAATCCTGTGGATTGTGATTGTGGGGTTGATGGTGCTGGATTTGTTATCAATGATGATAGGGCAAGGAATTGGTTTGAGGGCAGTAGCAGAGCTTTTTAGGGATATATGGATTGCAGATGGGTTGTTTTATTTTTTACTTGCCTTCTTGCCAATTATCATGTGTATTCTAATTGCAATCACAAAACGATACAAACTGCTGTGGATTGCCATTATTCCGTCAGTTGTTGCTTATATTGCATGGAATATACTTTATAAGCTTTTCTGGTATAGCAGTGAACCAATAATTATGCTTTTCCCCCTGCTTAAACTTTTATCTGTATGTATATGTATTGTTTTTGCGTATATATGCCTATTATTGACAAAGGCGATCAAAAAAATAAAAAATAAAAAAGGAGACAATACCTCATGTTAAAATTAAAATCTATTATCGCAATACTTCTAATATTCGCAACTCTATCCGCATTAGTTCCGGGTTCGCACAGCGAAGACAACTCTGCCGAAAACCAAACCGAACGTTTCCACATAGACGAAATGACCGAACCTGAAATCGAAGAAGTCATCCAAAGAATAGTCAATGGGGAAAATGTAATCTTTGGTAATGGAGTTGATTACCACGGAGCAGAAAATTCCGATGAAGGAGATTCTGACGAATGGGCAGGCGATGATAGAAATAAAACCCATCAATGGTTAACAGCGGTTGCCCTAAATATGCTTGGCGGAAGGGAGGTGCAAGGCTTTGAAGCGTAATAAAATCCTGTGGATTGTGATTGTGGGGTTGATGGTGTATGAAATGTGCCTGATGATGTTTTGGCTTGGAACATGGATATTTGGTTCATACTCACTTGTTACGTTATCCCTGCCAATTGTCACTTGCACTTTAATAGCCTTCACAAAGCAACGTAAACTGCTGTGGATTGCGGCTGTTCCTACCACTATTTCATTTATTATATGGACTGTGGATGAGAATTTTCAGGATACCGAAGGATGGGCAGTAATTTTTTCAAATGCTAAAATTATATCAGCGTATCTGTGTGTCACATTAGCGTACCTATGCGTATTCATAGGTAAAAAAATAAAAAACAAAAAAGGAGAAGATACCTCATGTTAAAATTAAAATCACTTTTTTCAGTATTCCTAGCTTTTATCCTGCTCGCATCATTCAATCCATTTACGTTGGGTTCGGAGGATGAATTGACAGAACGCTTTTACCCCGAAAACATGACAGAATCTGAGATAGAGAATACAATCAAACGAATTGCTAACGGAGAAAACGTAGTATTCGGCAATGGGGTTGATTACCACGGAGCAGAAAATTCCGATGAAGGAGATTCTGACGAGTGGGAGGGGGACGGAAAAAATAAGACTCACCAGTGGCTAACGGCGGTTGCAATGGAGATGATTACTAACGAATTTACGCTTACATCCCCTTTTCTTTCAAAGAATTTCTTCAAATTGAGTGCCTCGGAAAAAGCAACACTCATTCAATACTCCGATTGGCCTGATATTTATGAGAGGGAAAATATAAACAGCTGGCATTTTTATAATGCCAGGCACGGTTCGCTTTACGGAACAAATTACTGGCAGAATGGATATGACAACCATACGGCAAAGAGCAGATTCGTCCATTGGTATAATTCGGCTGTGAGCAAATACATAAACCACAGCCGGGTGGATGCCTACAGGGATTTGGGAAAAGCTCTGCATTATTTCCAGGATTTGAATTCTCCTCCCCATACAGGGGATACGTTTTCTACTTCTTTAGCAGACAAAATAAGTGCAGCGGATACTGGTCTTTATAAACACAGAGCATATGAAAAAATAGCAGATGAAATGAAAGCCACGTTCCGCGTAACCAGCGGTGGGCTTTATACCCATCACGCAAGCAACACATTGTCAAGCGTTGCAGATACAGCGGCAAGTCATTCCTTCGGTCAATATAGTCTTGCTTATTCTGTCGTAAATTCACAGGGTGTTGTAATTTACGCTGATTCAATGCGTGACTCAATTCGCCTTCCACTGCAACGCTCACAGCGCGACACAGCCGGGCTGATTTACCGGTTTTTCCGCGACATCAGCGACTACGACCACAGCGATTACTGGTGCGATGAGGGGATAGTTTACGATGACAGCAAGGACGTAATTGC
>Ga0099364_10013084_pt1 | contig 11157 bp, 12 predicted proteins | sample TergutTh196P3_FD_73070 | JGI IMG/M metagenome (GOLD analysis project Ga0099364, IMG submission 73070) | Microcerotermes parvus P3 segment gut microbial communities from Pointe-Noire, Republic of the Congo - Th196 P3 | ecosystem: Host-associated > Arthropoda: Insects > Digestive system > Gut ... | reverse complement strand
TGCACTACCAAGGAAGTTTTTTTTGGCCATTACCCCGAAATCCCTACCCCTTTGCGAGCCTTCTATGCAGACTAGCCAACCTATGACAGGGGGAATGGCTAACTGACCTCCAATATTGCGAGTGTTGTCAGAGTTGTCTTTCGAACCATCGGTTTCGCCATGTATTGGATATACTGATTTACCACAGTGCGGGCAAATGTTTCCAACCCTTCTGGCACCGAAAGCATTACCTTCGCGGCTTCTATCAATGCTCATTAATATTTTCCCCCTTTACTATATACCCGAAAACGAAAAGGTTACTGTTATTACGAGGGATTTTTACCTCCATGCAAAGCATTAAAGCACAGCAATGCTTTATGCCATGCAATTTTTGCAACGAAGCATGGTGGCAAAAAAACAGGCAAGAAGCGAAACCCCCTTTCGTTCTCGGGTATAATATTACCATGGCCTTAGAACACTGTCAAAAACTGCTTGTATTCTTAACTGTTTAACTCTATCAACAAATAACAATATTTTTTTACCGTATTTCGCCAAATTCCACCATATAAAATATCATTTAATCGTTTAAAATTGAATTTTAAGAATCTTTATACTATAATGTTTTCAAAGCAGCCTTGCTGCTATTCGAAAAGAGATTGGAAGGAGCGCGTTATGGGGAAAATCAAAATCGTGGCAATTATTGGGTCATTGAGAAAGGATTCGTATAACCGCCAATTGGCACTAGAGGCTGAGAAGCTACTTGGAACACACGCTGAGTTTCATCTGTTGGACTACACCGACGTCCCGTTTATGAACCAGGACATTGAATACCCCGCACCAGATCCTGTCAACCGCGTGCGCAGGATTGTTCAATCATCCGATGGGGTATGGTTTTTTACCGCAGAGTACAATCATTCCGTTCCAGGAGTGCTAAAGAACCTTATTGATTGGCTGTCTAGGCCGATAAGCGATAGCGAGCCGCAAGTGCTGGGCGGCAAACCTGCTGCAATCAGCGGCATAACTCTTGGCATGTCCGGAACAGGGATCGTACAGGATCATCTCGTCACATTAATCAGCTGGCTTAATATGAAGGTTATGAACAGGCCGCGCCTTACGATTCCAAACGCGGCACAACAAACAGGCCAAGATGGACAGCTTGCCTTAACTACAAGTGCTCCCCTCCTAGAAATACAAGCGCAAGAGTTCATTCATTTTATCAACAACAACAAAATAGCCGACGATTAATTATTGCGTAGGGGCGGCTTTTAGCCGCCCCTTCCTTGTATGCATGTATTTATAAATAATACCTATGTCTACTACGCCTGCTATGCCTGCTTGCTTGCCTACTATTGCCTACCACGCCTACTACGCCTGCTATGCCTGCTTGCTTGCCTACTATGCCTACCACGCCTACTACACCTGCTATGCCTGCCATACATGCTTGTCTGCCAGTATTAATTCCTTCTGTTGAGTTTGTTCCTTAAGAACGTTGGAATATCAATATCGTCAACATCTTGTTGCCCTGTTTGTTGCATCTGCATTTGCTGTTGTTGCTGTTGTTGCGATTGGAATGGTTGCCTCTGAGACGGCTGCCCCCCTTGGAACCCCTGACCATGTTGCGTCGCCATTCGATCGGGCATGGCCCTTCCAACCCTCTGATGGTCGTCTCCTGACCCTGACAAAGAAGTACGCGGCTGCCTGGCGGCAACATCCGACAAACTTGGGTAATCATCATCAAGGTTTGCTCTAAGAGTCGGCCTTTCAATCCTTTCCTGCTTTTTCGCCACCGGCTTTTCGAACCCGGTGGCTATCACAGTAATTATCATCTCTTCCTGTAGGTTCGCGTCAATCGAAGCTCCAAAAATAATATTTGCATTGGGGTCTGCTGATTTTTGGATGTATTCCGCCGCCCTGTAAATATCAAACAAGCTGAGGTCAACTCCCCCAGCCACATTGAACAGCACCCCCAAGGCCCCTTCGATAGAAGTTTCTAGCAACGGGCTGTTTATGGCCATCTTTGCTGCATTTTCCGCCTTGTTGTCGCCCGACGCCTTACCTACGCCCATATGGGCAACGCCTGTGTTCGCCATTATACTCTTAACATCCGCAAAGTCGAGGTTTATCAAACCAGGCACTGCGATGAGGTCCGAAATCCCCTGGATACCCTGCCGCAAAACATCATCGGCCTTGTCGAATGCTTCGATCAAGGATATCTTCTTGTCGTCAAGCATAATCAGCTTGTCATTAGGGATTACGAGCAATGTGTCAACGGCTTCTTTCAGGTTTATTATGCCGCGCTCCGCATTCTTCATCCGTTTTGGCCCCTCAAATGTGAATGGCTTGGTTATGACGGCAACTGTTAGTACTCCCATTTCCTTTGCGATGCTCGCTACGATCGGAGCGGCTCCGGTGCCGGTGCCACCGCCCATACCTGCAGTAATAAAAACCATGTCGCCGCCCTTTATCGCTTGGGCGATGTCGTCCATGCTCTCATTGGCTGCCCGTTCACCGATCTCCGGGTTTCCCCCTGCGCCCAAACCTTTTGTCAGTTTGTCGCCGATCTGAATCTTTATCGTAGCTTTTGACGCCAGCAGCGCTTGCTTATCCGTGTTAAGCGCTATGAACTCGACGCCGCGCAACCCAGCGTCAACCATCCTGTTGACGGCGTTATTCCCGCCACCGCCAACTCCGATTACCTTTATCTGGGCAAACGCGTTTTTCTCCATATCAAATTCTAGCAATCAAAATCCCCTCCGATAACAAATGTACTATTAAAATTGCACGCACCTTTATCTTATCTAATATATATTACAATTACGATTTAATCAATAGAAACGTTAAAAAATTTGTTTCAAGAACTCAATTATCCTACTTAAAACGCCTCCCTCTGACATTATCTCCCTGTTTTTTATTGTTTGGACTTCGCTTCCAAACCTAATACCCTTTCCAGTCTTGCTAACGCTCTTCACCATACCCTCTGCCAAAACAGTTTCAACGCGCTGCGCACCATAGGCCCTTGCAGGGTATACTTTAACAGGCAGCCCGAACACATTGTTTGCAATTTGCTTGTTTCCGTCAAAATAAGCTATCCCCGCACCGGTCAGCACAACGCCTGCGCCAAAGTCGAACTTAACCTCATTTTTCTCCAACAGTTCCTTGCATAATGTAAGGATCTCAAACACCCTCGCTTCAATAACCTCAATAATCTCAGATATTCGCACACTCTTCTTCGTATTGTCATTAATATCGTTTACAAAAATTTCCTGGTCGTTTGTGATTAGCGATACAAGGGCAAGCTCATATTCCCTTTTAATTTTTTCAGCGTCGGTATAAGATATTTTCATCCCGATTGCTATGTCGCTGGTTATATGGTCCCCTCCAATAAGGAGGGAGTCGTAAAACTGGAGCTTCCCACTCTTGAATACAGCAATATCGGTCAGACTGCCGCCCATGTCGATTAGAATGACCCCCATGTCCATCTCTTCAGGCGAAAGCATTACCTCGCTTAGTGCCTGGGCGGACACGACAAGCCCATCAATCCTTATGCCCGCGTTTTCAATACACCGGATAATGTTTTGAATCGACGTGATATTCCCCGTAACAATATCGGCTTCAAGCTCAATCGTCGCCCCAACCATACCCACCGGCTCCGCTATTCCGCCGTACCCGTCAATGATGTATTGCCTTGGAATAATATCAATTATCTGAATTTCTTCAGGAACCTCGATATTTCTAATAGCGTACATGAGCTTGTCGATTTCTTTCTTCTGAATCTCCCTGTCTTCATTCGGGTTTATAAGCGAACTCATGTTTGTAAACACGTCAACATGCAAGCCCATAACATTTATGTACGCCGAGCCTATTCTAATCCCCGCAGAGGTTTCAACCTGCCTAAGCCCCTCGACAATGGCGCTTGCCGTAGATTCAATATCAATAATCAAGCCCTTCTTGACACCGCCGCATGAAACCACGCTTTTGCCCATAACATCCAGTTGCCCGGTTTTATTCAATTCGCCGCAAAGAACACATACCTTAGAAGTCCCAATGTCAACGGCAACAACCATCTCGCCCACTAGTACTTACCTCCGTTGCTACTTTTACGAATCTACCGTTGCGGGCGGCCAAAAACCTCCCTTGCAAATGCGGCAGTCCCGTGCCATGCTGGCAGCTGGCACAACTGTGAATACTATCTCGAACATATTACCTTTCCTGCGGGTTTTCAACATCAACCCACATCACATTCTACGGGTCCTCAACATCAATCCGCATCACATCCTGCGGGTTTATTCAACATCAACCCGTATCACACTCCGCAGGTTATTCAACGTCAACCCACATCACATTCTACGGGTTTTCAACATCAACCCACATCACACGTTTACTGGCTCAGGTTCAAAAAAAGGCTTGTTCCCGCGAGAAAAGTCAATAATGCCTCGCTCTCCGCTCGTCAAACCGTCGTAGTATATTTCCCTTAGGGCACTGACCCTATAGTAAATATCGCTCCCGTCTCCTAGGTTAACTACAAATCTATCACCAATAAATAATTTAATATTCTTCAAATCGCTTACATCAATCGAATCAATAACGTTCGACAGCTTGTCCGCAGTGTCCATATCAGACTGGCGAATCGCACTAATGAGCGTTATGACAATATCAATATACATGTCGCTTTCTGCAACCAGCTTGCTTCCTAACGCATACTTATCAAACGACACGCCCCGAACAATGGGTAAGCCTGTGTCTTGATGATCTCTAACCACATCAATCACATACCCTTCGTCATCCAGTAACAGCCCAAAGCCTTGATAAGGGATAACTACCGACCTGCTCCGTTCTTCAATCTCAATCAGTATTTTATCAGGCATTCTGTATTTTGCATACACTTTTTTTACATAAGGGCAAGATTCGATAATATCTTTCTCTACTTTGGTGCATCTAAGGGCAAAAAAATCAAAAATGTTCTGCATCCCCAAGGCTTGAAACCCATTTTGCCCAATGGAAAGCCCGCTTATGTCAATTATCTGGCTTTTGCTGTAATATTGTATGCCTGTGACATCTATCGCTGAAATAGAAAACAGCGAAGCCCTCGACAGCAAGAAAAGCGCTCCCGCCGAAACAACAGTTATGATGAGAATACGCACAATGGTCGCAGCCCTCACCCTTTTACTTTTCTCGGTGCCAGCCCCATATCCTTCAAATACTGGTTTCTGTATCATTCTATCCGGGGTTTGCCCTTTTTGTAATCCATTTCTCAAAACAAAAACTCCCTGTCACACCTGTAAGCTTGTACAATTTCATGAGCATAGCTGTAAGCTTGTACAATTCCATGAACACGCCTGTTAGCTTGTACAATTTCATGAGCATAGCTGTAAGCCGGGTTCTGTTTTTCAGACAATCATCTATCTAGATCCGGTGTTTCTACCGGATTCAAGCCACCTCCTCGGGATAGGTCGGCCGCCTTGGAGCCGCAACAAAAGATTATCCAATGTTACAGCCCCCATCCCTCCACGGTGTTGCTCCGGATGGGGTTTACAGGGCAAGCAAGTCGCCATGCCGCCGGTGAGCCCTTACCTCACCTTTCCACCCTTACCCAAACTCATATGCGTTAGCGTTTGCGCTTGCACGTCTGCACGTACGCCCGTGCTTTCACTTGCGCTTGCGCCTGCGTTTACACCTGCACACGCGCTAGTACACGTACTTGCGCCCGCGCCTGCATATTCATATGCATTTGCATGCATATCGTTTAGGCGGTATATTTCTGTTGCACTTTCCTTAAAGTCGCCTTCACCGGGAGTTACCCGGCACCCTGCCGTATGGAGCCCGGACTTTCCTCAAGCGGCCCCTTTCGAGGCTCGCGCGCGATTGTCCGCTATACTCACAAAATCGTGCTTATGATTATATACTATTTTAACCTGTTTGTCATATTTTTATAGCTGAGGGGCTTCAGCGTTATATACCCCGTTATATACTATTTTAACCTGTTTGTCATATTTTATTGGTTGAGGGGCTTCAGCGGGGGGGCCTCAAACCCGTAGCAGAAAACTTCGATATCAGGGTACTTCTCCTTAATCCACTTTTCTGCTAGGCTAACAAAAAACCTCTCTGTTCCATGGTGTCCCGCCGCCACAATCCCTATCCCCATGTCGTTTAATTCAAGGGCTTGGTGATGTTTCAGTTCCCCGCATACAATGGCGTCGACACCTTCACCTATTAGCGTTTCCGCGCTAATATCATAACTGCCGCACATTACCGCAACCTTTCTCACATTGCCACTGCGCCCGCCATTAAACTCAGTCTCTTCCCCGCCTGTGACCATAACACCAGGCAGTTTTAACCTAGATAACACGTATGTGCAGAACTCTTCAAAACTCATTTCGCTTGCGGTAATTCCAATTCGGAAGGGTTCAGGGGCATCGCCCAAGTTGCTGGGGTTTAGACTGTTTGCAGGCAAAAGACCCAAAATGCCGAGCAATAAGTCGTTCAGACCCCCATGAGCCTTGTCGATATTTGTATGGGCGCAATAGACGGATATTTCTTTGCTCAAAAGCCTCTTGACCATCCTTCCCATAACGCTGTCTACGTCAATCCTCTTTAGCGGCGAGAAAATCATTGGATGGTGAGAAACAATCATATCTGCGCCAACCCTACAGGCCTCGTTAACAGCCCCCAAAGTCACGTCCAGGCATAGCAATACGCTGTTTATGTCCTGCCCGGCCGAGCCAATGATCAACCCTGGGTTGTCCCATGCTTCTGCAAGATGCAATGGGGCAAGCTCCTCAATACACCCCATAATGTCCTTACACTTAACATTCATAGCTTTTATTTCTCCTTTATTTCTCCTTTATTTCACCTTTATTTCTCCTTTTATTTCTCCTTTTATTTCTCCTTATTATTTCTCCATGTTCATTCGCTTTGAAAGCCCTTCGGCTTCTTTTTTTAGCCTTCTTGTTATTTTTTCGATATACATTCTATATACGTTTTCTGAACAATTCGCGAATCTTTTACCAATTAGATAATCCGCGCAAGTATAACTCTCAGAAATCCCCTTGTACTCACAAAATAAAAGGTTATATATCCTTCTGTCTTCAACTGCAAGTTTCTCATATTTAACCCGATAACCGTTTTCATTCAGCCACTGTCTCAGGTAAGGCACATTATTCATCGGCTGGAGCGCAATAGTGCCTGCTATCTTCGCTTTTTCCGCCCCTCTGTTGATTATCTCAGTCAGAAGAATGCCCCCTACCCCGGAAATTATAACATAACTACCCGCTTCCATCGCCGGGATTGCGCAAAACCCGTCGCCCTCATACACAGCAATTTGGCCAGCAACCCCATGTTTTGCAATATTTCCCATGGCTTTCTTTAAGGGCCCCGCCTTTATGTCCGTCGCCGCCACCCTCTCACAAATTCCATTCGTTACGAGCCATATTGGCAAAAACGCATGGTCAGTCCCGATATCATAAACAGCACCAACCGTGCCGCCCAACATAATATCTTCTACGATGGACATAAGCCTAGGTCTCAAAACCAAACCATTGCCACCTCCCCCCGTCAGCCAAAGCGGGCAGCCATCAACCGCCTCAGTGCCCTACCGCATTGTCAAAACTTATATGGTTCATAAGCATTACTGCGTTTTGACGCCATGCTACTTTGCAAAAATCCTGCGGTAAATTCCACAACTCATTTTCTACAAGCTCCTAGGCTTTGATTGCTATAGTATATCGCAAAAATAGAAATTTTAAAAATACATTTAAAATACGCAAAAATAGAAATTTTAAAAACATATTGACCGGATGCCGTCATATAAGTATAATAGAACTCGTGCTAATAAGTATCGGCTTCTCCGACAGCGTACCTTACGGGGTACTTTGTGGGCATCCACGAGGGCGTTGCACCGAGATGGATGGGTGGATGGATGGATGGATGGAGGGCTGGATGCGCGGCAAGTCTGGTTGGGGGAATTTGCAATGGTACCCTGTCGCCAGATTCCAATGATATTCCTCAATAGCTCAGTTGGTAGAGCATGCGGCTGTTAACCGCAGGGTCGTTGGTTCGAGTCCAACTTGGGGAGTTGTTTGGGCCTTTAGCTCAGTTGGTTAGAGCAACCGGCTCATAACCGGTCGGTCCGGGGTTCGAGTCCCTGAAGGCCCACCAATGACAGACAAACTCGAACTCTGATAATCCTTGTGATTATCGGGGTTCGGGTTTGTTTTTTCTTTCGCACTTTCAAAGTCGACCAGCTTTTCGCCATCCTTGTAGTTAAAGAATATAACCATTTTATCGTCATAGACATAAACGCTATTCACAAACACATCAATCAATTTCTGTTTCTGCTGTTCATCTTCTAAATCGGTGTTTCTAAATTTCTAAATCCAAAACTTGATTTGCTCCTTACTCAAAATCGGGCGTTTTACGCTTTCACTTGATATCTCAATTTCTAATTCCTCTTTCTCGGTTTCAAGTCTGACAAGCGTATCTTTTGTGGTCTTGGTAGTTATTCCCTGCAAAATCGCGCCCATAAGCTGACCTTCGGGGCTATCGTCTATCGGCTCTGCCGCTGAAATAACGCTGACACCGTTCTTTTTAAGAGCGTGTTTGAAAACAACGCTATCGTATTTATCACGACTAAACCTATCAATTTTCCATACTAAAATAATATCGAAATGCCGTTACTTGCTGCCCTCTATCATCTGCTGAAAGGCGGGGCGATTTTCCGCAGATTTGCCGCTGATTGCTCGGTCAACGTATGTATTTAGCACGGTGTAGCCTCTCTTTTGGGCGTACTCATTACACTATCTAATCTGCCCTTCCACGCTCTCCTCGCACTGATTATCGCTCGAATATCGGGCGTAAACTATACAAGAGTTCATTCATTCTCACTACCTGTACTCAATCTTAAAATCGCCTCTTGAAGTTTGGCATTAAGAGCTGAATTAGGCTCAAAACAAGCCTTTACAAACTTTTCCCATTCCTCTTTATCTTTCATTTTGCTTTTCAGCACTTCAGGCTCATAATTATACAGCTTGCCCTGTGGCTTGTCCGTTCTGCCGAAAATATAATCAAGGGAAACGTCAAAATGGTCGGCATAGAAACGTACAATTTTACAGCTTGGGTCGTTGTGTTCGCTCTCAATTCGTGCTATTGTCGCTTGGTTAGACCCTGCCAACTCCGCAACTTCCTTTTGTGAAAATCCCGCCGTTGTGCGTAATTCTTTTAATCTTTGCCCTACTCCTTTTTGTGAGGTCATAAGTAAACACCTCAGCTTTTTATTTGATATAGCAAGTATAACATATATATAACTATTTATCAACACATATTTGAGTAATAATTTGTATTATTTTTCTTGATTTTTAACTGAATTTATGTTATACCTAATATTGGAAATTTTTATATTACAGAGGAAATTGTGAATTTATGAAAAAAGCTGTGTTGCTGTCTTTTGTCGTTGTAATGTTATTGAATACATTTGTTTTATACGCATATGACACAGACGGAATTTATGGTACGATTTTTTCTGACGTACCGTCCTCGCATTGGGCGAGTGAATATATTTATCGAATGCACAGCGAGGAGGAAAAAGTCCTTGAGGGCGTTGGTAATTCTTTGTACGAACCTTCACGAAACGTAACCCGCGCAGAGTTTACAAAAATGATGATGAAACTAATGCAATTAGCGCCCAGTGGTGATGAAATTCCATTTAATGATGTTGAATATAATGACTTGTATCGCAAATGGTTAGAGGGAGCTTATTTTTATAAGATTGTCAAAGGAACTACCCCCGAATACTTTGGCGGCTCGGAAAATATCACACGTCAAGATATGGCTCTTATAATAGAACGTGCTTTACATTATACCGATAAAACAATGAGCGTAAACCCTAATGTTAAAGAATGTATTGACATAGATAAAGTAGGCGAATACGCTAAACAAAGTGTACAGTTTATTTCTGGGATAGGTGTCTTAGATTATGATGAAAACGGTGCATTTAATCCAACGGCATATTCAACCCGTGCAGAAACTGCTGAAATTCTATGCAAGATAAGAGATAAAGTTAAAACTGTATTTTAGTCCTTGGAACATTATAGTTTTGCTTTTGTTTGTGGATCGAAGAATTGAACCAGCGACTAAATCTGCTAATTGTACAAGTATATTTTCTTTTGAGTCGACAAATATATTTTCTTTTGAGTCGACGAAGCGGAATCCAAAAATTTTTCACTTCTGATCGTCTTTGTTAACAGATTTTCTAAAATATGATATAGCATCAGCCAGTCCGATAAACACTGACCACATATCCAGAGACGTCATCTCTTCGATGGGTATTTGAACTTGCCCATTTGAAAGCCAGTTTTGAGAAATAATCTGATTAATGAATTCTTGTGGCAATAAGGCTCTAATCTGGCTATGTGCATAGTCTTCAGGATTGCGTGTGACGATGTAGTCCGCCGAAATGTTTTTCCCGGATATATATTGAACGGAATCCTCAAAGTCATCCCAATTTAGTTCTAATGCTTCAAAAATACTGGTTTCAGTAACAGAGGCAATGCGGAGAATTTTTAAGATATTTTTTAAGAGCTTGCGAGCGACCTCTTTACTTTTCGTTTCTTTTCTTGTGATATAAAATATATCAGTAACCGAGGATGCAGTAATATAACTGCAGATAAATCCTCTTTCTGATAAAACAAGCACTCTTTCGGCATCTTTATAAAATGGCTCCCGATTTAGCAAAATGTCAAGAATTACATTTGTGTCAATTAGTACGTTCATATTTTCTTAACCTTTCTGAACGATATTCTTCAAGAGATATCTTTGATGGAGGAAGAATACCTACTAATGATTCAGTAATAGAACCACGTAACATTTCATCTATATCTTGTTTGCTCAACGATGGCAGATGCGAATCCTCCTGAATTAAAGAAATTGTAATCTCTACTTTTTTGTTCTTAAGAAACTTAGGTAGAGAAATAATGCCATCCAATGAATTACTATTAATAATTTGTCTAACTGTTTCCATAATCATATACCTCCAATAGAAATATTATCACCAGTAGTTATTTAATTCAAGAGCAGTATAACAACCACCCGTATGTTGAATAATTTTTTCTATTCAAATACCACTCTTCGTCATTGCGAGGAGCGTAGCGACGAAGCAATCTAGTCTGTGAAATCTCTGTTTTGCTG
>Ga0099364_10013083_pt1 | contig 11157 bp, 9 predicted proteins | sample TergutTh196P3_FD_73070 | JGI IMG/M metagenome (GOLD analysis project Ga0099364, IMG submission 73070) | Microcerotermes parvus P3 segment gut microbial communities from Pointe-Noire, Republic of the Congo - Th196 P3 | ecosystem: Host-associated > Arthropoda: Insects > Digestive system > Gut ... | reverse complement strand
GCCGCCGTCGTCTTGAGCTTTGAAATCGCAAGAGCAACATTCTCCACCGCCGTCGAGAACCCAATCGTCGGATCGCTCGCCACCATGTCATTATCAATCGTCTTCGGAATTCCCACAGTCGGCATCCCGCGTTCATTTATAATCCTCGCCGAATCCAAACTCCCATCCCCGCCGACCACAACCATCGCCTCCACGCCCTTGTCTTTCAAAGCCTTCACGCCAAAGTCAACCCTATCTTCATAAGTGCCCTTTTTCTTCTTTGAAGGATAACGAAACGGCGCCTCCTTGTTCGACGCCCCCAGTATTGTTCCTCCGAGCGCATCGATATTATCCACTGCAACTTTATCAAGTTTCATATATTTACCCTCGCAAAACCCAATAAACCCATCCAATATTCCAACCACTTCCACGCCCTTAGCCACAGCCGAAAGCACCACCGCTCTTATCACCGAATTAAGTCCTGGGCAGTCCCCTCCCGCCGTCATTATCGCTATCTTCTTCATAACACTCTCTTTCTCTTATCCAATTTTCCGTATTTTACCACATCCTCACATTTTTTTCTAGTAGTACTCTTGACAGAATGTTATATAACATAAAAGGGTCTGGATTCATCCCAGACCCTAAGAGCTTGGTTAAGCTAGGCTAGTTTTAATACATACCCATTCCGCCCATACCTGCGCCCGCCGTGGCAGCTGGCTCTGGAGATGGAATATCCACGACGACCGTCTCCATAGTAACCGCCGTCGCCGCAATCGAAACCGCATTGATGACAGCCTCCTTCGTAACCTTCACAGGATCAATCACGCCCGCCTTCTTTAGGTCAATCAAATCTCCCGTCGGACTCATAACATCAACCCCAAATCCCTCCTTGCTACTATCCTGAACCTTCGCCAAGAGCGCCTGAGCATTAAGCCCCGCGTTTTCCATAATCTGCAAAAACGGCTCAGAAAGCGCCTCTACCAAAACCCGACGACCGGCAACCACCGCATCGCTACATCCCTTTTGACATTCGCCCATTTTCTTCGCCGCATTGACGAGGCTTACTCCACCTCCAGCAATCACGCCCTCCGCCATTGCAGCCTTAGTCGCCGCCACCGCATCTTCCACTCGGAATTTCTTCTCATCAATCTCCGTCTCAGTCGCCCCGCCAACCTTTATCACCGCAACTTTCCCAAGAAGCGCCGCCGCACGATTCAAGAGCTGCTCCCTCTCATACTCGCTACTCTCCGCCTCGGCCTGCGTATTGATCACCTTAATCCGCGCCGCAACATCTTTCTCGCCACCCGCACCCTTGATAATCGTCGTCTCGTCCTTGTTTGCAATCACTTTCGCCGCCGAACCAAGAACCTCCAGCCCCACTTCTTCAAGCTTCAGCCCTCGATCTTGCGAAACAACTGTTCCATCCGTCAGGATCGCAATATCTTCCATAATCTCTTTCCGCCGATCACCAAACGCCGGAGCCTTAATCGCAAGCGTATTAAATACCCCCTTTAGCTTATTAAGAACCAAAACAGAGAGCGCCTCGCCCTCAACCTCGTCCGCGATCAAAACCAAATCCTTCTTCCCAGCCTGCGCCATTTTTTCCAAAATCGGAAGCAGTTCATTGACCGAAGAAATCTTCTTATCGGTAATCAAAATCGCCGGCTTGTCATAAATCGCCTCCTGCCTCGTCATGTCCGTCGCAAAGAAACTCGAAACATAACCCTTGTCAAAGCTAAATCCCTCCGTAATCTCGCTCTCCATCTGCAAACTCTGCCCAGCCTCAACAGTTACAACTCCATCCTTGCCAATCTTCTCGATCACGCCCGCAATCAGCTCGCCAATCTCTTTGTCTCCCGCCGAAATCGTCGCAACTTCCGCCACTCGCTTATTGTCGCCAGAAATATCTTCCGCTTTATCATTCAGAGCCCTAACAATCTCCGCGCCCGCGCTCTCGATCCCCTTGCGAATCTCCATCGGATTATATCCCGCCGCGATCAACTTATTCGCCTCTCGCAAAATCGCGTAAGTCAATACCGTCACAGTCGTCGTTCCATCTCCCGCAACTTTATTAAGTTTGCTTGCCGCATTCTTAATCAAATCCGCACCAACTTTGTACCCAAGCGTCGCTTCATCATCATTCGGCAAATCAATCGCCTCCGCCACCGTCACGCCATCATGCGTAATCGTCGGCCCGCCATAACTCTTCTCGATCACCACGTTCCGACCCTTTGGCCCGTACGTCACCCTCACCGCATCATACAACGCCTTCGCCCCACCAAGAACTCTCTCCCTCGCATCCTCTCCATAGAAAATCTTCTTAGCCATTATTTCTTACTCCCTTTTTTCGCTACCTTCTTTTTCGGAACCTCGCAATTCTCGCATTCAGCATTCTGCGCTCCCGTCATAATCCCCGCCACCGCAATTATCGTGAAACAAATTATACCCGTTATTACTATAGGCTCCCAATTCATGACACTACCCCCAAAATATCTTCTTCTTTAACAATCAAGTAACCCACGCCATCAATTTTCACATCAGTCGCCGAATATTCCTTGAATAAAATCTTATCACCCTTCTTCACAGATTTAGCCTCAGCCCCAACCGCCTCCACCACAGCATACGCCGGCTTCTCTGTCGCTTCCCCGAGCAAGAGCCCGGACTTTGTCGTCGCCATAGCCTCTTCGCGCTTAGCAACCACCCGATCTTTCAATGGTTTTATTGCTACCATAGTCCTCCTTTTATAGTCTGATTATATCACACTACCCTAGCACTTGCAAGCCCTTTCTGCTAATTTCCCATCAAAAAGTCCTCAACCCTTTTTATCATGCTTAACTCGATCTCTCTCTTCCGCCCTCTTGCCATTATTCCACCGCTTCAAGTCTCCGACCAAATACCCCGTAATCCTCCTTAGCCGCTGTATATCTCCACCGCCACACTTCGTGCAAGTGTCCGATTTAATCACCCCAGTCAACCCACAATCCAAGCATTTATCCAAGGGATGGTTTATCGCCCCATACCCCACACCCGATTTCTTCATATAGTTCACGATTTTTTCGAGCCCATCAATATTCACACTCGGATCATCCTCAATCTCCACATAGGCAATATGCCCAGCATTCTCCAATGCGTGATACGGCGCCTCAATGTCAATCTTCTCCCAAATATCAATATCAAACCCCACAGGCACATGCGAACTGTTTGTATAATAATCTTTATCCGTTACACCCCTTATCCTGCCAAACCTCTTCGCGTCCATTTTGACAAACCTCTCCGAAAGCCCCTCCGCCGGCGTAGCCAGCAAGCTCCAATTCAACATATCCTCTTTCGCCTTTTTGTCGCAAAACTTCCGCATATGCCCCACAATTCTAAGCCCCAATTTCTGCGCCTCTTTGCTCTCCCCATGATGTTTTCCCACAAGCGCCACGAGCGCTTCCGCCAATCCGATAAACCCAATCGACAAGCTATTATGCTTGAGTGCATCTTGGATCCTTCCACTCGCCTTAAAGTCCTCAAACAACGTCGCATTCTCGCTCAAATATCTGAACTCATCCGGCTGTGCACTGCATTGATATATAAAGCGCTCCGCCAACTGTGCATACGCCATCCCCAATCTCTCATCAAGAATCTCGAAGAACTTATCAACGTCCTTTTCTGCCTCCAGCGCAATCCTCGGCAAGTTTATACTCGTAAACGAATTGTTGCCCCTCTTATTGCTTGTCCCATGGCTTTCAGGAAAAACCGACGCCGCCAACCGCGTCCGACACCCCATCGAGCTTATCGCCCTTTCCGGACGCTCCGAATCATATAAACTCAAATTAAACGGCGCGTCCAAAAACACCCAGTTCGGGAACAGCCGCTTGCTCGTCACCTCAAGCGACATACGAAATAGATCATAATTCGGATCTTCCGGGAGTCCATTCACACCATCCTTGACCTTAAAGGACAATATCGGAAACAACGGAGTCTCGCCCTTGCCCAACCCATTCGACTGCGCCTGCATCAAACACTTACTGACCAACCTCCCCTCTCGCGAAGTATCAAGCCCAAAATTCACACTCGCGAACACAACCTGCCCGCCGCCTCGGCTATGCATAGTATTTATATTATGCACAAACCCCTCCATCGCCTGCAAAGTATCAGCCTCCGTCATCTCCCACGCCTTCTTCTTTATCTTCTGCGACACCTTCGCATCCTGGCCATCCTTCCGCATGACCCCCATAATATCCATCACCTTCTTCACATTTTTTTCATAAGACAACTTCACATAAGGCGCCAATGAAAAATCAAAGCTCGGAAAACTCTGCCCGCCATGTTGCTGGTTCTGATGCGACTGCAAAACAACCGCCGCCAAATATGCCGCCGTATTTATAGACCTTGGAGGACGTATGAATCCATGCTCATTCCAAATCCCCCTTTGCAACAACTCCCCCAAATCAATTTGATTGCAAGTGGCAGTTTTCGTTAAATAATAATCCAAATCATGTATATGAATGTCTCCATTTTGATGAGCCTCCCCGAATTTCCTACTCACCAAGTGCCTAAGCGCAAATATCTTTGACGTCTCATTCGCGATTTGTTGCAATTTGCCCTGCACGCTAAGCCCATTGATATTCGCGTTCCCCCTCTTTATCTCGGAGTCAATATCAAACGGATCCGATATAGTCTTAATCTTATCCATCAACTCCCTGTGTGAACTCACGATTTCTTTTACGCTCGAAGCGTTATTGATAATCGACATATTACCCCCTTATTTTTTCCTGTTATACACCACCATACAGCCACTTTGGAATACCCAACCTTGCCGTACTCTTTTTCTCTGATACGGCTTTCGCATTTCCTATGCTAGTCTTCTGTACCCGCTCTACACGCTATATATGGTGTATACTATAGTTATACACCCTAAATATAGTAATTGCAAGCCTTTCATGGTAAAACGTTGTAAAAATTACAACACCACCCTCCTTCCCCCTAACCCAGTCCTTCTCCACTACTGTTATCCCCGACTTTTTACCCCAAAAACACCCCAAAATCCCCATTTTTCCTTGACAAATTTGACAATGTGTGCTATAATGTATAAAATGGGGAATGTTTCTCTATCAGCAACTTTAGATAATGATTTTAGCAGAAACCATCCCACAATCTTATGAAAAGAGGTATCGCTTTATGCAAGCAAACAAATTCCCGTACATCTATGAAACAGTCTATGGTGATGGCGACCCGAAGTCCGATATTTCCAAACAAGACGGAAAACTCAACTCGGCGTTGCTCAGGTATGTCATCTGCGAGGTTTTCAAGGATAAAGACAACGAAGCCTTGACCGAACAGCCCGGGTGGCGCGTACGTATCACCGACCAGCACGACGACGAGGAAACACCGCATTTCGTATTGGATTTCGGCAATAAAGAAACCAAAATACCAGACACAGCCAAAGGCGTTTCAGCCGCGGTTCACAACAACCGCCGCCGCTATTGCGACAACCATTCCAGCGGAACAACCATCGAGCAAGCTATGGGCAACATCCGCGTTACCGTGTATTTGGAAGGAAACAATCCCGAAATTTTCGCCGACCCTGCCAACAAGCCTTGCACCAACCTCCATGACGATGCATACGACAAAAGTTCCCTGATTATCTGCTACTATTGCCACGAAGCACTACCCGAATACTTCCCCAGCTATTTCATCAACATCTTCAGAAACAATGAATAAATCATTATCACAAAACAATAAAACCCCCAGCTACCACAGCGGGGGTTTTACATACTCTCTTTCTCACCCAAACAATCATTCGAATCCTCTAGGTGGTCGGGGACGTTTAGTCATTCTGTCTTCGATACTCAATCTTGCTTCAAGAGAGGCGGCAGAGGAGCAGTCGATCCACAAGGTGCTGGTATAAATGCACTAGGTAGACATACCTGTGATGTGCAACTCGACCACGGTTTTCGTGGGGAGCCAACCATAAGACCATATCTAAGAGACTATGACTTGGCCAAGCGGCCCGGAGCGGTCTCTTAGATATGGTCTTATGGTTGGCCTAGATGCGACACCTGTCTGTATGCGATAGTGAAATCATTTGGATGGCTTGGCAGTATCTACGATGTTATATAAACTTCCCCATCTGACACCCCATACCAGAACCTACTGACTATTCGGCGCCTGCCCGATAGCCTTTTTATAATGATTCACCAACTGACTCCCATTCATAATATCAAGAATCACCTGCTTATCGCTCCACTGCACCCTCTCCCCATCATACAACCGAATCGTCTCATGCCCAAGCCCCGTTACAAGAATCATATCCCCAGCCTTCGCTGCATCAATCGCCGCCGCAATCGCCGCTCGCCTATCATCCAACTCCACCACTCTCCGCCTCAACTCGAAATCACCCAAAACTTCCTTCAGCCCCTGCATAATATCCGCGCGAATCACCTCCCTCGGCTCGCGATCATTCTCCTCATCCGTCAGATATATCAAATCCGCGTTCTCCGCCGCAATCCGCCCCATAATCGGCCGCTTAATCGCATCCCTCTCCCCCATCGCCCCAAACACCAGTATCACCCGCGCCTTCTGGCCATTATCCATCTTTTTCTTCTTCAAAATCTGCCGCGCAGAGTACAGCAACTGCTCCAAAGCATCAGGCGTATGTGCATAATCCACCACAACATCAAACCCGCCCGGGCTCTCCGCCCCATCCACCACAATCTCAAACCTCCCAGGCAAATCCTCAAGATTCGCCAACCCATCCTGAATCGCCTCATCACTCACATCAATCGCCATCCCGATCGTCGCCGCCAGAGCCATATTATACACATTAAACTCCCCCGCAAGCGACGTCGCAAGCTCAAGCTTCCTGTCACCAACGCTCACCACACACTCCGTTCCCCGTCGATATAACTTCTGGCTCACAATCCGTATATCCGACTGCTTATCGTATCCATACGAAACCACCCCCTCCCGAGCCGGAAACTTCGCAAAATCCTTATACCACAAATCATCTCTATTTATAATACCAAACCTCGGCTCATCCGCAAAAAGCAACATCTTCGCCGCCGCATAATCCTCCATCGTCTTATGATAATCCAAATGATCCTGGCTAATATTCGTCAGCGCCGCAATCTCGAACTTCACCCCCTTCAGCTTCTTCTGATGCAGAGCATGACTCGTCACCTCAAGCACCACATAATCCACCTGCGCCTTCCTGGCAATACTCAAAAACTTCATCAGCTCCCAAACCGGCAACACCGTCAAGTTCATATCATTCAACTTCTGCTCGCCCGCCACCTCAATCGTCGCCGTCGAAAACATCGCCGTCTTCAGCCCAGCCGCCTTCAGGATTTCATTCACCATATTCACAGTAGTCGTCTTGCCATTCGTCCCTGTTACCCCAATAATTTTCAAATGCCTGGCAGGATTCCCATAAAAACTCCGTGCGAAAAAACTTCGCGCTCCACGCACCATCCCGGCCACCCCATCCGCCAACCCCCGCGGAACAACCTTACGAAATCCTCTTATCATCTCCCTCTTCATATTACCATTCTAGCACACGCCAATTCGATCTGCAAGCATAAGCATGATAAGCCACCGCACAAAAGCAAAACTCAAAACAAACTGCGAATTTCCCCAAACATCGGCAAAAGACACCTCCACTTCTAAACCGTCAAAGGCAAAGTCTTGACTATATGATCCACAAAATGTATAATAACCCTAATGGGATTTATCTAGAAAATCCCAAAAAAGTTGGTCGAAGTACTAAGAACACTTAGTACTTCTTTTTCGGATAAAACTTAATCTTGAAAAGACCGAAGAATATCGATATTTCTTTCATTAAGACCTCCTCTCTAGGCTCCACACATATACTCTAGAAGTATATAATTAGTGAAGCCTGCGCGACGGGTGGGTGTACCCGGGCAGGATCCACTAACAAGAACCTAGCCAACCTCCATCATTTTATCACCCATACCTAGAGATAGTCAATGAAATACTCGAAAATTACAACATAAGCGTGATGAAAAACTATATATCGGTCAATACATCCTTCCGAATCCTCTGGGTGGTCGGGGGCACATACTAGTTCGTTCCAGTCTGGCGTCCCATGGTTTTTCCGCGGTGGCCGTACGGGCAATAGCGAGAACATAAACACTCTCGCTAGCTACCCTGGTATACCTGTCAATAACACCGGTTTTCGTGGGGAAGAGCTCAAAACAAACACTCTCACCAGACTAGCGGCCGTGAAAGTCTGGTGAGATGTTTCATTTTGAGCCCAACAAAAACCCTATATCTCCGCCCAATTATCCCCTAGTCTAACATCCACATCAAGCCTCACCTTTATTTCCGGCGCCACACCCATCATTATTTCCCTAAGCTTCTTCCCAATAACCTCAGCCCCGGCAGAAGGCACCTCCAGCATAATCGAGTCATGCACCTGCATAATCTGCTTCGTATCCCCAAACACCCCGCCATCAATCTGCTTCTCAATCTCAATCATCGCCATCTTCATCACATCCGCCTCAGTCCCCTGAATCGGCATATTCACCGCCGCCCGCATCTCCGCCGCCCGCATCATCATACTCTGACTCTTGACCCTACCCGTATCTTTCCTTCTCCCATAAAACGTCTCCACAAACCCATTATCCTCCGCCTCTCGCCTTAGCCTATTGATATAATCCGCCACCGGTTTTCGCACCTCGAAATACTTCCGTATAAATTCACTCGCCTCCGCAAAACTCATCCCGGTACTCGCCGAAAGCGCCTTTGGCCCCATCCCGTACAGCACCCCAAAGTTGATCGTCTTAGCCGCCGCTCGTTGATCTCCTGTTACTTTCTCCATCGGCACATTGAATATCATGCTCGCCGTCTGCACATGAATATCCACTCCATCATTAAACGCCTTTATCATATCCTTGTCGCCAGCCAAGAACGCCACCAGCCGAAGCTCGAACTGCGAATAATCCGCCGAGATCAACTTATACCCGGGAGAAGCAACAAACCCCCCTCGCACCTTCTTACCCAACTCAGTCCTCGTTGGAATATTCTGCAAATTAGGATCCGAGCTCGAAAGCCGCCCCGTACTTGTCGTCGATTGCGAAAAAGTCGTATGAATCCGCCCGCCTTCGTCCGCCAATTTCGGCAACGGCTTCACATACGTACCCACCAATTTCGCCACCTCCCTATACTCCAAAATCGAAAGAACAATCGGATGATCATTCTTAATTTTCAAGAGCTCGCTTTCACTCGTACTGTAGAACTTCGCCACTTTCTTAATCCGCTCCGTCGGCAATTTCAACTCGTCAAAAAGCACCTCCGAAAGCTGCATCGGACTTCCCACATTGAACTCCTTCCCGGCCATCTCATAAATCGCTTTCTCAATATTCCTCATCCTCTTCTCGAACTCGCCACCCAATTTCTCGAAATACGCAAAATCAATCTTCATCCCGGTATTCTCCATTTTATAAAGCACATACGCCAATGGAAAATCAAGCTCGTGCGCCACATTCCACACTTTCGGCATCACCGCAAACTGCCGCCTCTGCTCCTTGAAAACCGCCCTCAGATTATCCTCGCCCCCCGCCACAATTTTCGGCTTCCGCCCCGCACTCAGCAAAAACCCCGCCTGCCTCAAATCATAAACCAAATTACCCTCATTGTATCGCACAAGCTCCGGCTTGTTTTTATAACACTCCTTCAAGTCCACCGCCACCAATATCTCCTTGCCACCCTCTTTCGCTATGAAATGATCAACCCTGTCTCCATCACCCAAAATATCCATCTGCTTAGCCTTGGGGGCGGCCTTCACCTTTTTCATCGGCGATTTCATCAAGCTTTCCTTGTCCAATCTCTCCGTCAAGCTCTTCATCTCATATTTCAAAAACGCCTCTTTCGCCGCAGAATTATCAAACCCCCAAACCCCACTCTTCCCCAAATCAAAATCCCTGATCGGAGCATCGCATTGCAAAGTCGCCACCTGCTTCGTCAAATACGCATCATCCCGCCCTTTCCGTAGCCTTTCCTGCAAGCTAAACGGCTTTACGTTATCTAGTTGCCTATAAATCTCATCCAAACTTCCATATTCGTGCAATAATTTTGTCGCACCCTTTTCACCAATCCCCGGAACTCCCTGCAAATTATCGCTGCTATCCCCCTTCAGCGACTTAAGATCCAAAAACTGATCATATCGTATCCCATACTTCTCGCTAAAGCTCTTCTCGTCAAACCGATCAATAACCTTCGCCCCCGTCTTCGGCAACCAAACCTGCACATGATCCCCCAAAGCCTGAAGCAAATCCATATCACTCGAAACCAGATCCACCTCAAGCTCCCCGCTCGCCATCTCCTTCGCAATCGTCGCCATAATATCATCCGCCTCATAATCATCATACTCAAGCACCTGCCATTTCAGAACTTTCAAAATCTCCATCAACACCGGAATCTGCTCATAAAAATCCATCTCCGGCTTCTTCCGCCCCGCCTTGTAAAGCGCATAAATCTTCTTCCGCCCGCGGATATTCGTCTTCGGCTTATCCCAAGCAATCACAATATCGTCCGGGTTCACCTTCCTTATAATATCAAAAACAATCCGAAAAAACCCAAACACCGCCCCCGTCGGCGTCTCCCCCGAACTCAAACTAAAGCTATAATACGCCCTATAAAAAATACTCTTGCCATCAATCACCAAAAGCTTCTTCTGCTGCTCCGACATTATTTTATCCTCATCCGTCTAATCTGCACCCCAAACGTCGACCCCTTATTCAACTCCGACCCAAAAACCAGCTTGGCTTTCATAATATCCGCCAACCTCCGCACGATATAAAGCCCAAGCCCCGTCCCACTCGTCTGCATCGTCCTAAAATCCTCCGACCGATAAAACTTCTCAAACACATTCGCCAGATCTTTTTTGGAAATCCCAATCCCCGTATCTATCACCGCGAACTCCACATACCCCTCGCCCTCAAAAACCTTAAGCACCACCTCACCCTTCTCGGTATACTTTATCGCGTTGGTGATAAAATTCTGCAATATCTCCGCCAAATACAATTTCACCGTCTCGACCTCGCCAATATCCTTCGAGATCTCCGCACGTATCTTCAACCCCTTCTCTTTCGCCTGCGGCCTATATTTCTCGACCGTCTCGTTCGCAAACTCCGCCACATCAAACGTCTCTTTCGGCACCTTCAGCCCCCT
>Ga0099364_10013082_pt1 | contig 11157 bp, 10 predicted proteins | sample TergutTh196P3_FD_73070 | JGI IMG/M metagenome (GOLD analysis project Ga0099364, IMG submission 73070) | Microcerotermes parvus P3 segment gut microbial communities from Pointe-Noire, Republic of the Congo - Th196 P3 | ecosystem: Host-associated > Arthropoda: Insects > Digestive system > Gut ... | reverse complement strand
GGTCCTGGAAGAACTAAGACGCCTCTACGATATGCCGTCATACGATATGCCGCCAACTGAAGAAGCCCTGGAGCGGGGAAAGTCCCCCCCCGACAGCGCTGCGGTCCTGGCCCTGTTTGAAAAACTAAAACCCATGCTGGAAAACATTAACCCCGAATCTACGGCCCTGCTGGAAGAAATTGGCGCTGTCCCCGGGGCCCAGGAACTTGCCCGGCAGATAGAAAACTATGACTTTGAATCTGCCTCAGAAACACTGGCTAAACTAAAAAAGGAATGGGAGAACGCCCATGGATGAAATCAAAAAAAACAGCGTCCTTGTCATTGATGATGAAAATTCAAATATTTTAGCCCTTACCCAGTTTTTGAGCCCCGAATATACCGTTTACGCGGTAAAAAGCGGGCAGGACGGCATTAAAGCCGCAGAAAAATATTTACCCGACATCATCATGCTCGATATCATCATGCCCGACATGGACGGTTATGAGGTAATTGCCGCCCTTAAGGGCTCTGAAAAAACCATGGCCATTCCGGTTATTTTTATCACAGGCCTTAGCAGCGCCGGGGACGAAGAAAAGGGTTTGGCCCTGGGGGTTGCAGACTATATAACCAAGCCCTTTTCTCCGGCGGCAGTGAAGCTCAGGGTTAAAAACCAAATGACCCTCTTAATGCAAAAGAGGCAGATGGAAGAAACCCTAAAACACCGCGAAATAATGTTAGGTGCCATGAACAGCGCCGTAAGCGTTTTATTAAAGGCCGAGGACAATGGCTCCTTCGAAGATTCCCTCCTGGTAGGAATGGAAATTATAGGCCGCAGCGTGGATGCTGACTGTGTAGAAGTCTGGCAGAACGAAATGATAGACGGAGAGCTTAGGGCCGTTCTAAAACATTTCTGGTTCAGCGAAATGGGCCGCTCCATAAAGTCCGATTACCCAGTTTCCGGTTTTTCCTACAAAGCCGTACCCCAATGGGAGAAACATTTGTCCCAGGGCGGTTATATACAGGGGCCGGTTTCGGGCCTGTCTAAGGAAGAACAGGACTTCCTTAGCGTTTTTAAAATTAAAACCGTATTGATAATACCAACATTCATCCAGAACCAGTTTTGGGGTTTCTGCTGTATAGACGACTGCCGGAACACCCGCAACTTTACCGAAGACGAAGTAAACATTTTGCGTTCCGGAAGCTTTATGCTGGCAAACGCCATAAACCGGAACGTCACCCAAAAGGCAATGATCGATGAAATGCGAAACGCCGAAATAGCCGAGGAGAGCAACAAGGCCAAAAGCCTTTTTCTTGCCAACATGAGCCACGAAATGCGCACCCCCATGAATGTCGTTGTAGGGCTTACCGATTTAATGCTGGAAGACGATATCCCGGCGGAGAATTTCAAGGAAAACCTAAAAAAGATCAGCATTGCGGGAAATACCCTATTGGGACTGATAAACGACGTCCTTGACATTTCAAAGATCGAGGCGGGAAAGCTGGAACTGGCCCCTGTAAAATACGAAGTGCCAAGCCTCCTGAACGATATAATCAACCTTAACGTTATACGCATCGAGGAAAAGCCAATTACTTTTCTTCTGGATATTAAGGAAGACCTCTTATACAGGCTCTACGGGGATGACCTGCGGGTAAAGCAGATTATCAACAACATTTTAAGCAATGCCTTTAAGTATACCCAAAAGGGAACCGTTATCCTGGGAATGAGCTGCGAGCAGGACGGCGATGATGTATGGGTATCTTTTTTTGTAAGCGATACCGGCATAGGTATACGAAAGGAAGACCTAAACAAGCTCTTTACTAATTACGGCCAGGTAAATACCCAGGCAAACCGCATGATAGAAGGGACGGGCCTTGGTCTGTCCATTACCAAACAACTGGCAGTGATGATGGACGGAGAAATTACCGCAGAAAGCGAGTACGGCAAGGGCTCTGTTTTTCGCGTCCGTATAAGGCAGGGTTTTATTGACGATACTCCCATAGGCCCTGTGGTATCAGAAAATCTACGCAACTTCCGTTATACCGAAGACAAGCGCATTGTCAATAAAAAGCTCGTAAGGCCCGATTTGAGTTATGCCAGGGTATTGGTGGTAGACGATATGCAGACAAATCTGGATGTAGCGGCGGGGCTCCTGGGCAGGTACAAAATGCAGGTCGACTGCGTATTAAGCGGGCAGGAAGCGATAGACCGGATAAACGGGGGAGGAAGCCCCGGAGAAACCCAATACACCGCTATTTTCATGGATCACATGATGCCCGGGATGGATGGTATAGAGACCCTGGCTGCCATAAGGGGCCTCGATACGGAATACGCCAAAAAAATCCCGGTTATAGCCCTAACAGCCAATGCCGTTCAGGGAATGGAAAATATCTTTTACGACAATGGTTTCCAGGATTTTTTATCCAAACCCATAAACACCATGACCCTGGATTCGGTTATCCATCGATGGATAGTCGACAAAACCCGCAGCTAATTTACCTGAGCGAACCAGGCTGCAAATTAACCGCCCCCCTGAATCTTGCCTGCCCTTCCAGGACTTCTTCCAGGGGAAGGGGATCCGAATATACAGGCAGAAGGGGATTGCCCGCTTCGTCTGTGATGGAAAGCCCGCCGTTGCCGATAAGTCCGGCAGCTTCTTTACAGGGTAAAAAGCCCTCCTCCAGGAGCCCCTTTACAAGGGGACCTAAAGTAGATACGGCGGCCCTTACTGCCTGGGTGTAAATCTCCGGGAAAGAACGTTGATCTTCTTTTTTTTCTCCCCCCGGGTAATACCAGGGCCGCTTTTCCAGATTAAGAAAGTCAATGTCCGGGGGGAGCTTTTCCGGGTAAAGAAGGCTTAAACGTCTTTTTGTCATTTCCCCCGCATTGATAAAGCCCGGTTTTTCCCCGGGTTTTTCCATAGAAGTATTGGCAGGGGCGGTCTTGCGGTAAAAACCGGCGCAGTCAAGGAATGTATTGTCTATCCGGGATTTTAGCTTTTCATCCTCCCCTGCCCTTTCGGGAAAGGCAGAGACCAGGGTCTGGCACAAAAGCTCCTTTAGCCCCGGAGGCGGGTTTTCGCAGCTTTCCCCCAGAAACTCCTCCTGATCCCAGCCTGACACATGGGTATTGCGAAGATTTTTTAGCATAAGGCTGTCAATGATCCTTTCGAAAAAAGCATGGAAGCTGCGGGGCCGGGAAATGGCGGGGGCTTTGGATAAAGAGCCGGAACAGTAAAGCGATTTGTAAATAATAAAGGGATGGGCAAGCCTGTCCAGTATTGGGTGGGTGATAAAGCCCAGGGCATAGGCGCCGAGGGCCCTTATTTCCCCCGCCGGCAAGGCCGCCCCAAGGAGGCCGGCGCAAAAATTGCCTATCCCCCGGCGGTGAAGGAGGCTTCCGTAGGCAAGGCCAAGGGGCCTTCTGCCCTGGCTGTGATAAAAAATATCCGGCCCCTGGGAGCCGAGGATAAATTCCTTTCTGTACGTATTTAGGATTTTATCCAGATATGCGGCCTCTTTTCCCGAAACTCCGGAAGAGAAAATATTACCATAGACATCTTCGGCAAAAAGGCTGTGCAGAATTTGCGAGGGCATAAGAATATATTGACACTTTTAAGCGCTTATGGTAAGGTAATAAACCGTTAAAACAGAGCCATTAGACGGGCAATAGCGCAGTTGGTTTAGCGTACAAGTCTGGGGGACTTGGGGTCCCCGGTTCAAATCCGGGTTGCCCGACTAATGGCTTTTTTTCTGCTCCTATTCCAGCCAGCCTTTAAGAGACTCGTGGGCAACCTTAAGCTGCTTCATAATCTCTATACTCTGGGGACATTTTTTTTCACACTCACCGCAGTCCACGCAGTTGGTGGCATCAGATTTTCCCCTGGTAGCAAACATATAGCTCCTTCGGGGCTGATCGAAGGATTCAAACATATGGGCATTGTTGTAAAGACCAAATATCCTGGGGATGGCCACATTCTGCGGGCAGGGCATACAATAATCGCAGGCTGTGCAGGGAATGCTTATTACCGACTCATAGGCGGCCCTTACTTTTGCAATTATTTCCTTTTCCTTGTCCGAAAGGCAGCCGGCCACAGCGTCGCTTTTGTTGAAGATCTCAAGGTTTTCCTTTATCTGATCCAGGGTGGACATTCCGCTTAACACGGTGCTTACCTCGGGATAATTAAGAACGTGCCTGAAGGCCCATTCCACTCCGCTGCGTTTAACAGGGAATTCATCGTAGAGGACCCGGATACGCTCGGGGGGTGTTGCAAGGCAGCCGCCCTTTAGGGGCTCCATGACCACTACGGCGCAGTTTCTGCTGCCCGCGAGCTTTAGGCCCTCTTCTGTACATTCCCGTTCTATGTCCATAAAGTTCTGCTGTACCTGGCACATACCCCAATCGTAAAATTCAATCACGTTCTTAAAGGTGGCAAAGTCCCCGTGGAAGGAAAAAGCAATGCCCTTAATAAGCCCTTCGGAACTGAGCTGCTCGTACACTTCGATTATCTTGTTTTCCTTTATCCCTTCCCAGTTATCTTTGCCTATGCCGTGCATAAGGTAGAGATCAAGGTAACTGGTTCTGAGTTTTTTCAGGGTATTTTCCAGATTGCGCCTTACATTATCCTGGATAGTCGCCCCGCCGCCTGTATTCAGGTCTTTCATAATGGCAAAGGGCTGCTTTGTGGCCACCATGACCTTTTCCCGCCGGCCCCCTTCCAGGGCTTCTCCCAGGACTTCTTCGCTGGTTCTGGCATGGTAGCCATAGGCGGTATCAAAATAATTGATTCCATTATCAGCGGCGTAACGGATCATCTCGTAGGCTTTCTCCCGGTCCACGACTGTTTCATTGTCCTTGTTGACCATCCTGGGCAGACGCATACATCCCATACTCAGGGCCGACACCTTCCAGCCCAGCTTTCCAAAATTACGGTATTGCATAATACTCCTCCATAAAAAAAAATTTGTATTTATTATTTACCTTTACAATTCTATATCAAAATTCTCTTCTTCTTTATCGCTTTCATCCGGCTCCTGGTGTTCGAGGTCATCCAGCTCATAGGTATCTTCAAAAACCGGCTTAGGGGGGGCGGCCTTTTTTGCCGCATTTTCTGTCATTTTCTTTTGATCCCTTGTGGCCTTGGCTATAATCAAAGCCAGGGCCAAAAGCAGAGCCCCCATTATAATTATGTCGGATAAACGGCTTTCCGCCGCTGCCTGGGGCGGAGAATCAGGGAAAATGGGAAGCTGAACAACCGTTGGATCTTCGGCAGGGCCCTTTATAATGATAATCCCGCAAATTATAATGGTAAGGCAGATAGCCCCAAGGGCAATAATGGCTGAAATTTTTAAAAGCCTGGAAGACTTCGGCGAAATGGCAAAGTAGACTATAAGGCCCAACAGTCCCAGGGAAATAATGATCATCACCACAATCATGGGAATCAGTATATCATAAATAATCTTATAATGTAAGGTATAAAATATGGAATTCCTTTCCGCTTATTAACTCTTTAACCTCTTGCGGATTTTCGATTTTCAGGCTATGGTTAGGGTATTAAATCAATTTTAGGAGAGGTAACTATGGCCTATAAAATTACTGAAGCCTGTGTAAACTGCGGCGCCTGCGCCGGTGATTGCCCGGCAGAAGCCATTTCCGAAAAAGGCGATTCTCACTGGATAGATCCTGAAAAATGCACCGCCTGCGGTGTCTGTGTCAGCACCTGCCCAACAGAAGCTATTGTCGAAGCGTGATCGGTTTTTCTTTAACGAAGAAAGGCAGGGCTTGTTACACTGAGTGTCTGGCCTTGCCTTTTTTTTATGTCTCTTTTTGGCTCTTTTTAGCCGTGTTTTTTACCCAGCCGGCCCTCGTGGTTCCGGCTCAGACCGCCCTGCCCCAAATTCCCCGGCTGGATTCCCAGGACATGGTTTTTAGGCAATACCTCGCCGATGTGGAGGCCGCCCGGCGCTTTATTTTTTCGCCCCGCCAGAGGGCCCCTGACGGAGTAAACCAGGAAGCCGGAGCGCTCCTGACCATATATAGTTATTTAATCCTGGAAGAAGACGATCTAATCAGAATTGCTGCCAGGAGCAATATTCCCATCGCTACCCTGGCTTCCCTGAACCGCCTGTCCAATGCGGAGGATCTAAGGGCCGGAGGGGTCCTGCTTCTGCCCTCCATGCCGGGGATCTTTGTCCCCGAATACCCGGCCTCGGAGCTGGAGCGCCTTATTTCCACTGCCAGGGCGGAAGATAACCTGGGGCTTCTTCTGCATATACCCAGGGAGGGCAGAAACGAAAGATTCATGTTCATCCCCGGGGATGATTTTAGCCCCACAGAGAGGACCTTCTTCCTCAACCGGGGCTTTCAGTTCCCCCTTAGGGATTTCCGCCTTACCAGTTCATTCGGCCACAGGGTGAATCCCGTTACAGGAAGGGCCGGAATGCACCGGGGCATAGACCTGGCTGCCCCGGCAGGAACTGAGGTTTTCGCCGTAAGAAACGGAACCGTCATAGACATTGGTTTTGACCCCACCCTGGGAAACTATATATTGATAGAACACGACAGCAATTGGATCAGTCTTTACGGACACCTTTCATCAATAAATACAGGCTTGAACACAAGGGTCCAATCGGGTACTTTTATAGGGAGGGTCGGTTCAACCGGCCAGTCAACAGGGCCGCATTTGCATTTTGAATTAATGCGGAATGGTCAAAATCATGATCCGGCAAGGCTTTTAAGACTTTTCCCGGGGGTTCAGGAACATTGAAACTTATTATTTTAAAAATACTTCTTTTTGCTTCCATAACCTTTCTCCTTCCCCAAAAGGCCGGAGCCGAACCAATAAGGGCCCTTCTTTCCGGTTTTAACCTGGTTTCCCTGGACGAGGCCGGGGGTACTGATGTGTCCCTTTCCTATGTCGGCTCCTCGCTGATTCAACTGGAAGGGGACCTCCGTTTTTTCCGGGGGATTCAACTGGAAATTAGCTCCCCCCAAAATTACCTTTCCTACAGGGACAGCCTGGCCCTGGAAATTTACGGGGACCTGGATCATACACCGCCGGCCCCGGGCATAGTGGATCTGGAGGGCCGCCGCCTGGCTTTTGAACTCCTGCCGCCGACACTTCATACAATTTTCCAGATTCCCATAAGGGAAGAACACGGCCTTAGAAGCTCTCCTTATGCTACGGTTCTGACGGGAGTACAGGCCCCCTCCTCCTTTCCCCTGCTTTTTCGTTTAATGCCAATAATAAAGGGGATAAGCGGCGAAATCGAGAGAATGGTCTTTAATCTCCATGTAAAACCCATTCTGAGTGACGAAGGGGCCCTGCGGATCAATTTCCGCTATCCCCCCAATTTGCCGGACAGACCCCTGGTGGTACTGATCAATGACCAGGTTATAGAAAATCCCGGGGATGAGCGGCTCTTAAGAGAGGGAGAACACCACCTTGTCATCCTGTCCGAGGATTATCGCAGCCAGAGCAGCCGTTTTGTAATTGAAAGGGCGAAAACCCTGGATCTGGTGGTAGAATTACAGGATTCCACCCCAATACTCACTTTTGAATACCCCGAAAACGCCAGGGTTTTCGTAAACAATGTATTAATCCGAAACCCCAACCCCCTGCCTGTTGAACCGGGCCTCCATGAAGTACGTTTTGAAATAAGCGATTATTCCATAACCAGGTCTGTAATGGTTCAAAGGGGCAGAACCTACAATATCGCCATGGAGGTGGATGTAAGCATCTCCGAAAGCGAATGATCCCCTAAATCACAGATAAGCCAAAAAAAAGCCTGTTACAAACCGAAGTCTGCAACAGGCCTGCCCTTGAGGCATATCGAACATATAGTGATTTGGGAGGGGAACTATATGCCCGACATTATAAGTATCGGTTAAAAACTGAAAATCTTAACAAAATAATGGAACTAATTACGGCGCAGAAGGATTTTTCCCATAAAAGCTGCCATGGTCTGCTGCAGAAGCATGGCAATAATGGCCGGCTGGGCAACAGCTTCGGGAAAAAAACTAATTGCGATGGTTGCGGTGGCAACAGAGTTGCGCATCCCCGCAATAAATAAAAAGGAAACCCTTTTTGGGGGATCCAAACCGGCCAAAATACCGCTGAATTTTGCACAAAGGAAGCTTAAAGCGGTAAAACAGACATAAACCAAGGTCATCAGCAAAAGAATTGGGCTGTCAAAGTTTATCCTGTGAGCAGCAGCGGAAACATTCCCCGCCATTATAACCACCACAAGAAGCTTTGACAAGGGGCTGATATAGGGGCAAATTAAATCGGGAATCTTTCCCCGGCTCATTTCATTGCCTGTTACCCCCAGGATCGTAGGAATTACCACCATAATAATCAGGGAAATAATCATGCCCCGGAGGTCCATACTCACCCTGGCCCCAAGGAGCAGGTATACGGTACCGGGCATTACCAGGGGGGCTGTTATCACTGCCAGCAGGATCAGAGCCAGGGCCAGGGCCGATTCCCCCCGGAAAACGGAAACCCAGATTAGGGCGGTAACCGCCGCCGGCGAGGCATAAAGAAGGACAAAACCGGCTATGGTATCGGTATTATCCCCAAAGATTATCCCCCCAAGGAAAAAAACCAAAACGGGAATAATCCCATGGGAGGAAAAAAAGTAAAGCAGAATGGGCGCCGGTTTTTTCAGGGCTCCCCCCAGCTCCCGGGCCTTAAGTTTTAGGGCCCCCGAAAGGGTGGTAAGGGCAAAAAGCCAGGGGACAAAGGGCCTTAGCCAGATAAAGGCATGGGGGAAAAGATAACCCAGTACAACCCCTGTGGGGGCCAAAATGGGCATGAGCCTTTCCAGACGGGCGTTAAGTCCATCGGAAATTCCCAAAAATCTTTGGTGGAAATTCACTTAGGGCCTTATTTTGCCAAAGAATATTTTGCTTAAACCGGCTATCATGGAGAGGTCAGAACTAAGGCAGATAAACTGAACCCCCTTGTTCATTAAAGCAATCGCCTGTTCCGCATCGGAGGCTATGGTTCCAACAGCCTTCCCGGCGGCCCTGACTTTTTTTATGATATCGTCAATGGCAGCCAGCACCTTGGGATGATTCGTTTCCCCTATTACGCCCAGGGCCTGGGACAGATCAAAGGGCCCAATAAAAACAACGTCCACCCCCTCCACGGCCGCAATGGCTTCCACGTTTTCCATGGCCTCCAGGGTTTCGCAGTAAACGGTGGTTAAGGTATTGGCATTGGAAAGCTCCGCATACTCCCTGGGATTCATAAAACCGTAGGCCGCCGACCTCTGGCTTGCGGCGAAACCCCGACTTCCCTCGGGGGCGTATTTAACCGAGGAAACCACCGCCCGGGCTTCTTCGGCGGTGTTTATCACGGGAACCTGGATCCCCATGGCCCCCGTATCCAGGACCTGCCGGATCAGGGCATCGCTCATATCACGGACCCTCACGGTGGGCAGCATATTTGTCGCATCGGCGGCCCTTATAATATTGGCCAGGGTTTCCTGATCCATCACGGTATGTTCGTTATCGATTATGATAAAATCATAACCCGCCAGGGCCAGTACCTCTGCCACGGCAGGGTCGGTGATTTTTAGAAAGGTGCCGATGAAATTTTCGCCTTTTTTAAGGCCCTCTTTAATCCGGTTATGACGTACCATTTTTTTCTCCTGGAAATAAAATTAAGATATGGGCTTCTCTATTTTTTTGCGCCTGTCGGGCCTGGCCCTGGGCCTTTCCTTAAAGCGGGGCTTTTTAATGTTTATTCCGCGCTCGGCGAACAGGAGCCTTATCGCATTGTATAATTCGGCCTTGGGAGGATTCATGGGGAGGACAAACTTCCTTGCCCTGATCCAGGCATTTTTGAACCTGTCCATATCCCTCGCCTCGCCTTCCTCCCAGGGGGCGGCCTCGTCCAGATAATCCCTTACCAGGGCGGAAAGGGCTTCCCCCCCGGCCAGGGTCTTTGAATCGTCCTTGTAAAGGGCCTCAAAAGTTTTTAGGTAGCTGCTTTTAAAAGCCGGCCTCTTCCTGAATAATTCCGCCGCCTGGGGCTGCAGATAGCTGTAGAGCCCCAGGGCATCCAGGGCGCTTATAATTTCATGGGCATGGGGGGAATTAATAATCTTAAAAATTTCTTCGGTAAGCCGGGAGGGGGATACGCTCTCCAAAAGGCCTCTGCTCTTTTTTATTTTCCACCGGAGGGAAAGGGGCAGCTTAAAACCCGTGATGGCGGCGTATTTAACCGCCCTGATCATGCGTACAGGATCATCGGAAAAAATCTGCGGCAGGGCAATGATGGGCCGGATAAGGCCTTTTTTTATATCCCTCATGCCCCCCACGTAATCCACCACAAGCTGTTTTTGGGGATCATAAAAAAGGGCGTTCAGGGTAAAATCCCGCCTGAGTACATCCTCGTCTATGCTGCCGAAGACATTGCCCGTGGGGCCCTCCTTAATGGAACGGAAGGTGGAAACCTCTATAATTTTTGGGCCGAAAAAAACGTGGACCAAACGGAAGCGGCGGCCTATGATCCTGGCATTGGAGAAAACTTTTTTTATCCTCCCGGGGCTGGCCGAGGTGGCTATATCAAAATCCTTGGGTTTTTTGCCCAGGATAAGATCCCGGACAGCGCCGCCTACGACATAGGTTTCGTAACCCCTGGATTGCAGGCGCTCGGTGATATATACCGCATGGGGGTCCAGGTCGGCAAAATTGATCCTGTGTTCACCCTGGGTATAAACCGCCGCTTTTTTTACGAGTTTTCCCTTTCCTTCTGTTGAATAGCGATACCGCAAAATGCCTCCGTAAAATTAAGTTTCTATATGACGCTGGAGCCAGGAGACAAGGCTTTCCATCACTTCTTCCCGGTTCGTTTCGTTTAAGGTTTCGTGCCGGGCATCAGGGTAAAGCACCGTTTCCAGGTCTTTAATATCCAGATGCCTGTAAGCCACCGCCAGGGCTGCATGGCTTTCTCCCATATCCCCCACAGGGTCGGCGCTCCCGGAAAAAATATATACCGGAAGCTCCCGGCGGATTTTTTCCATTTCTTCCTTCCGGTGTATACGTTTAAGGGCCCTGGACATATCCCGGTAAAAGCCCACCGAGCAGAGAAATCCGCAGAGGGGGTCCGCCAAATAGGCATCCACTTCCTTTTCGTCCCTGGAGAGCCAGTCAAAGCCGGTCCGGCTGGG
>Ga0099364_10013081_pt1 | contig 11157 bp, 10 predicted proteins | sample TergutTh196P3_FD_73070 | JGI IMG/M metagenome (GOLD analysis project Ga0099364, IMG submission 73070) | Microcerotermes parvus P3 segment gut microbial communities from Pointe-Noire, Republic of the Congo - Th196 P3 | ecosystem: Host-associated > Arthropoda: Insects > Digestive system > Gut ... | reverse complement strand
TTTGGCTCTACCTGCGTTTCGGGTTGGTGTATTGTTTGGGCAGTAAAGTTTCTGTTACAGGATACCCATTTTACCCAAAACAGAGCAAAAAGTTGACCATTTTGCGTATTTTCAACGCGTTTTCAGTGTAATTTTGCTCAATTCGTCATCTTGTCCGTCCACCAACCCGGAACGCAGGAAGAGCCATCTTGTAAACATAGGCAAAATTTTCCATCAAAAATCTCGGCTGGGTAATCAACAGGATAATTCCCAAAACTTTGACCTGATGGCAAAGGAAAAATACGAAGCACAAAATGCCGGGAAACTCAACGCGAATCCAAAGGCAAAGGTACGAAAGTATGACGATTTATCCTACGAGTACCGGCGGAAATTACGGTACGATGCGATTCGGGAGTATAGACTGCGGACGAGGGGGAGACAGTACCGGTTCCCGTCCGGCATCGAGAATCAATTCCCGAAGCCGCTCTTCCGGCAAACCGGTCGGAACCAGTGAACCTGCCTCATGGTGAATCCGTTCCTCATAGACGGTTCCGTCGAAATCGTCTGCCCCATACGAGAGAGCAATTTGTGCCAGTGATTCTCCCAGTGTGACCCAGTACGCTTTAATATGTTCAATGTTATCCAGTACGAGCCGCGACACCGCAATCGTTTTCAAAATCTCCTGTGGTGAAATGGGAGTCACCTCAATCGGCGTGTTCTTCGGATGGAAAACAAGCGGCACGAAACAATCAAATCCGCCGGTTTCTTCCTGCAATGCCCTGAGTTGTAACAAATGTTCAATTCGGTGTTTCGGCGTTTCTAAATGTCCAAAGAGCATCGTGGCGTTTGTTGGAATGCTCAGTTTATGTGCTGTCCGGTGAACATCGAGCCACACTTCCGCCGGTATTTTATTGGGGGCAATTTTTTGCCGGATTTCCGAATCAAAAATTTCCGCCCCGCCGCCCGGCAGACTGGAAAGCCCGGCTGATTGTAAATCACTTAAAATAAATTCATAACTTTTTCCCGTACTTTCGGCAAACGCGGTTATCTCGACGGCACTCCATGCTTTGAGCCAAAGTTGCGGAAATGTTTGGTGAAGCGTCTGAGTGATTTCCTGATACCAAGTGTAAGGTTTATCGGGATGAACACCGCTGACAAGATGGAGTTGCACGGCACCCAACCGGACGGCGTGCTCTGCTCTTTGCAAAATTTCATCGATGGTCAAAACGTACGCCTTTTTGCCGTTGTTCCCGGAGTCGGCGGCAAAGGCACAGAGCGGACATCCGATCCGGCATACATTCGTCGGATTGATATGTGCATTGACCACATAGTACGCCTTTTTACCATGCCGCCTGTCTCTTTCGGCATCGGCACGCTTGCCGAGTGTGTGAAGGTCGGCAGCAAAAAGGGACATTACGGCATCATTGGGTGCGTCCATAGACAAAAGAGCGAATTCAGCACAGATTTTTTGGAGCCTATCGTTACCGTAAGCAGCATAAAATGGTATTCTGCGTTTTTTGCGGTCAGATTTTCTTTGTTGAACCGCAAAGGTCGCAAAACACAAGCGGTAATTTGTCCCCGTTTGACGTACAAAGCACTATTTTGCCTTCACCTTCGCCAAAATGTTCCTTTTGCGGGTTCCCATTTTATTTTTGACCACAGGTTTTTTGCCCGGCAGGAGAGTGACCTTGCCTCCGGCGGCTTCGATTTTTTTCTGTGCCACCGCCGAAAATGCATGTGCCGTAACATCGAGCGGTTTGCTCAATTCCCCGTCGCCGAGGACTTTGATTTTGTCAAAGACTTTTTTGACAAGTCCTTTGGATTTAAGAGTTTCCGACGTAACTTGCTCGCCGGAATCAAAAAAACTTTCGAGGTCCACCACGTTGACAGCGACCACGACATCCGCGAAGGTTTTATTGTTAAACCCGCGCTTCGGAACCCGGCGGATAAGGGGCATCTGCCCTCCTTCAAAGACGGGATTCATTGACGACCCCGACCGGGAACCAAAACCTTTATGTCCCCGCTGACTGGTTTTACCGCGCCCCGAACCTGCCCCCCGACCAACCCGCCGGGGTTTTCGCGCCGCTTTTACTTGTGCGTTAACTTCGTTTATGTTCATGTGAGTGAAACTCCTCGTAACCGTTCGACTTCGTCCTGTGTCCGTAAACTCATCAGGGCGGCAATTGTTGCTTTGACGACATTCGTCGTATTTGCAGTACCGTAACTCTTGGTTAAAATATCTCTGATACCGCATGCTTCGCACACCGCACGGACTGCCGCACCGGCAATCACGCCTGTACCGGGGCTTGCCGGAACGAGAATGACCTTTGCCGCCCCGAAACGACCGACAACTTCATGCGGTATGGTCGTGCCGTTCATCTGCACGGGCTGGAGTTGTTGGGTGGCGTTTTTGACAGCTTTATCCACGGCGGGAGGGACTTCATTGGCTTTTCCGTAACCGCAGGCGACGCGTCCGTTTCCATCGCCGACAACCACCACCGCAGCGAAACTAAAACGGCGACCTCCCTTCACAACGGCGGCACACCGTTTGATTTTCACCACCTTGTCCACCAATCCCCCTTGTGCAGAATCTTCGTTTGCCATATTTCTCATCATGCGTACCCTGCTATGCCGGACACAGAGCGTCGCAGCACCAAATTCGGAGTACATTCTAGCATGAAACCGTTTTTATTCAACAGGGGGCACTGTCAACGGGGAGAAATTGAGAAATTGGGAGCATCCACGTTTCGTGGGTGTTATTCGTCCTGTAAGGACGAAGCATCATAGCCTAGGGCTTCAGCCCTAGGACAAGGAACGCTTCCCGTTCACCAGCCGCCCTGTAAGGGCAAGGCAACACACGCCTTCGTGCCTAGGGTTAAAACCCTAGGCTATTACGCCTTGCCCTTACAGGGCATAACGAAAACCGCCCTGTAAGGGCGGAGCATTATAGCCTAGGGTTTCAACCCTAGGCTAATAGGCGATGCCCTTACAGGGCAAGCACGAAAACAAAGAAACGCCCACTAAAGTTGGACACACCCACGCACAGTTGGAGAAAAAGAAAATAGGTAAAGGGCAACTTCTAATTATGCACATCAGAGCCGCGACCGGAAAGTCGCAGTACTGAAAATTCAGATTCCGGTTGCGGTTCTGAAAGGTATTTTTAGGGGTTCCCTAAAATGAGCAAATTCGTTTTTCATCTACCCCGAAAGGATTTCGAGAGTGTTTACATCCCCATTCAAGGTGTACCTGTCCTCGAACAAGCCCTTCAGACCGACGGGATTAACAGATATAATTTTGGTGTCGGGATAATAAAGGCTTGAGAAATCTTTGAACTTGTTCCATGGAAGAACATAACGTGAATAACGGTCTTTTTGCTGTTCATCTAAGTGCCCTTCACTGCAATCACAACCGACAAGATAGATGGTTCGTGGGTTAGTCCATAAAGCGAATTGTATGGCGGCAAAAACAATTGAAACAAAATCACCCAGCGGCTCAGAGTCTATCAGATAAGCGAATTCAGACTGTTCCCGATGTGAAGTAATGTCTGTATAGTAGCGGAAAGCACCGGCTTCAATAGCCTCACTCTCATGAATAAAGCATTTAGGCAGCCAGTCAATCAATCCGTAAAATTTTGTACAGCCCTCTGGTTTATACCGATTTGCTTCTTTGATATAGGACTTGACATTATGATAGTCTTGCATGAAAAGATAATGCAAATCAATATTCTCCAATTGGAAAGCACTGTTGACTCCGATATGAATCGCTCCAGCAATCCGTTCGTAATTTTTGGCGGTGGGACCAGTGGCGATAATGGCTATTTCTTGACCTTGATGGATGTTTCTAAATTTTGAAAAAGTTTTTTGATGTAAAAGTGCTATCGTAATACGCCGTTGAATTATACGTGTCAACTCACGTGTTATCTCGTTTTTTAATGTATTTTGCGACTGATGCAAAGCATTTTGTAGTTCTCCTGACAAATGAGTCAAGTCCGTCCTTGAGACAGGATTACTAAAAATCACATTTCGTAACTGTCGAAATGGACGTTTAAACTCTCGCCAAATTTTTTTGGATGACCGCTTGATTTCCTGCCAGATTTTTTGCGACACCCCCATCTGGGCACCACTATTAAGTCTCTCGAAAAAGTGTATGATGTGGGGTGGCATGGCTTGTCCAATGTCGGTGCGAAAAAAAGACCGGTCTTCGTCGGTGATGTCTTTACGAATTAACCTCCTGAATTCCCGACGTATCTTGCCAGACGACTGTTCATACCAGTTAGTGTAGCGATGCCATTTTCGCTTATAGAACCGATCTTTGTACAAGGGGTAATATCCACTTGTTTCCAAAAAATGGCGGATGAGAGTATGTATTTGAACCAAATCCAGCCAAAGTTTCGCACATTTTTTAGAGGCTGAATTGGCGTTATCGCGGTAGTGGTACAAAAATTCAGGAAGTACCGCAATGCGCTCTGCCAACACAACGGCTTTCCATTGAATAAAGACATCTTCGCTGAACCCTAGACCTTCGGGAAAATACATATCGTTCCCCAGAAGAAAGTCGGTTCGCCAAAGCTTGTTCCAAGAAAAGCCAAGTGCCAAGAATGGCGACTTTTCTTCCATTGTTATCTTAATTACCGTTGTTTTATTTTCGATATCATGGAAATTAGCACCAGGAAAAATAAGATTGTAGTACCATTGGTCGCCACTCCCATAATAAAAAAAAGCTGTTATCGGAGCATCTGTCTCTTCTGCGAAACGATATGTTTTTTCGCAAAGATCAAGTTCGAGCCAGTCGTCAGCATCGACAAACAACGTGTATTTTCCTTTGATGTGCGGATAGGCGGTATTTCGGGCAGACGAAACTCCGCCGTTGGGTTTGTCAATGATCTCAATTCGAGAATCTCTATCAGCATACTCTTGCAGAATCGCCCTCGAATTATCCGGCGAGCCGTCGTTGACGCAGATGATTTGTATGTCCTGCATCGCTTGGTTCACAACAGAATCCAAGCACTCGCGCAGATATTGCTCGACATTGTAAACAGGTATGACAATGGAAATTTTCGGTGTTGAGGCTTGCATGATGCTTCCGTGCATAGTTGCCATTTTTCAATCAAGCGGGCGTAATATTAACGTTTTTATTCAAGTGGGTCAAGGGCAATTTCTTTCTGCTGTTAGGTTTCCGCCGAAAAGTTGTCTACCTATTTTCGTCATTCCACTTCGTTTCATTCCAGCTTTTGTGAGCGTTCAACAAAAGTCGGAATGGGTACCTCTAAAATACGCAAAATACAGTGTTCCAATATCCTCATCCTTTTCGTAGCCAAAAGAAAGATGTACGAGAGTCCCACATTTTTACCCAAACGCGTTCAAGAACCTCATCCATTTTGTCTCCCATACCATAATAGAGACTCAAAATTTCACTATTAGTCGCTAAAAAGGCGTTGGGGTGTACTATTTCGCTGTCCGCTCCGCCAAGAAGGTATGCACAGAGAAGATACTGCTCATTATACCATCGTCGTTGCTTGCAAGACCATCTTGCCGGATAATCACATGGCAAATAGATGTCATGTAGTGTGTACAGCAGTCCGGCTGGCAACTTCGGCAAAACTTCCGTAAAAAAGACTGTAACGTCAGAATTAGGAAATGATCTGTGAGAATTGTCCACCAAAAGAATATCTTCAGCCGTTAGGGTCGTAAAAAAGTTGATATCCATATCCTCGAAAGGCATCCGGTATATTTTATGACATAGTTCGTTGATTTCCGCACGAGGATGCGGATCTATAGATATAATTTTTGTCCGCAAATGGTGATCGCGGATGGATCGGGCGGCAAACATTGTCGAATTTCCAGAACCAACCTCAACGTAGTATCTGGGGTTGTGGATAGCAAGGAATCCGTAGATACTAATTGCATCCAAGGGCGAAACCCAGCCGTTGTTCCAACGCGGCGACGATAAAGGTGTGGTATCCATCGGATCAATCGGAATGTTTTCGTACAACTCTCTGAATGAACAGAATTTCCGTACAAGTTCGACTACCTCACCTTGATTATTGGCGTACCATGACTCTAGTATTTCGCCAATTTTCGATTCCTTAAGACTCGTTCGGTGCTTTGGTGTGTAGGTGTAATCGATAATTAGGGCGTGTTTTTCACGTACCCCTCGTATGACTTCCTTTTCAGGCATAGATTTCCCAACGTCAAGGAGTCTTCTCTCAATCTGAGCCAAGTCGGCTTTTAGTGCAGCGGTCGAGTGCGACAAGTCGACTTTTGAAACGAGATCGCCCGTAATTGCATTTTTTAGCGTCCGAAACGGTCGCTTGATTTCACGCCAGATTTTCTTCAATCCCTTTGGTTTCTGTGTCTCTTGCATATATTTTTCTCCAATATCAAAATTGCCTTTTTCTAAACGAGTTGTGTTTTTCTCTGTTTTCGTCAGGATTCGTGCTTTGGCACGACACTGTGCGGCTACAAATATGCTTGTAATGCAAATTCCGAGGTTGGGAAAGCGGGCACATGGTGCCGGATCTCAAATTTGTAACCAATATCCCAACTTTCGATCAATGGCTTGATTTCAAAAAAATCCTTGGGTGTGTGGTATAACGAAATGAGCAATAGCGGCTTTTGCTTTATGATCGTTTCTTTGGCACCAAGTATCGTGTCGTATTCGGCACCCTCAACATCCAATTTTTTCAATCCGACATCCAGTGCATGTTCTTCCGCAAATTCGTCTATCGAAATAACACCGACTTCATACGTTTTTACGTTTTGATCTTCTGCCGAAACCACGCGAGCTGATCCATCGAGTGTACCGGACGATTGGAACGTCGCAGTTCCCTTTGATTTTCCTAAAGCCAATGGGACGATTTCAATTTTGTCTTTTCTGTTCCCCAGTACAGCTGCATTTTCCGCAAAGACTCCCTCCATTACCGGAATAGTATCGGGATTCGGTTCAAAAGTGTAGCATTTCCTTGGTGCATATTCCGTGAATATCATTGCCGAATCACCTGAATAACCGCCGCCATCAATAATGTCCTTGCCTATTACTTTTTTCTGGATTTCCAATGGAAATTGGGTAAGACCAAAAGCAGTCGACATGTGCATGTGTAGTCCCTTATCTATGTGCGGATACGTGATGGGAAGATTGTAGGGGCAACAATACGCTTTGCTAATGGCTACAATGCGTCCCGATTCTTCGCGATCGAGTGGTAGAATTAGACTCAATATTTTTTTAGAAAAAACATCATTCCAAATAAATCTGCTTAATTGTGGCGGAAAAGGCATGGGCTCTCCAAAAAATCGACGTGTGGCAATACAACGAGCCACAACCTCGTGGCTTAATCTGTCAGTATTTGCCACGAGTCTGTCTTGAAGTCTTTTCAATTCCTCTGATGATGAAGTAGCAAACAATTTTTCCCATGGAACAGATGACCGGGTCGGTCGCCCCGGTTGTGCAAATAATTTTTTGACAAAACCAGGTGTATTCAAAGCAGGGTTGTTCAGTGCTTTTTGGACGATGAGTTCTGTCGCATCCAATTCCAACAAGACTATCTTTTCTCTTTTTGCCACTTGTCTATATGCGACGCGAAGCAGAGGATAGTATAAAAGACGCGAAGAACGGCTAAAAAAACGTACGGCTTGAAGAAACGGTCGCTTGACCTCACGCCAGATTTTCTTCAATCCCTTTGGTTTCCGTGTCTCTTGCATACATTTTTCTCCAATGTCAAAAAATTACTGGTGTACTCCTCTCAGCTTTAAATCAAGTTGTCGCAGTATAATAGTTTTCCCAAAAACTGTCAAGAGCAACTTTCGGGCACCGGCTTGGCAAAAGTATTGTTGTAGTCATCACAAACGTTACAGGGATATATCTTATCGCCAGTGTCCCGCATTTGATACCGGAGCAGAGAATAACGCAGATTGGTGTAAATATCAAACACCGTTTGTTCCACAACGTTACCCATTATCATTTCGGCATGTTGCGGAACATCGGAACGCATGTTACAACAAGGCAGTACCGAGCCATTGTAATCAATATACAGGTTCGTGAAAGGGAAGAGGCATGGTACCCTTCTCTGGGGTGTTTGTCCAGAAACAGTTATTGAATCAGCGCGGTTAGAAAACGATTGTTTGGGATCCTTGCCAAGCACTTCAATGGTCATTGACGGGTGAGAAATGTTTAAGGCGATATCGTTTCGGTGCTCAAAAGGTAAGTTCAGTTTTTCAGCATAAGAGGTGAGTATCTCTTTTTGCCGCTGCTCGTCATATTCTTCATCTTCTTTGTTCAGGGGATAGCGCATGATATGCAAAGTGTTTAAGCCTGCCTCTGCGATTTCGTCCAGATATTCCCGCGTGATGTAGTCGCCATTGGTGTAAGCACGGAGAGTCGCATGCGGCAATTTTTGTCGGGTTTCGCACAACCGGTCTAAAGTAATTCGATCAGAAAATGGTTCATTGTACCGATTGTAGTATATTATCCCTGAATACGTTATCTCTGCGAGTTCATTGATGATTTTTGTGTGCACCTCATCCGGCATAAAGATATTTTGGCTATGTCGGTCAATGTGCGAATTCGGACAAAACCAACATCGGCGATTACAGAAGGAAAAGACTTCGATGTCCATCCATTTTACGTACTTTTTGAACAGGTCTTTTCGTTCTTCCTGAGGCGGGGATGAATAGAGACGTTCATCGTCCAGAAAATTATGCCATTTACTGGTATTTATGGCTTCATTTCTAATTTTTTTTATGTCGTATCTAAGTGCTTTTATGTCGTTTTTTGAATTGTTTCTAAGTGTGCTGATAATCGCATTTTTGAGCGCATCGATGTTCCTTTTCGAATCGGTTCTGAGTGTGCTAATAATGTCCTTTTTGAGAGCATCTACGTCATTTTGGAGCGAACCAATCACATCTTGCTTGAGCACATTGATGTCCTTTTCTGAATCGTTTCTGAGCCTATTTATGTCATTTTGGAATGTACCGATCACATCTTGTTTGAGCGCATCGATGTCCTTTTTTGAATCGTTTCTGAGTGTGTTAATAATCTCGTTTTTAAGCGCATTTATTTGTCTCTTGATTTTTATTTTTATTCCGAAAATAGTGAAGATATTATGATTTTCGGTGTTTTTTACTGAACAAATGGTTTCTAGCAGGCTCATTGATTTACTTGTTATGGCGTGGAAAAGACTGTCCTGAAAAAACCGGGGCTGGGCATGTCTTATGTTATTATGGTATAAATTTCCCCAAAAATGGACAAGGGCAATTTTATACTGTCAACGGGGACAAATGTCCGTTTTTCTTTGCGAACTTTGCAGTTCCTCTGCGACTTTTGCGGTTAAATTTTACCGCAAAGGACCGCAAAGGCCGCAAGAGACATTATTCAGACCGTAGTACATTCATTGGTCCCAATCCTTAAACATTCCGCGCAAGTTGACCGGATTGACGGAGATGATCTCGGTTTCAGGGTAAAATGTTTCGCAAAACTCCTTCATTTTTTTCCAGCCTCGCATGACTGTGTCTATGAACCAATTATCCATTTTATATTCGTCGCTATCCCAATGTCCTTCCTGTGAGACATCGCATCCAACAAGATAGATGCGGCGAGGATTGCCCCACATGATGAATTGCATAGCGAAGAACACAACACTGGAATAGGTTGTGAGCGGTGTGCATGTCAAATCATAGGCAAAATTCAAATCTTCCTGGATTTTCGGATCAGCAATGCCGTTTTCATAAAACCGAAAGGCGTTGTGACGGAGAGCGACGGATTCCGGGATTACCATACTTTGTTGCTCGGCGTTCAAATGTCCGTCCCTTACAAGTCCGTAAAACTTGACGGCAGGGCAATCCTTAGCCTCCTCAATATATGATAAAAGGCTGGGATAATCTATGAAAAACAGATAATCCAGTTTCACTTTCTCATACAGAAACGCCTTCTTCACGCCAACATATATTGCGTCTTCAATAGGTTTGAATTGATTCAATGATGGTCCCGTCGCAAGCAAAACGACATCTTTTCCCGCAAAGGCGTTTTTGTATTTTGCAAAGGTTTCGGGATGCAGTTGGCGAGCCGCTGCATCTGTACGCAACAGTAGCGTTGCTTTTTCAATTTCGAACTTTGTTTGGCGATGCAGTTCTGAAATTTCATTAATAATGTCGTTCTTAAACGCATTAATTCTTCTTTTAAGTTTTATCTTTATTCCGAAAATCGTAAATACTTTATGATTTTCAACGTTTTTGACTGAAAGAATACTTTCTAATAGGCTCATTTGCTTACCTCCTGAATTTTAACTATAAGCGGGCATGTACGAAGCGTGATTTGACGGTCTATACAACGGAGACGATATGGGTGGTGCAGGGGACGTTGTTGGGGAAGTGAGGGTAGCGTCGTCATTTTTTCGGCTTCTGCTTTCGATCTCGCTTTACCGTGTGTTTGAGTTTGAGCAGCGCAAAATTCAATTCTAGCGTCGTCTCCCTTCTCGGTGAACGCCTTGGGATTGGAAGGTGAAAATTTAACTTTGGGGTTATCAAAATTTTTGATAACCTCGTCCTTTTCCTGTTTTGACAGTTCAAGGATATATCCGGCTGGAAACTTGTCGGGATTATTCTTAACGGCTTGTGCCAATTCCCGTGTTTCTACGCCGTAAAACGTTGCAACGTTACTGTCAAGAATGACCAGCGTGTCACGAATGACAAGGACACTGTTTTCGATTGTTTGGAGCACGCTCATGGGGCAGAATATACCAGATTGGGTAGCCAGCGTCAAGGCGTATTTCTGGTTAAATCCTCTTTTTAACCGCAAAGACGCAAAGAAGTGCAAAGAACGCAGAGCACAATTTCACGCCGTTTTTTGGCTGCGGCTAAACGGGATGGAATTGGACGTTTTGTTTTGTGTCCTTTACGGTATATGCTCTGTCAATACCCTTTCCGCTGAATCGGGAAATTTTTCCAAAATTCCCGTTCTGGGTTCCCGTGTTGGGGCAGTTATCAAATAACCGTCAAATAAGGCGAAAAGATATAACATTGATTTATAAAAGGACTTACAAAAATCCGCCTCTCTGTTTTGGGCAATAGTATCTACACAATTTTTTTTGTTTTTTGCAGTAGTTTACTGAAGGTGGCGTTGAGTTTGGCGATTTTGGACAGGTCGAAGTCGATGGAAACAAGAAAATCAAACATTCGCAACAAAACG
>Ga0099364_10013080_pt1 | contig 11158 bp, 5 predicted proteins | sample TergutTh196P3_FD_73070 | JGI IMG/M metagenome (GOLD analysis project Ga0099364, IMG submission 73070) | Microcerotermes parvus P3 segment gut microbial communities from Pointe-Noire, Republic of the Congo - Th196 P3 | ecosystem: Host-associated > Arthropoda: Insects > Digestive system > Gut ... | reverse complement strand
GGATTATGCACATTAGTACAGTGAGTTTCAAACAGGAAGGCGACGAAGAAATCATGGTCATTGACCCCGATTTTTTTACGCCGGTATTGGAAATAGAGTATTGATTGATAATTTAAACAATGAAAAAAGTATTAATATTTGGGTTTTTGGGAATAGCCTTTTGTTTGTCAGTCAGTTTGACGGGCAATCAACCCGGCGATGGGAGGGTCTTCTTTGGCGATCCTTTCATCATGCTCCACGAGGGCGTTTATTACGCTTACGGCACGGCGGGGCGCGACGGTATTATCGTCTATACTTCCGACGACCTGCTCACGTGGCAGGCTGTTCCGGGCGGTCAGTTAGCTCTGCATAAAGACAACGCCTACGGCGAAAGATGGTTTTGGGCGCCCGAAGTCTACTATGTCAACGGTAAGTTCTACATGTATTATTCGGGCGACCTGCGTATATGTGTTGCCGTTGCCGACAACCCTCTTGGTCCGTTTCGTCAGGAAGTTCAAAAGCCTATGCTCGACACCGAAGATTGCATAGACAATCATCTGTTCATCGACGACGACGGCGTTCCCTACTTGTTTTTCAACCTTTTCAACGACGGGTTGAACGTTTGGGTTGCCAAATTGGAAGACAACCTGACAGACATAAAAATGGAAACAATGAAAAAATGCATCAACGTGTCGCAGCCCTGGGAAGAAGTGTGGCCCCGCGTGAACGAAGGAGCATTTGTGATTAAGCGCAACGGAGTATATTTTATGACCTATTCAGCCAACAGCTACGAAAGTCAATACTACGGTATCGGAGTAGCAACCGCGCCAAGCGTATTTGGACCCTGGACAAAGTACGATCATAATCCGATTTACCAGAACGTGGGCGACTTAGCAGGGATAGGACACAACGCCATGTTTACCGACAAGGATGGAACACTGCGCGTTGTCTTCCACTCGCACAACTCAAAAACGAGCATTCATCCCCGTGTAATGCACATTAGCACGGTAGGCTTCAAACAGGAAGGCGGCAAGGAAGTTATGGTTATTGACCCCGATTTTTTTACGCCGGTATTGAAAAACAGATAAAAACTAACGAGTTCAATATTTTTTATTTTTTATTTTGTAATTTAATAATTTTTTTTTAATTTTATATTTTTTTTTAATTTTTATAAACAATGAATAGAGTATTTTTTTTAGCGGGATTATTAATATCCCTGGTGACGATGAATGTCTTAGGTCAGTGGCAGCCTGCGGGCGACCGGCTAAAGACAGAATGGGCAAGCAAGATAGACCCTAACAATGTTTTGCCCGAGTACCCGCGTCCTATGATGGAGCGCGGCGATTGGCTAAACCTGAACGGTCTTTGGGATTATGCCATTAAGCCTGTTGGCGAGCGGGAGCCTTCGCAGTTCGACGGGCGTATACTTGTACCCTTTGCGGTCGAATCGAGCCTTTCGGGAGTTCAAAAAACGGTAGGCGATGACAACGAGCTGTGGTACAGGCGCACCTTCACGGTTCCTGCCGGATGGAGAGGCAGGAACATCCTGTTGCATTTTGGCGCTGTCGATTGGAAAACAGAAGTTTTTATCAACGACGTTAAGGTGGGCATGCATACCGGCGGCTACACGCCATTTTACTTTGATATAACCGGTTTCCTGACGGCTTCGGGACCTCAGAAATTGGTAGTAAAAGTATGGGACGGCACTGATAGCGGTTTTCAGCCGCGCGGCAAACAGGTACGAAATCCGCAGGGTATTTGGTACACGCCCGTAACGGGTATTTGGCAAACCGTCTGGTTAGAGCCGGTAAATGAGCGGTCTATTGCCAATATACGGTCAGTTCCGAACATTGACATTAACAGGCTGACCGTTGATGTATGCACCCGAAATACACGACCAACTGACATCGTTGAGGTAACTGTAAAAGATGGCGCAACAACTGTGGCAACGGCACGGGCTTCAGCCGGACAGACCATCGAGTTGAACATCCCTAACCCCAAACTTTGGTCGCCCGACACGCCGTTCCTGTACGACATGGAAGTAACCCTCAGCAGTGGCGGCAGGGTGGTCGACCGTGTGCAGAGCTACAGCGCCATGCGAAAAATTTCGACGCGGCGCGACGCTAACGGTATAATGCGTATGCAGCTCAACAATAAGGATTTGTTCCACTTTGGGCTGTTAGACCAGGGCTGGTGGCCCGACGGCTTGTACACCGCCCCGACCGACGAGGCGTTGAAGTACGACATCCAAAAAACGAAAGATTTTGGCTACAACATGATACGCAAGCACGTTAAAGTAGAGCCGGCGCGCTGGTATACTCATGCTGACCGCTTAGGCGTACTTGTGTGGCAAGACATGCCTAACAGCGAACGTTCCAACCAGCCGGCGTGGCAAAGGTTTAACTATTTCAACGGAGCAGAACTTGTGCGCTCAGCCGAATCGGAAGCTAACTATCGCAAGGAATGGGAGGAAATGATGAACTTTTTATATTCGCATCCCTGCGTAGTGATATGGGTGCCTTTCAACGAAAGATGGGGACAGTTTAAGACGCCCGAAATCGTGGAATGGACAAAAGGACACGACCCCTCGCGATTAGTTATCCCCTCCAGCGGCGGCAACCACTATCACGCAGGCGATGTTCTGTCGCACCACAATTATCCGCACCCGCAGCTGCACTTCCTCGACCCAATGAGAGTGACGGTGCTGGGCGAATACGGAGGTATAGGACTGCCGCTCGAAGGACATCTGTGGGCGCCCGACAGGAACTGGGGATACATAGAGTTTACATCTAAAAGGGAGGTAACAGACAAATACATAGAGTATGCCGAAACACTGAAAAGATTAGTCAGGTCGGGATACTCGGCAGCTGTTTACACCCAAACAACCGACGTGGAAGTTGAAGTAAACGGATTGATGACCTACGACCGAAAAGTAATTAAAATGGAAGAGGACAGAATACGAAGAATAAATCAGGAAATAACGCGTATCTTGCCACTTGAATAAGCACAACTGTTTTAGACCTCTCAAGACAGGAAAGACTTGAGAGGTCTTTTCTATTGGATGAAAAATAATTAATAATTAACATAATATTGTAGAAAAAGGAAAAAAGTATTATTTTTGCAGCGATTTTTTTAACGATATTACCCAAAACTTTTTAATTTTAATGTAAATAACTTTTGTAACCATGAAGTATAAATTTTTTTGTAACCTTTTGATTTTATTGTCAATAGCGCATTTTTCGTGCGTAAACACTGATACGGGCGCTTTTTTTGAGCCTGCGCAACAAATTGCGTTGCGCGCACCTTCGGTGCCTATTATCACGTCCGACCCGTATTTGTCTATTTGGTCGCCTTATAATACGTTAACTGAAGGCAACACCGAGCATTGGACCGGAACAGAGCATCCAATCATAGGCGCCATCAGAGTAGATGGAGTGACCTATCGTTTTATGGGCAAGGACAAGATGAACCTGAAGCCGATTGAGCCGATGACTTATATCAGGCATTGGGCGGCAACATACGTTAACGAGCGTCCCTCAGGCGACTGGACAAGCCTTGATTACAACGACGCGAATTGGGAAACAGGACAGGCAGCATTCGCAACAAGAAGGATGCCGCGCCTGAGAACATTGTGGACCACAAGCGACATCTGGATACGTCGGAGCTTTGAACTTGATGAGGACTTTTCGGAAAAAGACCTGTACATCAAGTATTCTATCGACGACCAAATTCATCTGTTTTTGAACGGAGAAAAATTGCTCGAAACCGATTATCTTGTTGTTTTCGACGCCATGATAAAACTGTCAGACGAGGCTAAAAAGAAATTGAACGTCGGCAAAAACGTGCTTGCGGCTTATTGCCACAACCTGCGCGGAGGCGCATACGTTGATTTCGGGCTGTATTATATGCCCAAGGACGCATTGCATTTTGAAAAGGAAGCAGTACAGACCTCCGTCAATGTGTTGCCTACACAAACGTTCTATACGTTTACTTGCGGACCGGTCGAACTTTCGCTCGTCTTTACCGCTCCCTTGCTGTTAGACGATATTGAATTAGTGTCTACCCCAATCAATTACATCTCTTATCAGGTGAAATCGTTGGACGACCAGCCGCGCGACGTACAGATATATTTTGAAATAACCCCGGAACTTGCCGTTCACGAAAAATCGCAACCTATAATGGCTGAACGCAGCGAAAAAGGAAATATGATGTTCGTAAGAACCGGAACTATAGACCAGCCCTATACTGTAAGAATAGGCGACGGCGTTAGAATTGACTGGGGATATGCTTATCTGTCGTCCGAAAAAAGCGCTGATAAATCATTGGAAATTGGCAACTACTTTGCGATGAAAGAAGATTTCATCAAAACCGGAGATATTACTTCTTCTCCATTGTCGCGAGAAGATGTTCCGGCAAACATGTTCGACGGCATGACCGCACTTTCGTTTACCGAAAATCTTAAGGCAGTTGATAATACGCCTAAATCGGGCTTCCTGATGGTGGGATACGACGATATTTTTGCAATAGAATATTTCTATAAAAGACGCAAAGCATACTGGAAACAGGATGGGAAAGTAGATATTTATCAGGCTTTCGAGCGGGCAAATAAAAATTATCATTCCGTGATGCAACGTTGCAAAGAATTTGACAGGCAGATGATGGAAGACGCCTTAAAAGCGGGAGGAACCGAATATGCCGAACTGCTGGCGCTCGTGTACAGGCACGCAATAGCGGCGCATAAAGTAGTTAAAGACGACGACGGAAACATTCTATTCATGTCGAAAGAAAACCACAGCAACGGCTGTATCAACACCGTTGATATTTCATATCCCTCGTCTCCGTTGTTCCTGATTTACAATACGGAATTAGTCAAAGGCATGTTGAGAGGCATTTTTTACTACAGCGAAAGCGGACGCTGGAACAAGCCCTATCCGGCGCACGACCTGGGTACATATCCCATTGCCAACGGACAACTCTATGGCGAAGATATGCCCGTAGAAGAAGCCGGAAACATGATTTTGATGACTAACGCAGTATCGATAATGGACCAAAATGCAGATTTTGCAAAAAAACACTGGGAAACACTCACTATTTGGGCAAATTACCTGGCAGAATTTGGACTCGACCCCGAAGACCAACTGTGTACCGACGATTTTGCGGGCCACCTGGCGCATAACGCAAATCTATCGATAAAAGCAATTATGGCTATTGCCGCTTACTCAAACATGGCAAAAATGCTCGGAAAAGACGATATAGCAAAAGAATATCACGATATGGCAAAAAGCATGGCTGTGGAATGGGAAAAGATGGCAAACGACGGAGACCATTACAGATTGACTTTCGACCGTCCGGGAACATGGAGCCAAAAATATAACCTTGTGTGGGATAAAGTGTTCAATATGAACATATTCCCGCCGGTGGTGATAGAAAAAGAAATCCCGCACTATTTGACGAAACAGAACAAATATGGACTGCCGTTAGACAGCAGAGCAACCTACACAAAAACAGACTGGATAATGTGGACGGCTTGCTTGACGCCTGACATGGAAGAGTTCGACCAGTTTGTAACCTTGATTTACAAGTATGCAAACGAAACCCCGGACAGAATACCGCTTAGCGACTGGCACGACACCCACACGGCACGACACATGAACTTCAAAGCGCGCTCGGTGGTGGGAGGATATTTTATGAAAATGCTCGAAATGAAAGTAAAAGATAAAAATCTGATAAAATAACGTCATCAAGCTAAGAACACAACTAAAAAGGCTGCTCAAAAAATAATTTATTTTGAGCAGCCTGCTTTTTTGCTACCTGTTAGCTACTACTTGTTTCACTTAGGGTTCGGGGATAGGCGGCGGGTTGTTTAAATCAATCCCATAATCGCGTACCAGATTCGAATTCAGGTTTGTCCAAAACAAGTTAAGGCTTGTTGCCGTCAACGGTACCGGATTTCGTATCATTGCCGGATTACCTTGAGCTTCAGATTCGGGAATATGGCAGTTCCATAACGGGAAAATACCCGGAACATCAAATGTGTTAGCAAATGCTGAAGAGTTTATTCCCCTGTAGCCGCGGTTTAATCCTAATTTGAGGCGTTTTGAATCATAAAACAATACGCCTTCGCCCCAAAATTCAACGCGCTTTTGGAAAATAATTTCGTCAATCAACGATTGCAAATCGGTAGCAGTGAAACTGTATGTTCCGTACATGTACCGGTGAGCCATGAACGCGTGCAACAACGCGCTTCCCTGCGCTATACCCTGCGTTTTTGCTACTGCTTCGGCTTCAATAAGATACATCTCCTCTACACGCATAATAGGATGGTCCATTGCGCCGCCAATCGTCCGTGAGTTAGTCACGCCTCCAGCCGGACGAAATTTGATAGCGTTGTAGATCCAGGGTCTTGTAACCCAGTTTTGAGTATTAACTTCTGACCTTAACGCTTCAGCCGACAATGCTAATCTGTATTCGAAACCGTTGTATGAATCGACTCCCGGTCTTATTATGTTTCCGTCTGTATCCATTCTGTCATAGAATACAGAATCTAACCATGAATATTTCCGAAAGTCATTGTCGGGAATAGATTCGTAAAATCTTCTTGAAGCGCTGCGACCTACCCTGTAACCATACACGATCCATCGTTGCTCGGCAGAATTAAGTCCGCAATAACTATTTGAGAACATTGATACGTTGCCCTGCGAAATCAGAACGCCCCACATCCATGAATTTTGTGAGTTTGCGTTATTAAATCCGTTAATTGGGTCGTGCCACTGGTCTAACGTAAGTGGCGTGCATCCGCTCTCGTTTATAGCTTTTCGGGCATACAATGCTGCATTTTCGTATGCTCCGCTCACTTCGGCAGTTCCACGTTCTAAATAAGCCTGGGCATAAAGACCGTAAACTACTGCTAATGACGGAAAAGCCTTTGTAGGAGGCGTGTAATCTGCTAAAAGCCTCTCTGCAATTTCCAGGTCTGCGAAAATCATTTCGTAGTTCTGTTCTACCGTTGCGCGGGGATTATTTTTCGCCTGCTCTTCTGTGGTTGTCTCAGTAACAATAGGTACGCCAAGATCGTATACTCTATCATCAGTAGGCGGAGCATGCGGCGTGAACTTATATTCAAACTTCCTGACAAGAACTAAATAATAAAATGCGCGGAATGCGTGAGCCACTCCTAAATAATGCTGTTCGACCTTATTTTGTGTATTAGGGTCGATTAAGCCTATTATATCGTTCGCATTTTTTATCCATGCATAATACAGAAACCAGGCATAATGTTGCCTCCAGTGTGTAGGGTTGCTCATCGTGGAATATGTTGCCCATGTGTTCCAACCTGTAACGCCCGCTACAACTACATCCTGAAGCATATCTTCAAAAGCTATGGCTAAACCCGGATAACCACAAGCCTCCAACTGCCCCGATGGTTGATTTCCCCATCCTATCATGCTGGTAGGGATAGCGTTAACTAATGCCTCCATCGCTGTTGGCGATTTTGCAACCTGTGCATCAGTCGCATAGTTGGTAGGGAACGTTTCCTTAATACACCCTGATAAAACTATCGCGCTGATAATGACTAAAAAACTTATTATTTTTTTCATTTCCATTTTATTTATTCTGATTAAAATTTAAAATTGTATTGTTAATCCTCCGGAAATAGAGCGTATCGCCGGATAAACTTGAAAGTTTGATGTTCCATCGAACGAAAAGCGGGGGTCAAATCCTTTGCGAGCCGATTTGAACCAAATGTTCTCCATTGAAACATACAACCTAAACGTAGAAAGACCTAACCTTTGAGAAAAATCTCCCGGCAACGTGTAGCCCAGATTAATGTTCTGCAGGTTCAGGAAACTTGATTTTGTTAACCATTCGTCCGAATGAGCAGTCCATCCCTCATCGCCTGCGCTTAACCGCGGCATTCGTGTTGAAGTGTTTTCGGGCGTCCACGACTTCAAGCGGTCTTTGTGAACGTTACCTCCGAAATTATTTCCCGGATTAGCCATACTCACCGCATAGTCGTATTCATACTGCAGTCCGCCTATCTGATAATTAAAGTTTGCCGACAGGTCAAAACCCTTATACCTGATGGTAGTGCCAAAACCTCCATAAAAATCAGGTATAGAGCTTCCACACAGATAATTTGTGCCGCTACCATGAGCATCGACAGTTTCCCTTCCGGTCACGTTTCCGTCGCTGTCTACCACATCTCTGTACCACAATGGGCGTCCTTGCTCATCGACGCCGGCGTATTTGCGTGTGTAAAAGGTATAAAGAGGAAGATTTTCGCCAAAAAAGTAAGTATTGGCTCCGGCAAAAATCGGCTCCAAATATGTGTAACCTTCATATCCTTCCACTGTGAGATTTCGCCTTTCTTGTGGCAACGACAATACTTTGTTAGATAAATAGGTGATGTTGAAATTAACGTTCCAGGTAAAATCACTCGTCCTGATAACATCTCCGCGTAAATCGATTTCAAAACCTTGATTTCGCATATCGCCTATATTGTCGAAAAAGGATGTGTAGCCGTTTGATGGCGCTACAAAGAACTCGAAAAGCATGTTGGATGTTTTGCGCGAAAAATAATCGAAAGAGCCTGTGAGTCTGTGGTTGAACATCGCAAATTCTATACCGGCATTAAAATTGGTATTGGTCTCCCAAGTGATATTTTTGTTGCCTTTATTTCTGAACACCAACGAAATTTGTCCGCTAGAATCCTCAATATCATACGTATCCGCATAGCGATATTCCCCTATCCGGTCGTTCCCCTGCGCGCCTATGCTTGCTTTTACTTTCAGCATATTTAGCTCAGGTATAGCAGGAAACCATACTTCACGATCGACTAACCAGGCGCTTCCCAAGCTCCAGAAATTGCCCCAGCGATTATCTACATGAAAACGAGAGGAGGCATCCCTGCGAAACGAACCCGAAAAGAAGATTTTGTTTGCAAAATCATACTGAAGCCTCAAAAAATAGCCCTCGTTATTGTAATCGGTAGTGTACGAATTGGCTACTCCGTTGTCAATAATAGCGCCATTAAGCTCGTGGTTATCAGATGAAAACATCCTGCTTTTTGCGCCGTAAAGATACTGATACGTGGTTATATAATACTCGTGTCCCAACATGGCGTCTATAGTATGGCTGTTGAACGTTTTTGTATAATTAACTATCTGCTGGAAGTTATACGAAATGCGACGTCTGTGGGATATTCCTACAGAGCCTCCAACGTTCGAAAGTCCGTAATGCTCCAGAAAAGGGTCTGTAACCGATTGACCGCGTGTCTCTTCAAGGTTAACGCCTCCGTTAATGGTTATTTTAAGACCGTCGAAAAAGGTAAAGTCTGTAAAACCACTTGCCGTGTAGGCATTTCGTGAAGTATTGTTGATATTGTACCTGTTGGTAAATATCGGGTTAAAACCTGAAAATGGAGGTCTGGCTAAACCGGCAACAGTTCCAAAGTCATGCATAGGCTCGCCCCATTGGTCTATCATAATGTTCTTGTTGCCGTCGCGTATATAAACCGGATAGATAGGACCTATGCCTGTTATTATCGACCAAATATTGCCCGTAGAACCGCGTGCCGTGGGCGAATCAGAAACTCTGTCAAAAGCGTGATTGGAAAAACTCATGTTCCCGCCTAAGCGCAACCAGTTTTTCGCCTGCGATTCTGTTCTCAGGCGTGCTGATATGCGCTGCATTGACGAACCTACTGTAATACCCTCACTTTTTGTATAACCTATTGAAGCGAAATAACTTAATTTTGAATCGCCTCCGGTAGCGCTAAGGTTATATTCCTGTCTGAGACCGCGACGGGTGCCTTCTTTTTCCCAATCTTCCGGATGCAGCCAGTAGTCCTGACCCTGATAATTAATGATACGTCCTAAGGTGGCTCTGGGGTTTATTCTTCCGTTGACCCCAATAAAATCTTCGCCTGTCGGAACAGTATACACCAAATAATTTTGGGTTCCTACACCGCTTACTGCTTCATTTGCAAATATATGGGCAGCTTCGGGCGATAACGGATTTTCTCTAAGGTTCAAACGTCCGTTATATACAGATCTGTACCATGTTTCATACCATTGTGCCGGGTCTGTAACGTAATCATATTTGGGCATTGCCACGGTATTAGCGCCTACCCGGGCATCAAAAATGATTCTTGCGTCTCCGCCACGCGCTCTGCGGGTAGTAATAATTATTACGCCGTTAGCGCCACGCGCACCATACAGGGCATTGGAGGCGGCATCCTTCAATACGGTCATCGATTCTATATCGGCGGGGTTGATATTGTTGAGGTCGCCATCGAAAGGCATACCGTCTACTATAAATAGCGGCTCATTGCCCGATGAAATAGAACCAAACCCGCGTATCAGTATTGAAGGCGAAGAGCCAAACTGTCCGCTGATATTTGACAACTGAACGCCCGCGACCCTTCCTGCCAAAGTTTGCGCAACGTTGGTCTGTTGGCTCAACGCGATGCTTTCCGAATCAACTATCCCGACAGACCCCGTAAAAGCTTCGCGCCTTGCTGTTCCGAAGGCTACAACTATGACCTCATCAATCGACTGGGCGCCCTCAACAAGCGTAACATTGATTGTCGTCTGATTGCCAACAGTTATCTCCTGGGTTGTGAAACCAACAGACGAAAAAACTAAAACGGCATCACGGTCAGGCACATTGATGCTGAATCTGCCATCGCTGCCTGAAATAACGCCAAGTGTTGTGCCTCTCACTACGACCGAAGCGCCCGGCAAAGTTTCGCCGCTCTGGTCAGTTACAGTGCCCGTAACAGTTATGTTTTGAGCTGATAAGGCTGTTACGTGGAAACTGAAGGCAACTAATATAGCTAATGAAGCTATATGTTTTGATACATTTGGTTTACTAATTTTACTAAAAATATTCGAAATAAATTCCATTTTTTTTACACTATTAAATTAAAATTAAAAAATTGATTGTTTTCTTAAAATTTGTTTTATGCTAATCAGTTAGCACACTTTTTCCTTCTATTTTATTGTTTTAATCCATAATATACCTCCTTTATTTTTTAAAACCCTGTGTCTCAAAACCTTGTACCCCAAAGCCCAGATTGCTGTGTAACAGCACAGCATCCGCTGCATATCCTAATCCAGGATTTGCAAAACATTCTCCCTTCCTTTGCGTTGCAAGTTTTTGGGACTTGGTTGATATG
>Ga0099364_10013079_pt1 | contig 11159 bp, 7 predicted proteins | sample TergutTh196P3_FD_73070 | JGI IMG/M metagenome (GOLD analysis project Ga0099364, IMG submission 73070) | Microcerotermes parvus P3 segment gut microbial communities from Pointe-Noire, Republic of the Congo - Th196 P3 | ecosystem: Host-associated > Arthropoda: Insects > Digestive system > Gut ... | reverse complement strand
GCCGGTCTTTTCCCCGGCGGTCTTGACCGCGGTTTCCGCCGCCTTGCCCGCCTGTTCGGCGCCGTGTTTGATGCGTTCCAGCAGGTTAGTGAGGTTTTCGTTCATGGGGATGGCTCCTTTCACAATGGTTTTTTTATGATGATTTTTTCAGCCGACAAACTCCCGCAGCAGTGACTTTTGGCTCAGATAATCCAGCGGGAGGGGGGTGAAGGACTCCAGCTTCGGCGCGATCTCACGGATTTCGGCGGCGCGCTCGACGTCGGGCACGCCGCGCAGCAGCGGCAGCGCCGTATCGCGCAGCAGACAGGGCTCGTAGTTCAGGGCGGTGTCGATGATAATATCGGCCAGCCCCTTGTAGGGGGAGATGTATTTCTTTTCCCCCCGGCGCACACCGGCCCAGAGCGAGAAGGTCAGCGCGGCGGAAGCGCCGCGGAAATTCTCGTCGCGGATGGTGCGGCGCGTCAGGCGGAGCCAGGTCCCCTTGAAATATATGCTTCCGTCCCGGCGGACGTTGCTGCGCGCGGAGACATAAACGCGCGTGGCGTGAACCCCTCCGTCCAGCAGGGCGGGGTTCAGCGCGTGGATGCCCTCGAAGACGGCCACCTCGCCGCGGCGCAAGCGCAGGGGGTGAGTCGTTTCGGAACGCGCCTGCCGCGTAAAGTCAAAGCGCGGCACCGGCACCTCGCGGCCCTTCTCCAGCTCCTTGAAATGCGCCCGCATCAGCGGCAGGTCCAGAATATCCGGGGTCTCATAGTCCAAGTTCCCGTTTTCGTCCCTCTTGTGGGTTTCCTCCGTGACGGTCAGATAGTAATCGTCCATCGAGATCACATGCGCCCCGATGCCGATCATCCTCAGGCCTTCGGCCAGCTTGTTGGCCGTCGTCGTCTTGCCGGAGCCGGAGGGACCCGCCAGCAGAACGATGGGGCTTTCCGCGGAACGCTCCGCGATCCGCGCCGTCGCCATCGCCAGGCGCGTATACAGCTGCGCGTCGCACTCGGCCAAAAACCCGCGCGGATCGGCGGCGGCGCGGCGGTTGATCTCGTCGAATTCAAAAGATAAGCTCATCCGCTGGTTGTCATTCCTTCCCAAAGTGCTTTGAATTGATGAAGATTTTTATCTATCTTATCACGTTTCTCGAGATATTCCAAGGGGAATTTGCAATTTGCTATACGGCCGATCCGCCGGGGGGCGTCCGGGTCGCCGGTCGGGCGCACAATTTTGCTCACGCCGGAGCCTACGGCCAGCACCGTGGCCAGCTCCTCCATCATGTGAAGATTATAGCGGTTTTCGTGCCCCGGCAGGGTCCAGCCGGTGTTTTCAAAGCCCCCGGCCATGAATTTCTGGCGATAGAGATAATACGGCCTGTACCCCGCCCCGCGCAGGCGGGCGTAAGCGCCGTCCAGCATCCGGCGCACAGCCCCCGCGTCCGGGCGGGAACCGCCCCCGCTCTTCCAGACCGCCGCGCCCTTTTTCAGCGCCAGGGTGTGAACCGTCAGGTTTTCCGGCCCGAACGCGAGCGTTTCCTCCAGACTTGCGGCAAAGCCCTCCGGCGTGTCGCCGGGCAGTCCGGCGATCAGGTCGGCGTTCAGCGTGCGGAACCCCGCCGCCCGCGCCAGCGCGAACGCGCCGCGCGTCTGCGCCGCCGTGTGGCCGCGCCCGATGGCCTCCAGAACGCCGTCGCGCATACTCTGCGGGTTTACGCTGACGCGGGTGACGCCGCGCGCGCGCAGGACGGCCAGCTTCTCCGCCGTGACCGTGTCGGGCCGCCCGGCCTCCACCGTGATTTCGGTGCAGCGCTCCGTCCCGAACGCGGCCTCCAAGGCCTCCAGCACGCGCCGCAGATCGTCCGGCTCCAGCACGGTCGGCGTGCCGCCGCCGATATACAGCGTCACCGGGCGCAGTCCCAGCTCCGCCGCCGCGTGGCCCGCCAGCGCGATCTCCTCCAGCAGCCGCCCGACGAACGGCCCGATCAACCGGCGCGCCCGCGAGGCGTCGGAGGAGACAAACGAGCAGTAGGCGCACCGCGAGGGGCAAAACGGGATGCCGGCGTACAGCGCGATATCGCGCGGCCCCAACCGCGCCCGTTCCTCCCGCGCCGCGCCCGCGCACTCCGCCGCCAGACGCGCCCGCTCCGGCTCAACGTGATATTTTCGCTCCAATATCCGCGCCGCGCCGGCTTGCGTCTCCGACAGCCCCGCCGCCAGCCCGGCGGGCCGGATGCCCGTCAGCGAGCCCCACGGCGGAGGCTCCGGCAGCAGCGGCAGGGCGGCCCGGTAAATACTGCGGCGCACACATTCGTCCCGGTCCTTCACCGTGCCGCCCCGGGACACCTTCCGCCGCGCCGTTCCGCGGCCCGTCCGCCCGTCCGCCAGAGTGATCCTCGCCGAGGCGGCCAGCCATTCCCGTCCCGCGCCGAGATACGACGAGACCTCGCCCTCCGCATCGGGCGGAAAGTAGTTCAGCGCCGCCTGCTCGGCGGCGGACTTGCGGCTCAGGCCGCGCAGGGTGAGCCTCAGCACCCCGCCAGAGCCTCCCGCATATTGACGTTACCCTCCCGCTCGCGGCTCAGGGTCGTGCTGACGTCGTGACCCGGATAGACGGCGTAGTCCCCCTCCAGCGCCGCCAGACGGCGCAGGGAAGCCAGCATCGCGCCGTAGTCGCCGCCGGGCAGGTCGCACCGCCCGCAATCATCCTCAAAGAGCGTATCGCCCGTGAACAGCGCGCCGTCCCGCTCCCCGCCCGGCGTCATGACGCGCAGGCACACGCTGCCCGGCGTATGTCCCGGCGTATGCAAAACCTCAAAGCGATACGCGCCCAGCGCAAAGGCTTCGCCTTCCCGCGTCAAAATATCCGCCTTTGCGCTTTGGGCGCCGGTACGCCCGAAGGGCGAGCTGAGAGCGGGATCGCTCAGATACGCCGCGTCGGCCTCATGGATGACGCACGCCGCTCCCGTCGCGCGGCGCACCTCCTCCATGGCGAGGATATGGTCGAAGTGCCCGTGCGTGAGGAAAATATAGCGCACCTCCAGACGGTCCGCCCTGACGCGCTCCAGAATGGCCCCGGCCCTGTCGCCGGGGTCGATGAGGGCCGTCTCTCCGGCGTCCGTGTCCGTGACGATGTAACAGTTGGTGGCGACGATGCCCAGGGTCAGGGAGGAGATGCTCAGCATGTTGCTTCATTCCTTTCTCTCCGCGCCGCGCGGCGTTAGCGTTCAGCGGCTTTTCGAGTCGATCCAAATCGTCACCGGGCCGTCGTTTTGCGAGAACACCTGCATGTCCGCGCCGAACACCCCGCTTTGGACCGCAAAGCCCCGTTCGCGGCACAGCGCCATAAACCGCTCGTACAGCGGGACGGCCTGATCGGGCCTCGCCGCGCCCGTAAACCCGGGGCGGCGCTTGGAGATATCGGCGCACAGGGTAAACTGGCTGATGACCAGAAGCTCCGCGCCGGCGTCCGACGGGGAGACGTTCATCTTTCCCGCCGCATCCTCAAACACGCGCAGCCCGCAGACGCGGTCGGCGCAGTATTCCGCGTCGGCCTCCGTATCCGCGGTCTCCACGCCCAGCAGAATCAAAAAGCCCGTTCCGATGGAGCCGGCGGGCCGCCCGTCCGCCTCGACGCTCGCGTTCTTCACGCGGGTCAGCACGATTTTCATACTTCTTTCCTCTGGATATCCTTGACATTGGGAATCTGCGTGATGCGGTTGATGATATGCGTCAGCTGGTCCAGGTCCGTGACCTCCAGGCGCAGGGTGACCAGAGTGTCGCCGTCGCCGACGATGCGCGCGTGCAGGCTGCTGACCTTGGTCTTAAAGCCGCCCAGCGCGTTCATCACATCCACGACCAGCCCGGTCCTGTCGCTGCAATGGATCGCCAATCCCGACTCATAGCTGTCGTAGATCGTATCCGCCCAGGACACGCTCACGCGGCGTCCCGTTTCCTTGCGCAGGGCGTCATGGATGTTCGGGCAGTCGCTCCGGTGGATGCTGACCCCGGAGCCGCGCGTCACATAGCCCTCGATGTGGTCGCCCGGGACCGGCGCGCAGCAGCGGGCAAACTTGATCTGGCAATTGTCCAGCTCGTCCACGATCACGCCGGAGATCGCCTTTTTCGGCTTGCGCGCCTGCGCCGCCGCCGCCACCTGCTCCGTCACGCTCTCGTCGGTGGCGCGCAGGCGGGCCTGGCGCGTCAGCTCCTCGCGGAAACGGCTCAGCACGCGGCGCACCGATACGCCGCCGTAGCCGACCGCCGCCAGCATATCGTCCGGCGTGCCGAACGACAGCTTTTTCAGCGAGGGGGTCAAAATATCCTCGTGCATGACCGCGCTCATGGCGATACCGGCGCGTTTCAGCTCGCGCTCCAGCTCCGCGCGGCCCTGCTGGATGTTTTCCTCGCGGCGTTCCTTCTTAAACCACTGCTTGATCTTGTTGCGGGCCATGCTCGTCTTGACCAGCTTGATCCAGTCCCGCGACGGGCCGTGGGCGTTGCTTGTGAGGATTTCCGTCACCTCGCCGCTTTCCAGCTTGTAGTCCAGCGGCACGATGCGCCCGTTGACCTTCGCGCCGGAGAGCTTGTTGCCGACCTCCGAGTGGATGGCGTACGCGAAGTCCACCGGCCCCGCGCCCGCCGGCAGGCTGATGACGTCGCCGCGCGGCGTCAGCACAAAGACCTCGTCGGCGAACATTTCGTGCTTGATGCCCCGGATGAATTCCTCCGCCTCGGTGTCCTGCTGGCTTTCCAGCAGGCCGCGCACCCATTCCAGATGCGTCTCCTCGGACAGCGGCGGCTGGACCGCGTCCTTCAGCCCCTGCTTATACCGCCAGTGGGCCGCGATGCCGAACTCCGCCGTCCGGTGCATGTGCCAGGTGCGAATCTGGATTTCAAACGGCTGGCCCTCTTTGCCGATGACGGTGGTATGCAGGCTTTGGTACATGTTCGGCTTCGGCGTGGAAATATAGTCCTTGAAACGCCCGGGAATGGACTTGTACTCGTCGTGCATGATGCCCAGCACATTGTAGCACTCCGGCGCGTCGTCCACGATGATGCGCACCGCGTACAGGTCATAGATTTCCGGTAGCTTTTTGTTCTGGCCCATCATCTTGCGGTACAGGCTGTAGATGTGCTTGACGCGGCTTTCGATATGCGCGCCGGGGATGTTCTCCTTGTGCAGCCTGGCCTCGATTTGCTCGCGGATTTGGCTCAAAAACGCGATGTGCGTGTGCTGGAGGGTCTCCATCTCCCGCGTGATTTCGGTGTAGCCGAACGGGTCCAGCTCCAGCAGCGCGACGTCCTCCAGCTCCCATTTGATGCGCTGCATCCCCAGCCGGTGCGCCAGCGGGGCGTAAATCTCCATGGTCTCCTGCGAGATTTCCTTCCTGCGCCGTTCCGTCATATACGCGATGGTCCGCATATTGTGCAGGCGGTCGGCAATTTTGACCACGATCACGCGGATGTCCCGGGCCATCGCCAGAAACATCTTGCGCAGATTTTCCATCTGCTCGTCCTCTTTGGAGGCATAGTGGACGCGCGTCAGCTTGGTCACGCCCTCCACCAGCTCGGCGACCGGAAGGCCGAAACGGTCCCGGATATCCGCGAAGGTATGCCGCGTATCCTCCAGCACGTCATGCAGCAGCGCGGCGATCACGGAATCCAGGTCCATATTCATGCCCACGATGATCAGCGCGACCTCCACGGGATGGATGACGTATGGCTCGCCGGAGCGGCGGAACTGGCCGCTGTGCGCGGCGGCGGCAAACTCAAAGGCGTCCAGCAGACGCTTTTCGTCCAACGCCGGCATATATTCGCGCAGGGCGGATATCAGCGATTGATACCGCGTTTCCAAAATGGCCCTGTAATCGGATTCCATACCGGATCACCTCCTGCCCTGTCTTTTGTTTCTCTTCAGATCAGCCTGTCCAGCGCCGCCAGTATCCTGGAGCCCTCGATATCGGTTTTCACCGCCTGCTTCCCCGCCCCGGCATACCAGAGCGGGCCCTTTTTCAAGTCTATTAAATCATACTCCGCGAACACGTCCAGCGTTACCCAGACCATGCCGACCGGCAAACGGCGGAGATGTCCGCCGCCCAAAGCGCGGGCCAGCGCGGCGGGTTCGGCCTCCAGGCTCTCCAGAGCGGCCAGAGAACGCCACACCAGACCCATGTGATGCCGCGAGGGACGCAGCAGGGCGGCCTGTCCCGCCGTGAGGTCCGCGCCGCCCCCGCAGAAACGGTTGTAGGCGTCCCACTGCCCGGCGTCGATGCGCGTCTGCTCCCGGGAGGGGCGGATGGCGCGCATCTGCAGCTGCACGCTCTCCCGGCCGCGGAAGCAGTTGATGCCGGGGGTGAAGGCGGCGTCCGCCAGCTCGTCCCGCCCGACGCCCATCCGCTCCGGGCGCATCCCGAACCAGACGGCGGAAAACACCTGCCCGCCCGCGTCCAGCGTCAGCCGTGTATGCGCCCCGTTTTTCAGCGGCTCCACGCCGCGGATCAGCACATCCTCAAACACGAACAGCGGCTCCGGATTTCCGGCCCCGAACGGCTCCATCCGCTCCAGCGCGCGCACCGTCTCCAGAGTCACGCGCTCTGGGTCCGCCACGGCGTCAGCGACGCACGCCGGCGCGGGTCCGGCCTCCGTTTCCGCCGCCTCGCGGCAGAACGCGGTCAGCGCCTGGCGCAAAGCGGGGATGTTCTCGCGCCGCACGCGGAAGCCGGCGGCCAGATCGTGCCCGCCGTGGGTGTCCAGCAGCTCTCCGCAGGCGGCCAGCGCTTCGGCGAGGTTCACGCCGCCTCCCGTCCGCCGCTCAGGCGGCACGGCGCGCGCGCTCCCCTTTGCGTACGGGCCGTCGGTCAGGCTAATCAGGAACACCGGCACGCCCGTCTGCTCCACCAGCTGTCCGGCGACGATGCCGGTCACGCCCTCGTGCCAGCCCTCGCCCTCCAGCACGGCAGCGTACCGCACGGCCTCCGGCCCCAGCTCCCGAAGCCGGCTCAGAGCCTGCCGCAGCACGTCCCCCGCGATGCTTTTCCGCGTCAGGTTCAGCTCCCCCAGCAAGACCGCCAGACGCTCCGCCTCCTCCGCGCCGGCGCACAGCAGCAGCTCCACCGCCGCGTCCGCGCGGTCCATGCGCCCCGCGGCGTTCAGCCGGGGCGCCAGCTTGAAGGCCACCGCACGGGCCGTGACGCGGCCCTCGCAGCCCGTTTCCCGCATCAGCGCGCGCAATCCGGGCCGGGGGGAGTCCGCGAGGCGTTCCAGCCCCGCCCGCACCAGCGCGCGGTTCTCATCCGTCAGCGGCGCGACGTCCGCCACGGTCCCCAGCGCCACAAGGTCTCCATACCGCCGCAGGGCCTCCGCCTCGTTGCCCTCAAGGGCGCAGGCCAGCTTGAAGGCCACGCCCACGCCGGCCAGCCCCGCGAACGGGTAGGCGCTGTCCGGCCGCTTCGGGTCCACGACGGCCAGCGCGTCCGGCAGAACGCCGCCCGTGCATTCGTGGTGGTCGGTGATGATCAAATCCAGGCCCAGCTCCGCGGCATACCGCGCTTCCCGCACGGCGGAAATGCCGGTGTCCACGGTCACGGCCAGCGAGGCTCCGCCGGCTTTCAGCCAGGCCAGCCGATCCTCCCGCAGGCCGTGCCCGTCGCTGAGGCGGTCGGGGATATACCGTATGACCCTGGCCCCCATAGCGGTCAGCTGTTCATACAGCAGAACGGTAGACGTTACGCCGTCCACGTCGTAATCGCCGTACACGGCGATCGTCTCACCGTTTTGAACGGCGGCGCGGATGCGCGCGGCCGCTTTATCCATGTCGGGCAGCAGCAGCGGGTCGTGAAGCGTCCCGCCGCCGTCCATAAAGGCCGGCGCCTCCTCGGGCGCCGTGACGCCGCGCGCCGCCAGCGCCAGCGCGTTCAGATACGGAATCCCCGCCTCCGTCAGCCGCGCCGCGTCCTCCGGCTGCCGCAGCCGGACATCCCACACGGGGTTGGTCTGCAATCCGCCCACTTCCTTTTCGGGAGGGTTTGTCGAGCTTATATAATGGGTAAGTGTATCACAACCCGGGGGCGTTGGCAATGGGAATTGAAATATGGATACGGTTAATCTATAATGATACAATAGACAGGGAACAGAAGGGACCGAAGAATGAGACCTGATAAGGATACACAAGCGGCGGGAATGCCGCCGGGGAGGTTTTCGATGAAGCATCGTCCGTTTGTCCGTCTGCGGATGAAGGCGCGGCTGCGGGTTATGTTCCCGAAGCTCCGCCTGGTCGGCTTGAGCTGGGCGCTGGCCTGCCGGGAGGGGCTGCTGGATTTCCAGACCCTCGGAACGGCCCGCAAGGAAACCGGGGCCGTCGCCTCGCCCTACACCGTTTATCACGCGGGTCCGGCCGCGGCGTCGGTCACAGCGGCTCTGCTGGCGCTGCTGCGCGACGAGGGGCGGCTGTCCTTTGACGACCCCGTGAGCCGTCATATCCCCGAATTCCGCCTGAAGGACGCGCGGGCGGCCCGGACCCTGACGCTCCGCGACGTGATGGGCCACCAGACCGGCCTGCGCGACTCCGGCTTCCTCTGCCGGGGCCGCGCCGTCGGGCCGGCGGAGATACTGCGCTTTTTCGCGGAGACCGACAGCGTCTGCCCGCCCCGTCAGAGATACGGCTATTGCGCGTTCGGCTATGCCCTGCTGGGCCTGGTCATTGAGCGCGTGAGCGGAACGGCTTACGCGGAGCTGGCGCGCGCGCGCCTGTTCGAGCCGCTGGGCATGGCCGGCGCGGGCTTCGGGACGCCCGGCGGCTACGCGGCGGCCGGATATGTCACCCTGCCGGACGGCACGGGCTCCGTGACGCCGGACGTGCCGGACGGGCTGTGGCCCGCCTGCGGCCTGATGGCCGCGCCGGCGGATCTGGCCGCGTGGCTTTCGTTCTGGCTGCGCAAGGGAAAACCGCTGATCAGCGCGGAAAGCATATCCCTGCTGCTCCAGCCGGTACGGGGCATCCCGCGGCGCGCCCTGCGCGAGGACGTCCGCGTGTTTTCCGCCGGCGGCTGGCGCGCGGAGGACTACCGCGGGCACAAAGTGTTCACCTGCGGCGGCGCGTTCGACGGCTTCAACGTATGCCTGACCTTCCTGCCCGAACAGGGGCTGGGCTGGGCTTTGCTGTCCAACTCCGGCGGCGCCGGCCGGCTTACGCCGCTCAGCTACCTGTTTGCCGACCGGCTGCTGGATCTGAACCGGGTGGAATGGCTTCGGGTGTTCCGGCAGTACCGCCAGCAGGTCTCCCTCCCGCAGCGCGAGCTGCGCGCCGGGCTTCGCGAGCGCGCGCGGGACGCCCAGCCGCTGCCCGGCTCTCCCGATGCTTACGCGGGCCTGTACCGCCATCCCTGCGGCGCGGAACTTTCACTGGTGTACGAAAACGGCGCCTTTACCGCCCATATCGGCGGCGCGGCGCACCGTTTCGAGCCGATATCCGGTCCCGACTTCGCCCTGACGTCGGCGTTTCCCGAGCGCTACGGCGTCCTGTACGCCGCGCGGCTCAGCGCGGAGGCCGTTCAGCTTTGGCTTGACGCGGAGGAGATTTTGACCTTTTCGCGGGTTTAGTACAAGGTAAAATCTAAAACATAACGTATATGTAGGGGACGCAGACCTCGGCGTCCCGCAGGGTTATCTGCAAACTTCGGGGAACGGTTTTCACCGTTTGCCCGTGCGGCTGTTGGTTTGGGTAGTCTTCAGGCATTCCCGGGGGAGGTCTCCCCCGGACCCCCCACTGGGGGACTTGGCAGTCCCCCAGGCCCTCTCGCGGGAAATACGGGGGTTTTGCTTGCGGGAAGGCACTACTGTTTACCGTAAGGGTCTTGTCTGGGCTGTCCTGGCCTCGGTTTCAGGTTTTCTCTCTTTTTGTCTTCTTTGTTCTTCCCGGCCATACCCTTGCACTTTCTTTGCTGTCTCCACAGGGAACTGCCCTAACAAACAGACATCTTTGTCGTACAATGTAAAATCTAAAACATGACCTCTGTGTAGGGACGCCATATATGGCGTCCGCGTTTCCCCGGGCGCGCGCAATGGGGAAACACGGCGCGATGTGGGCATCGCGCCCTACGGACGGCGTGCCGTGTCCGGGGGAAAGCCCCCCCCCCTCATTCATAACCCGTCCCCATTCCGGGCATACTGAACCCAAACCTGCGGCGGCAAGGCCATCAGCCTGCCGCCGTAAGCAATGGGGGGGGTCCTGGTGTCCGGTTTGAAGGCGGTCCTGCTGGCGGGGGGCGAAGGCACGCGGCTGAGGCCGATCAGCGCGGAGCAGCCCAAGCCGCTGGCGCGTATTTTGGGCAAGCCGATCATGGCGTACAGTCTGGAGCTGCTGGCGCGGCACGGCTTTACCGACGTGCGCGCCACCCTGAGAACCCTGCCGCAGAAAATCATCGACGCGTTCGGAGACGGCGCGGACTACGGCGTGCGCCTGAGCTACAGCGTGGAAAACCAGCCGCTGGGCACGGCGGGCGCGGTGCGCGCCTGCGCCGAACACGTGGCCGGATGCGGCGCGTTTGCCGTACTCAGCGGCGACGCGGTGACGGATTTCGATCTCAGCGAGGCCCTGCACCTCCACCACGGCATGGCGGCCGACGCCACGATTCTGCTCTCGCGCCAGCCGGAGCCGCTGGAGTACGGCCTTGTGATGACCGACGCCTGCGGGCGCGTGAGGCGTTTTATCGAAAAGCCTTCGTGGGAACAGGTGTTTTCCAATCTTGTCAACACGGGCATATATATCCTGTCCCCGCGTGTGCTGGAGCTGGTGCCGGAGGACACGGAGTTTGACTTTGCGCGCGGCCTGTTTCCGAAGATGCTGGAGCGCGGCATGGCGCTGTACGCGGCGGAGGCGCGCGGCTACTGGTGCGACGTCGGCGGCCCCGGGGCGTATATGCGCTGCTGCGCGGACCTGCTGGACGGCAAGGCAAGGCTAACCCTTCCGCCGCGCGCGGAGACGGTCCCGCCCGGCGTGGAGCTGCGCCCGCCCGTCTTCATCGGGCTGGGGTGCGAGATCGGCGCCGGCACGGTGCTGGGCCCATACGCCATGCTCAGCGCGGGCACGCGCGTCGGGCGCCGGGCGCGGATAGAGCGTTCGGTGCTGGACGGCGCGCGCGCGGGCGATCTGGTTTCCCTCGAGGGCGCGTACGT
>Ga0099364_10013078_pt1 | contig 11159 bp, 5 predicted proteins | sample TergutTh196P3_FD_73070 | JGI IMG/M metagenome (GOLD analysis project Ga0099364, IMG submission 73070) | Microcerotermes parvus P3 segment gut microbial communities from Pointe-Noire, Republic of the Congo - Th196 P3 | ecosystem: Host-associated > Arthropoda: Insects > Digestive system > Gut ... | reverse complement strand
CCGGCTCTTGTAACTCGACATCTTTGAACACTTCCTTCATCTTTTGCAGTACCTTCGGCTGATTTTCTTTCACTTGGAAAAGATAATCCCGCTCGTACTCTCGGATCGCTTCCAACAGCGGACGCTGCGTGAACATCGCATCGCCCGTCAGCAATTTCAGCGACGGAAACATCGTGAAAAGTTCTTCAAGATGTTTCTTCAAGCAAGCAGGTTCATTCGTCTTATCTCCCCGAACATTCCAACTGGCAAGGTGCAATTTGACTTGCTGGGCAAACACATTGAGCATGAGAAGGGCATCGCCGTTCTCATCTTTCATTTGTTTGGCGGCTTTACCATCAACGGCTGCAATGATGGAAGTGTCGGCGAGGAGAAGGTTGACGAACTCGGCGAAGACTTTTTGGAGGTCGGCGAGCGAAAGGACTTCGAAGAGTCGGGAGAAGGTGAGGTTGACGGGAGCGCACCATTTTCCCTTCCACCGCCGAAATTGGAGGAAGGGGCGTAGATTTTTCAATTGGTTTTTTGACCATCGTGCGAGTTCTGCGGGATTGGTGCAGTTGCCGATGAGTCCGAGAAAGGTGAGGGCGAGGAGGGTGCCCAGGGGATAGGATTGTCCTTGTTTGGAGCGGGGATCGGGCACTTTGTTGAGGGTTTGGGCGAAAAGGTTGAGTAGAGGGGACGAGTTTTCGGATGGGGACATATTAACCTCCGTGTAAGGGGAACGAGCGAACGAAATCGTTCCATTCGCTAGGGACAATACGTAGTCGGAGGCGAACTGTCGGGAAAAAAATTGAAAAAAAACGAAAAACTTGTTAACGGACTGCAAGTTCTCCCCACTTAGATTGCGAAACACACCACCTATTGCTATAATATCTCCCGCTCCGGCAACCTGTTTGCCCCCAAAGACTGGGACGGAGCGCAGCGCAGTCCCCGGATTGAGCCCCCACAAACGAATTCAAAACAATGTACAAGGTCAAAGGCAATGAAGAACTCGAATTGATAGAACTCAAGATTTATCCTGACTCATCGAATCTACACGTTTATACACTCTACATCTACGGCGATGATTCCAGGCCGATTTACCGAAACAAAAGTCCGATCTTGTTTTTTCAACCTAAAAATGTCGAAAAAGCCCTTGCGGAATCTAATTGTGGAGCATCGAAGATCAAAACCCTTCCCAAAAAAGTCGTGGGTACTTACGACTTCTATCAAGCCTTTCGTGACTTGGGTAATCCAAGAAAGAAATATACAACAGGTGCCACGCTCCTGAATTGCTTGATATTGCTTGATGATTATTGCCATGACACAATGGACATCAAGAAGAAATGGAAAACGTGGATGCCGCCACAACCCATTTCAAACGAAGAACCACGATATATGATCAAACTTCAACCGGAGTGGATTCCGAACGAATATGATTTTTACAGAAAAATTTTTGCCGCCTTCGATTATTTCATGTTCAGCACTGAAATTGATCCTTACTTCCAAGAAGCCGGATATGGACGTATGGAACTGGTCAGAGCAATGAAATATCTGATTGGCGACATTGTTACACGGGCGATTTACGTGTGATATGATCATCCGGAGACTGTGTTGCACAGCATCCTCGGCTCTTTCTCCTTGCTTACGCGGCGGGCTCTGTGAACGCGACCTTCCGTTTGCGGCTAGGGGACCTCTAAAAATAGATTCTTTGCGTCCTTTGCGGTTAAAATATTCGGATTTAACCGCAAAGTACGCAAAGTTGTCGCAAAGGAGTCGAACGTCCTTAAAATCCCCTTAAAATCTTTTGTGTCCTTCGTGCCTTTGTGCGAAACATAATCTGCATCATTTAAGGCACAATGTACTACCATTTTGCTCTTGTCCCGCTCGTCGAAAAGTGGTATAATGTCGTTACGCGAGTCGGGCAGGAGAATCGGATTTTCCCGGCTTAGACGGCGGGGATTATTCTGCCGATTTCAGCAACAACTAAGAGGCTGTTTGGAAATTAAGTGCTTGAAAACAAGGCTGGCGACGATTGCCGTTTTTCGGGTTTTGTGAAAACCCCTATGTTTTTTGGGAAACGGCATTTGTCTAATGATGAAAACCCCTTGTTTTTCAGCGTCTAATTGTTAAACAGCCTCTAACTACGGAAGGGTATCTTATGCACAAAGTTTTTTCCACTCACCTGATTTCTTCTCTGATCGGCGGCATCGTCGGTGCTGCCGTTGTTTTGTCTGCCACAGGGCAAATTTCGACTGTGTTACCATTAGATACGCTCCATGCCCAAGACGGAGTAGAGTCTCTGCCCGCACCGCCCAGTGGGAAATTCAAGGAAATCGAAGTCGAAAAACTGGTCATCACCGGGGAGGCTTCGCTTCTCAACAAAGAAGGAGTCCCGGAGGTCGTCATCAGAGACGGCTCCGTTTTGGCAAGCAAGAAAGTTATCGTCCGGCAGATTCAATCGCATGCCATCGTGGGGAACCGATTGTTCCTCACGCCTGACGACCTCGTTGCTACGCCAATGGAGCAGTGGCGTTTCTTTGCCGAAATCGGTACGTCGGTTGATGCCGGCGGCGAGGTGATCGTTCGTAGTGCCGACGGTTCCGCTTCAGTCCATGGACCGACACTGAAAGGAGCATTTCTTCGCACCGGTTTCGATACCGACGGCAAACCGCAAATCGTTGGTGTCCAAAACGGTGACCGCAATAGTGTGCCGATCAATCATGAACTTTCGGAACAACAGAAACGAATGTTGATGGTCAGGTGAGTTGTTGCCGCACCGTTTCTCCCGTTTACAATCTACTCTGTGCTTTCCCCGCAGCAAGCGTATTTTGGAGCAGCATCGTGATTGTCAGCGGACCCACTCCGCCCGGCACGGGGCTGATTGCACCGGCGATCTCTTTCACGGCATCGAAGTCCACATCGCCGCAGATTTTTCCGTCCGGCAGGCGGTTGATGCCGACATCCACCACCACCGCGCCCGGCTTGACCATGGAAGCGGTCAGGAACCTTGCTTTGCCGATGGCGACGATCAAAATGTCCGCCTGCCGGGTTAAGTCGGCAAGATTTTTCGTCCGGCTATGCACGACTGTTACCGTTGCATCGGCACCGGCACTTTTTTGCACCATCATCAGTGCCATCGGCTTTCCGACAATATCGCTGCGCCCGACTACGACCACGTGCTGTCCCGCTGTTTGGATCCCGCTGCGGACGAGAAGTTGCTGAATACCGTGAGGAGTGCAAGGTAAAAACCGGGGACGGCCTTGCGACAGCAAACCGACATTGTGCGGATGAAACGCATCCACATCTTTTTGCGGATCAATCGCATCGAGAATCGGCAACTCCTCACAACTCTTGGGAAGCGGCAGTTGGACCAAAATACCATGTACCGACGGATCGGTATTCAGTTCCTCAATATGTTTCAACAGAGTACCAGTTACAGTGTGATCAGGAAGACGGAAAATCCGGCTTTCGATTCCCACTTGTGCACATGCCTTTTCTTTATTGCTGACATAAATTTGGCTCGCCGGGTCATTTCCGACGAGCAGGGCGGCGAGGCAGGGAACGATCCCCCGCTGAGTTTTGAGTGCTGCGGCTTCCGCCGTGATTTCACGGCGTATTTCCTCAGCAATGGCTTTACCATCAAGAATTTGCATCGTTTGTGGGGAGGCTGATGTGGGGTGCTTATTGACTTGCTGTAGGGTGGCTATTAGCCAGTTGTAGGGCGGCTACCAGCCGGTGTAGATTTATTCTACCCGATAAGTTGTTCGTTGTCAAATTGACGGGAACCTCTAAAAATAGATTCCTTGCGTCCTTTGCACCATCTTTGCGCCCCTTGCGGTTAAAAGAGTTCGGATTGAACCGCAAAGTGCGCAAAGGAAAATAAAGTACAATTGCTCCCCGTTTGAAGTACAACTACTCCACCACATGCACATACAGCACGTTTTGGTGATTGCTCTCCGGTGCGGCACCGACGATGTAGATGACCCGGTCGCCATGCTTTAAGTATTCGGACTCTTTCCCCGCCGCTACCACTGCGTCCAAAGCCTCGCGGCGGTCTGCCGGGACATTTGCCATAGGAAACACTCCCCAGTACAGATTCATCCGCTGTAATGTCCGAACATTGGTGCTTGCCGCTGCGCACAGCGTAAAGCACCGCCGATTCGAGATTGCCAGTGCCGTCCTGCCGGAACGAGTGCCCGCCAGAATGACCGGGGCATTGACTTCCTCAGCAAGCGTTACTGCGGCATCGCAGACCGCTTGGGTGACTGAGGGGGTGTGGCACCGGTGCCGATCTGCCTTGCTTTGACGGACTTCGAGCAATTTTTCCGTTTCCAGAGCAATGCGGTGCATCATCTTCACTGCCAGCACCGGATACTCACCGACTGCCGTTTCCCCCGACAACATGCACGCATCGGTGCCGTCGAGAATCGCATTGGCAACGTCCGTCGCTTCGGCGCGGGTCGGCAGCGTTTGATGGTGCATGCTTTCGAGCATCTGCGTGGCAACAATCACGGGCTTGGAAAACTTCCGGCATGTTTCAATAATTCGCTTTTGAACAACAGCGATTTGGGCAATGTCGAATTCGACTCCAAGATCGCCGCGAGCCACCATAACCCCGTCGGAAATCTGTACGATGTCTTCAATCGCGTCAACGGCTTCCGGTTTTTCAATTTTGGAAATGATGTGCGGAATATCCCCCCAGCCTCCTGTGTTTCGATGGGCGGTCTCGATGAGGATTTCCCGCAGTTCCCGAACATCTTCTTCACTCCGCACGAAACTGAGACCGAGAAAATCGACACCTGCCTCGGTTGCCCACCGGGCATTTTCAATATCGGCGGGCTGCACAGTTTTAATACTCAACTTTGTGCCGGGCAGATTGATCCCCTGCCGGCTCCGCACGGTGCCGCCTTGAATGACGGTACAAACAATCCGGTCCGGCTGTTTTTCGGCAACTTGCAGAGCAATCGTCCCGTCCGCCAGCATAATGCGGTCGCCGATGTTCACATCGTCAATCAGCGGTTCATAAGTCGTAGTGAACGTATTCGGTTCAGCCGTGGAGTTGCCGCAAATGAAGGTCATCGGCGTATCGGTCCGGCACTGATAGACCCCATTAGGAATTTCGCCGAGCCGCATTTTCGGACCGGCAAGGTCGGCAAGCACACCGACGGTAACACCGAGTTCGGTACTGACCTTTCGGATACGGTCAAGCCGTTTCTGCGCGTTATCGGTATTGCCGTGAGCCATATTGATTCGGAACACATCAACCCCGGCGTTGATGAGTTCGCCGAGGACTTCTTCGGAATCGCTGGCGGGACCAATGGTAGCAACAATCTTAGTGTGCGAGGGATGGTTATGCGGAAAGATAATTGGTTTTTCAGACATAGTGTTTGGTATTGTAGGTAATGTAGTGCCGTTTGGCAAGGGTGCAGTCCGATTTTCTTAACCGCAAAGACACAAAGTTTTCGCAAAGGACGCAAAGGAACAACTTCATGCCGTTTACCATATTCATCCGCCGGAGCACTCACTTGATCCCCCCAACGATCCTCTCCGCCGTGGCGGCAACTTCCTCGAAGTCCCCCCCTAGTAGATGCTCCGCCATCGCTTCCAGATGCTCATCAATGGGAGATTGCCATGTTTGTTCGCGCAACTCTGCGAGTGCCGTCTTTGCCGTCTTTTTGTCAAAGTTTTCGCACGCCTCCTTAATTAAGAGCAATTTTTCACGTAGGCGGGAAATATCTCCCGGTGCCGCTTTGCCGGTCTCTTCCTTTTGCGATGTGAGTTTTTCGACGACCGCCTTTAATCCGGTAAGGAATGGTAGCGTTTCGGCGGTCATGACAGTTTTATCGTTGTCTCTGCCCGCCCGTTCCAATTGAGCGGCAAGGGCAGAAAGTTCCCGCTCCCCTACATTTGCCAACGCACTCTTCATTGCGTGAACGTTGATAACGTACGTCCGTACCTCTTGCTCCTCGGTATAAGCCTCACTCTTTTCTTGAATCGCTTGTAGGGTGTTTATCGCTTTGTGTGCATCCCGTAAAAAGGATTCAATCAGTTGCGGATTCACCGAAGATGGTGCCGTTTCTTTCTGTGCTTGTTCACGCTCTTGACGTTCCTTTTCCCGGTGAGCCGTTAAAATGGTGCTGTCCGACTGTTTATCTCTGATAAATTTTTTCAGTACCGCATGCAGTTGCCGCATATCGACCGGTTTGGACACGAAACCGTCGAAGCCGTTGGCGAGAAAGTTGTCCGCTTGTCCAACCAGTGCGTTTGCCGTTAGGGCAACGATGGGTTCGTGATAACCCATGCTGCGCAGGAGTTTAGTGGTTTCGATGCCGTCCATTCCCGGCATCATGTGATCCATGAAAATAATGTCATAGACGTTGCCGTTTTTGATTTTTTCAACCGCCCGATACCCGCTTTCGGCGGTGTCAATCGTCAGATTGTAAGGTGTTAACAATCCCGTTGCCACGTAGATGTTCGACTCCACATCATCCACGACCAGTACACTACCATAGGGCATCGGCTCGAAAACGACCTGCGACCTTTTCATCTGTTTGATGCTGCTTGACCGGAAGTTTTCCAGGTTGCTTACCAATTCCTGCCCCAGCACTTCCGAATCGACGCTCCTTTGCGGCAACCGCACAGTAAAGGTGGAACCTTTGTCGGGGACGCTTTCGACGATGATTTCGCCCTCCATCATACTCACCAGATTGCGTGTGATGTTCATCCCCAAGCCGGTGCCTTCGGTGGTGCGGTTTGCTTTTGTATTGAACCGGGTGTATTCATCAAACAGTTTGTTGATTTGTTCTTTGGTCATCCCCAAGCCGGTGTCTTTGACTTCGACCTCCAGCACGACATCGCTTTCGGTTTTGATTTCCGTGAAAATCACCAGTTCCACCGTACCTCTCACGGTATATTTGAAGGCGTTGGAGAGCAGGTTATTGAGAATTTGTTTGATGCGCAGTTCATCGCCGCACAGAGTTGCCAGCGTGTTTTTGTCCACCGAGAGTTTGAATTCAATCGGCTTGCTGCCGATGCGCATCATATTGAGTGTTACGACATCGTTGATGAGACTCGCCACATCATAGGGAGCCGGCACTAGTTCCAATTTGCCCGCCTCGATTTTGGACAAGTCCAGTATGTCGTTGATGATACCCAGCAGCAAGTCCCCCGCGCTGTGAATCTTGCTTAACGCATCTTTTGTTTCTGAGGAAAGCACGTCGTTCTGTAATTGTATTTCTGCAATGCCCAAAATGGCGTTCATGGGAGTCCGAATTTCGTGACTCATCGTGCTGAGGAAATCGGTTTTTGCTTTACTGGCGGCTTCTGCCTGTACCAGTGCGGCTTCTAACTGTTTTTCCATCTGCATTTTTTCGGTGATGTCGCGGGAGATGCCTACAATGCCGACGACCGTACCTTCTTGCACAATCGGGGCTTTGGTGGTTTCAAGATAACGGGCTTCACCGGCAAAAGAGGGGATCCAATCATCATACACTACCCTTCGTTCCCCCGCGATGATTCTTTTATCCACAGACACCATTTTTTCGGCAACTTCATCGGGGAAGTTGAGTTCGGCATCGTTCCTTCCGATAACACTTTCCCGGTTGGTATTTAAGTAATCCACACAGGACGCGTTGAGCAGCGTATAGCGGAAATCTAAATCTTTGCTGAATACAAGGTCAGGAATAGAGTCAATGATTGTTTGGAGCGTGGTTTTTTGAAGCGTCAGGTCCCGGCTTGCGGCGTTTGCCTGCACCAGTGCCTCTTCTAAGCGGAGGGAGGTTTCCCGGAGGCTTGTCAGCATTTCATTACGGAGCCAGGCATTGACGAACAGCACGCCGCTGGAACGCAAAATTGCTTCCTCATCTTTCGTAAAAGTCCTGTCGTGTCCGCAATCATCGAACCCGGTAAAGCCCCAAAATTGGTCTTCGACAAAAACCGGTGCCGCTAAAAGAGCACGCACTCCTTGCGCCGAAAGTTGTGTCTGTGAGACCTCCGGCATATTGCACACCAGAGTATTGATGCACTCCCCGGTGGAGAGTTTTTCCTTCCAGCCGGGAACAACGTCGTCATAAGGAACATCGGTCGTGATCGCTTGTCCATGATAGGATTCCACCCCCTCCACCGACCATTCATACAGTTGCGTACAAAAGAGTTCACCGTCTATTTTGCTGTTCTTCCATATGTGGATACGGTCCACTTTGACGGCTTCGGCAATCGCCTGCATTCCGTAGAACAACGAATCATGAAAAGTTTCCGTATCCGAATTGAGTAAAAGAGAGGACGCATCATTCACCGCATGCAGCATGATCTGGTTGTTTTCGAGTTCCTCCTGTACTTGCTTAATGTCGGTCAACTCGACCCGGTGCTGGATGTGCGCCTGTTTGCCGCCATGCCAGTCGATGTAACGGTCGGTATTGCGGTAGTAGCGTTGGGTGATGATGTTGTGTTCTTCCCAAGTGATCGCCTTGTCCGGTTCGTGGTCCAGTTGAGGGCACGGACACCATTTGCACCTTTCCTCGGCACCGCCTACGTTAAAAACTTTGTAACAGGGCTGCCCGATCACATCATCCTTGATATTGAAGTGCCGTTTGAGTGAATCATTGATAAACAACAACTCGTCGGTATCCTTATCGGTCACGTAAATCATCCCATCGGCATTGTTGAGCACGTGGGACATCACCTCAATGGTGTTGCGGGACTCACAGACTGCTTCATTCAATGCCTCGGTCATTTTTTTGGTTTCGGTAATATCCATCAGCGCACCGGCAACACGGACGGGGTTGCCGTTTTCATCGCGGATGGTTTCCCCGGAAGCCCGGAAGTAGGCATACTCGCCATCCTTTTTCATCAGCCGGTTTTCGATGTCATAAGGTGTCCTGCCGGTCGTATCGAGCAGATGGCTGACAAATGCGGTGAGTGTTTTTTCTCTATCCTCAGGATGCAGCCGGTCGCTCCAACTACTGAGTACATTGGGGAAATCATTCTCGTCGGTGAATCCGAGCATGCGTCTTAATTCGTCCGACCACATAAAGGTATTTGCCGGATTGACCGGATCATCGTTCGCCACCTCCATGTCCCATAAACCGATTTTAGCCCCCTTCACCACTAAATCCAGTTTTGTCAACTGAAGTTCATTATTGATTAAGGTTTTTTTCGTTTCCGTGATGTCCATAAATGCTCCGGCAATGCGGATCACGTTCCCCTGTTCATCCCTGAAAGAGCCGCCGTAGGCGCGAAAATGCCCATACTCTCCATTCTTTTTAAGCAGCCGGTATTCTTTGTCGTAAGGAATGTTGCCGGTGGTGTCTAGTAAGTATCTTTCTAAATGCCCCAGAGTATCGGGTTTGTCTTCAGGGTGCAACTGATTGATCCAACTGCCGAGTACGTTGGGAAAATCGGTTTCGTCGGAAAAACCCAGCAGATGCCTGAATTCATCCGACCACATAAAAGTATTGTTCGGATTGAGCGGGTCATTGTCGGCGACTTCCATTTCCCACAAGCCGATCCGGGTTGCCTGCACCACAAGCCCCAACTTTGCTAACTGCAACTCTCTATGGATCAGGGCATTTTTTTCTTCCGTGATGTCCATCAGCGCACCGGCAATGCGCAAAGCGTTTCCGTCTTTGTCGCGGTGGGTTCCGCCGTAAGCGCGAAAATACCCATAGTCGCCGTTTTTCTTTAACAACCGGTATTCTTTGTCGTAAGGGGTATTGCCGGTTTTGTCCTGCAAATGTTTCACGGCATGTTCAAGCGTCGCCTCTTTATCTTCAGGATGCAGCCGTTCACTCCAACTGCCGAGCAGATTGGGAAAATCAGTTTCGTCGGTAAATCCCAGTATATTCCTGAATTCATCCGACCAGATAAAAGCCGTTGCCGGGTTGGTCAGATCGTCGTCGTCCACAATTTCCATTTCCCATAAACCAATTTTCGTTGCCTGAATCACTAACCCTAACTTGGCTAATTGAAGTTCATTCTGCTCACGGGCGAACATCAGTTCCTGCTCCCGTTCCCGAATACCGGTCAGGTCAAATACATAGGCAACGATGGCAAAATCATTTTCGTAGGGGATCCTTTTCAGTTCAATACTCAACGTCCGGCGAAGACCGCCCTGAATAAGTTCTGTTTCAAATTGGACAATTCCGTCTCTGGCAGCGGTCATAAATCTTTCCGCCATGGGGATCGAAACTCTGCCGTCCGGCTGAAATTCCGGGATGCTTTCATTGATGCGCTCTGTCAGCCCGGCAAGCAACTCTTTTTTTGTCTCAAATCCCAAAAACGACAATGCAATGGGATTACAATCAATCACTTCAAATTTGCTGTTAAACAAGAGGTTGATGTGAGGACTCGATTCAAACATCGCGGACATCGTCTGCTGTGCCGATTGGAGTGCGAGATTTGCCTTCTCCGCATTTTCCAGGGCAACATCAATTTCGTGGGTCATCCGCTTCTGCTCCCGCATATCCCGCAAATAAGCGGCAACCAGTTTAACCCCCTTATGTTCGACACGGATCAACGTAACCTCCATCGGTACAATCGTGCCGTCTTGTAATTGACACGTCCAAGCAGCATGCATGTATCCGTTATCAAAGGTTTTTTTCACCAGGTCAAGACTTTTTTCACTCGATAAACGTCCATCGGGTTGATATTCCGGGAAATACTCGAAAAATCTTTTCAGTAACTCCTGTTTATTCGATATTCCAAAAAGCCGGAGCGTTTCTTGATTGCAGTCGATCAGTTCTAAATCTTGATTCCAAAATTGTGCGCAGACAGGAATCGTGTCGAGCATAATCTGCATGCGTTCGTAGGCATCACGCAGTTGTTCTATATTTGTTGTTTCGGGGATGGAGTTCATGATCTTGCTCCTAGACTGTAAGCATGTTGCGGGGGAACCTTTAATGATACCGGGAATCTCTAAAAATACATCCCTTGCGCCCCTTGCGGTTAAAAAAAGAACTTAACCGCAAAGGTCGCAAAGTACAATTTCACGCCGTTTACGGCATATATACTGCAACACGGCATCATTGTCCGTTTTTTCGTCCCCTCTCCCTCTGGGCAATAGTATCTACACAATTTTTTTTGTTTTTTGCAGTAGTTTACTGAAGGTGGCGTTGAGTTTGGCGATTTTGGACAGGTCGAAGTCGATGGAAACAAGAAAATCAAACATTCGCAACAAAACGAAC
>Ga0099364_10013077_pt1 | contig 11160 bp, 2 predicted proteins | sample TergutTh196P3_FD_73070 | JGI IMG/M metagenome (GOLD analysis project Ga0099364, IMG submission 73070) | Microcerotermes parvus P3 segment gut microbial communities from Pointe-Noire, Republic of the Congo - Th196 P3 | ecosystem: Host-associated > Arthropoda: Insects > Digestive system > Gut ... | reverse complement strand
CCGGGACAAAGAGTTTGATGCAAGGGGGCTGTGGGACACCATTGCGGAATAGGACAATACGCAAAACTTTTGGTCGCAAAAGCTGCGATAAGGATTGAAATGAGGGTGATTTTTTTCATGTTATTTATGATTTATGATTTATGGTTTATGATTTTTTGGTTTAATTTTTTGATTTTTGGACATAAAAAAAGCGTGAAACTTAACTGTTTCCCGCTATCTGTGGTATTTGACGAAACCATGTTCGCAGAGATAAGTCAAGTTCACGCAGTACGCGAACAAAAAACTTATCCTTTTGCGAACGATAAATCGTCAAATTTTCAGATAGCAAAGAATAAAGCCAATGCTTTTATATGTTTTGTTTCGTGCTCTTCAGCACATTATTTCATAGGCAAATTTTATTTTGGTTTTGCAAAGATACAAAAAAAAAACAAAATGCAGAGCATTTTGTTTTTTTTTTTTTATTTACTATTTACGAATTTACGATTTACTATTTGGCGAAGCAAATCATCATTCATCATTCATAAATCATAAATTGTTGCTATTGTTTCACAACCTTCGCCGAATGGGTGCCTATCCGTAGAATGTACGTCCCTTGCGGGAATGACGACATATCCACGGTGAACGGTACACGGTGAACGGTTAACGGTGGCTGCGCCACGTAGACACGTCTACCGTTGATGTCAAACAGTTCTACGATGTCACCGGACTTAAATTCGTAATTCGTAATTGTTAATTCGTAATTCACAGGATTCGGATATACGCTTATGCCGTCAAGGTCTACCGTGCCCTCAAAGATTGAGGAGGAGCTGCCAAACGAAACTACATAGAACTCCGGTATTCCCAGTATGACATCGGCAGCAAAATGGATGGGTGCGTTGTTGGCATCATGTTCCGTGCCGGTGCTGTGGTCGTAGACTTTCAACGTGATGTCTTCGTTGCCTTCGCCGTAAATCATCAAGAAACCGATGTATCTGTTCTGACTCGGCACATAGCGCAGCACTGCCGAACCGCGACAATCATCGCCGTTGAATGCGCCGATCTCAATCTCGTCGCTACGCATCTCCTCGCCGTCGTTCACAACGATAGCGGTCAAGGTCATGTTGCTTGGGAAACGTTCGAGGCTATCTACCGACCATTTCGGCTCGACCGAACTTTTTCGCGATGATGCAAGAATTGGTGCACCCTGCGGTGCAATCGAAGGATAGTTGAACGTTCGTGGTGTCGATGTGCTCGAATAGTACATATAGCCCTTGCCCTCTTCCATATACTCCAAACTGCCTACCCATGCACCTCCCGACCACATGGCGTAGTTGGTTTGCCCCTTGATGAGGTCGCCCGTCTGTGCGGATATTCCCGCAAGGGCATCTTTGACAGGTAGTGTGAATGTAGGCAAATAACTGATCCAATTCCACTGCTGACCAAGGGTGATGGGCGTAGTGGCAGGGTCAACGTAATTGCCCGCCAGCCTTAGGATATGGGCGTGGTGCACATTGACGAGGTACATACTTGTCGACGAAATGGACGTGAGCGTTCCAATCCAATCGGGCTGATGCACAAAGGCATCACGACCCTTGATAAACACGCCCACCGTGTTGCCTAACAGTCCCACGTGGTTGAGCGAGGTTTTCATCTGCTCAAAGATGTCCGGATTCTCGTAAACCACGTTTGCCGAAACCCAGTTCCAGCCTCTGGTCAGAGGTATGCTCTGCACAGCAAGGTCGGACACCTCGAAAATCACCGGATTGTTGATATTTCCAACAATCCGCAACGACGCAAAGCGGATTTCACCCACCGAGGGATCTACTTTTGGGTAGATGCGTCCCGTAGAGGCATCCCAGTACATAAAGGTCAGCGGTTGGTTGTTGTGCTCCGCATTGCCGTAGATGTCGGAAAAGAGGAAGTAAGCATTGTTGACATCCTCATATCTGGGTGAGGTCACGCCTACACAGACTTCGCCGATAAAGGCTGCCAACAGGTCGTCAGGATTGGCTTTGTACACGTTGCCGATTCTCACCCTGCCGGTGATATTCATCGATTGCTCGAAGTTGGCGGGGTTCACTATCCAAGCCGGGCGTACCTGTGTTACTTTCAGTCTTACCGGTAAAATCTCTATCACGCCGTTGCCGGAAGTGAGGTTGATCGATGCCTCGTAGTGCCCGATGTCCGTACCCGCAGAAACGGTGAAGGTGATCTCACGGCTCGCCAAGGGCAGCAGGCTACCGGTGACGTTGCTCGCAGTGAGCCAACGTGGCAGGTGGTCGATGGTATAGTTGACGGAGGTTCCGCCGGTGTTCACGATGCGTGCGGTGAACGTGGTACCCACGCTGTGGTAGGCGGTTACATTCACAGGGTCGCTATCCCAACGGATGGGGTTGCGACGCACGTATGCCGTCCATTTCTCGGTGTTGCTACGGTTGTCGCGCATATCCCGAATATCCTGTACGGCGATGGTCAGCGTAGTGCCCTCCACACGTGCAAAGTGGCTTTCGGCGATGGTGAACACAATCTTGTTGCTTGAGGCAACCCAGGTGAACGGTACGTTTTCGACCGGTCGCACGTCCGTTACCGGAACGCCTGCATCTGCGACAAGCGTAGCCGTTCCCGTGATGACATCCTCGTTGGTCATGTTTTGATTGGTCGACGTTACCGTGATTAAGCCGTTAGACTGCGTTACGTAGGTATCGAACGGATAGTAGGCTTGCAAGCCGGGCTCGTTGCCACGCAGTTTGCTATGTCGGTTCAGTTCGATGGTCTCACGAGTGAGAGCACCGCCCCAAATGCGGATTTCATCAAAGAAACCTGCAAAGTGGTTGCTATAAGTGTTGGGCGATGTATACCTTGCTCCGTAGGTATGGTAGGCACTGCCAAACAGGTTGGTCTCAATTTCGGGGAACACCATCCGGCTTTGACCGTTGATATAAACCACCACGCTACCTCCACGTTTCACCGCAACGGCAACGTGGTGCCAACGAGTATCCATCAAGTTCTCCGTAGCCACCACAAGGCTATGCGTTCCGTCATTGCGATGGAAGGTCAGTCCGCCGGTGGCGTTGGTGGTGAAGTGGATATTGTCCGAGCTGAACAGGGTTTGCTCTGCCGTAGGGTTGTTGGTTGCACTACGGAACCAAAACTCAACGGTGGCATTGCTGTTCGGGTCGAGACGATAGGTCGATGTCGGTATGGCAAACCAGTTGTTGGTGCCATTGGTTTGAGCGGCAACGCCGGTCGGATAGACGTATCTGTCCGCGTTCAGCGTGAGATGCCTTGCGTGAGCCTTGTCGCGCGCTACAGCACCCTCCGGCTCGCTCATTTCCCAATAGCCGATCAGTCCGAATTCGTTGCCCGATTTGGTCAGACTCTTGGTTGCAGCGAGATCTCCCTGCGAACGTTTGATGCCGTAGAAATGCACCTGCGAAGTTGCTCCACGGAACCCATCGTTTAGGTGCAAACTGTTACCCACAACCAACCTGCCCTCTGCGTCGGGAGTGCCGGTCAGCGCTTGGTTCAAGAACAATGTATTGTCGGTACTGCCCTCGTATTGGAACACGGAGAATATGTTCTGATCACGGTCGTAAATCAGGGCAATGTACTTCCACGTGGGGTCTTGCGAAATGGCGATGGTAGAGGTGTAGGTCTCGCTACCCATTTTCACTATGGCATATCCTGCGGCGTTGAAGCCAAGCGATAATGCCTCGCTGCCACTGCCGTAGGCAAACAGCGTTCCGGCGGTATTGTTATCACGTTTGAACCAACCCTCGATAGAGAATGAGCCATCTGTAAAGATCGGCAGTTCGGTCTGTGCCCAATGCGTTCCTGTGAAACGCAAGCCACTGCTCGGCTCAGCGATTTCCTGTGCATTGAGTACGCCTCTGATGCTGAAATTATCGGTGATCAGCATACCCGTTTGGATCTCCTCATTAAAGGTGATGGACAACTCGCCACCCGCCTCCAATATGCCGTTTGACGGCGATGGCAACCCAAGTGCCATCGGGCGGTGCATGTCTTTGTATCCCGCGACAGCGTCGGTCGTGTAGGACGATAATATCCCAAGAATGTTGCCCTCGTTGGAATTGACCGTTGTCGTTGTAGCGCGAATTTCGTAAGGTCCATCAGCAGAAGGCATAGCCCATGGATAGACGATGGTGGCACGTGTGCCGATGCGCTCTTTCAAACCGGTAGCATTATCGTAGAGATGCTCGGGATAGTAGGACATCAGCGTGTTCCAAACAGGTGAGCCTGCGGAGCGATACTCCAATTGGATATAGCCAAAATTTTCAAAATTCACATCGAAATCATTAAGCACAATATCCAGCGTGTCGCCGGTCGTATGTGCCGTGTTGACAATCCAATTCTGCCTCGGCTCTGCAATCGCCACAGGGCTTGTAGCAGGAATAAACTCTACGGAAAGGTAAACATCATCGCAGATGGGCTCCCAAATCATATCAATGGGGTTGCTTTGGCAGCGCGAGCAGAACTTGATCAAGATGTTTTCGTACTGATCAGCCGTTCCTTTGCCTACGGTGATGGTCTTGCGCATGGTTGAGCCTGCCACGATCGGAAATGATCGAGCGGAAGTAAGCGGCATACCGTCCATTTTCAAGATGGCACCGTATGGGTTGGTGCTTGGGACAACAATGAGGTCGTAAAACACATTGCTCCCCACTTCAGATTCGTTTTCGAGAGCGAGAACGAAAGAGGCTTCACGGTTCGATGGCACGTTGATTTGTCGGTTGGGACCCTCTACGCGGATGCGTGGCACTTCCACCTGCATGGTGCGTTCGGCAAGGATATGCTGACCGGGTTCGAAGTATTGGGTACGCAACTCTATCTCGTGCGGGCAAGAGGTTCGTCCGCCCCTTGTTTTGAAGGCGAAGGTGCCGGATTCAGTCAAGCCGTAGTCCACCGTCAACTCGTCCACATCGCCTGTTGTGGCGAGGGTAAAGCCGGTGTTGATGCGGGTTGTGGTGCCATCTACCCACGTAGCTCCTCCTTGATTGATTTGTTCGAATTTTGCGTTTGCGGTCATACCAAAGCCACTGAATTGAACACCTACGTTTACATCAAACATGAAGTTGAGTGCCCAATTGAACGTATGAGAAGTGGTGGAAGTTGTATCGTGAGATTCCGAATGAGTAATCGTTGCACCGCTACCGAAACTGTAATTGCCTTTGTGTGTCATGTTCACCTTTTCTCTTTCGTTTTGCTCGAGCAGTCCTATCCAACGGGTAATTTGGTTATCGAAATACATGACCGAATCGGTGAAGTGTATAGTGCTATCCTCTGCCATTTCTCCTTGGTATCCGGCAGGGAAAAAGATGGTATAACTGGGTCCGTCGTAGGCATTGATAGAGGCGTTGTTACCAAATATCGTATCGCCGTTCAACTTGCCAAAATTGGGGTCGTTGTGCGGGAGGTTGGATACATAGACCGGTTGGGTGATGAAGTTGGTATCTACCACCGTTCCCATGGGTTGAAGCAGGATTTCTCGCGCCTCTTTCCATTTGGGTATGGTTATGAGTTCCAATTCCGATTGGGTATAGAAAAATCGTGTGGCAAAGGTAGGTCCGTAGGCGATGGCGTTGGTATGTGCTATGGCGTAATCGCCCCGTGTGGCAAGGGTATCGCTATCCTCTTCAGTCCGTTTCACAATGGAAATGCCGTTGGTCATACCATAGAGGATATTGGTTGAATTTCCTACGAACACATCGCCGTGATGCCCCACATAGTAGGGGTTGCTTGATGTTTCGAAACGGTCGGTGATGGTGGTGGTCTTTGTGGTTTCCGTCAGATAGCTATAGGTTTCTTTCGTACTGAATCCCATGGTTTCGTTATGCTTCATCTCCGTTTCCGTAACTGTGCCTACACCCATACCCGTAAAAAAGACCCATTTGGCACCTATATGGAAAATAAGCGATTCCGCGAGTGAGAATCCGTTGGTGGTTGTAACGGAGTTTTTACTGACGGTGGTTGTTCCTGATTCTAAGAATGCCTTACTGTTGCTACCGGGAGGGTCTCTCAAGATGAAATCGACTTGATCGGGTCCGGCGGTCATAAAGTCTTGTCCTGTGCTGCGTTGCCCCAGTAGCCAAGCGGTAATGGGATCATTTCCAAGGTTCCAGTAGTAACTTACAGAGCCTATGGCTATGGTAGCAAAAAAGTCGTTTTTCCCTTCGGTGAGGTTGGGTGGTCCTGCCATGAACGTGTATATCGCCACACCATTGCTGTCTGTTTCAATGGCGTGTGGACGACTGTCGAAATCTATGTCGTTGCTCATGTTTATGGTGCCTCCCGAGATCGGGTAATGTCGGGTTACGCCCGGCTCCCCGCTCTCTCTATCCTCTTCCACATAGTTGGTATAAGCCTCGTAAGCCTCCATGAGGAAAGTGTAGAGGTTGCCCTGTTGGAACACGGGCAGATCAAAGAGATAGTCGCCTGTGGCTTCGTCCCACAAGTCCATGGTAAAACTTTCGCCGGTAAATTCGCCGCTTTCGGTATGGGTCTTTTCACCGAAATAAGCCATGATGTCTTCTTCATTGATGGGTAGCCCAATGCTGTCGGGCGTAACCATCTGCCTTACGGTGAACGTTGGTATAGCCTGATCGTAGTAGGTCCACTTGTCGTGATAACGCACGGTGTCGCCCACATCGAAATACTCCCAATGATCAACCACTCCCGGACGGTTGGCAATGAAGGTGGAATCCACCCACCTGCGAATGCTGAACGGCATCATCTCAGGCTGTGCATTCGCGGAAGCGGATGAGGTGAGGTCTAACATCTCACGTCTGTTGTAGACAAGCGATGTTCCGCTTGCTGCAGGAACATGGATTTCACCGATATAGTAAGGTTCGGGATAAACCCACGCCACAAACTCGCCGGTGATGGGGCTTACGTGAACGGTAATCTTGTCTGTGCCATACTCCACAGTAGTTTGGTCGTTAGGCAAACCGCCGGGTTTGGTCCACTGTCCCTCGTTGTGATTAAAGGTTTCGGAAACGAGACTTTCCGAAAAATTGTATGCCGGCAATGTGCTTTCGAGGGTGATGGTCTGCACGCCGATATTGTTTGCACTTTCGCCAAAGCCAAGCACCTTGTCGTTTTCAATGAGTCCACCCACCACGCGACCGATGAGTTTCACACGGGTCTCGTCGTAGAACTTGATGCTGTTGAGATCGCCGATATAGTTGAGGTCTGCTCCGGTGATTTCATCTTTAAGGAAACCATCGTTGGCAAAGGTATGCCCCTGTTTCACGATACGCACGGAATGTATGCCAATGGGTACGCTGATGGTGAAATTACCATCGCGGTCAGATCTGACCAAATCGCCATTCGGCATCACCACCGCACGTCCGTCAATCTCAAACGAACAGTTTGACACGGGATAGTTACCTCCCGCATACACCACTTGTCCGGAAACGTTGAACGACGACACATCCGTGAAGTCCGTACCGTTATGCACCATCGACATCGGGCTGATATAACGCAACTGCTCGGTAGGGTCGAATCGGTGCACCCCTTTGGAAGGTACTATCGAATAACTTGTACCCTCGCCCACAAAAGGAATGCCGTTGATTTGGTAGTTGCCGTTGCCATCGGTGATGCCTTTGAGGGCAAGTTGGTAGGTATCGTCCGGCACAAGGTCATCAAAGGTGAGGGTGTTGGTGGTGGCGTGGTTGCCATTGTAAACCGTTCCCACTCTCGACATGTCGAAAGCGTAACCGTTCAAATTCTCGTCAAACGTCCAGTAGAGGATCAGTCCGTTCTCGTTGCCCACCAAGCGGCGACTATAGTCGCGACGAATTTCAGTCTCGCTCAAGGTTCGATTCCAAAAGCGTACATCATCTATATTGCCTTGCAGGGCGTGTCCGAAACTGATGTGGCAGTTGGCGGCGGGCAATGTGCCTGCTACTGTAGCATTGAAGGTAGAGGAGTGCTTTAGAGCGATGTTGGAGTTGTCGCTGTCAATCACCGTATGGATGGTCACATCCGTTCCGTTTCGCGTGATGGTGATATGCGAAAAATGGTTGGCGGGAATCGTGTCCGAGCGGTAGAAGCCACCGCTCGACCATGCGTATATCTGGTAGCCACCGGATACTTGCATCAAGTAAATAGGCTGATTGCCGATGTACCCAATAATACTGTTTGTGCCGGTATTCAGTCCATTGGGATTGACCCAAAACTGCAAGGTCCACTGCTGCGAGTTCCAGATGGTGTTGAAGGCGGCACTGTCGGCACGCCATTCCACGTATTGCCCGCCACCTGTGGCTTTCAGCGAGTGGAACTGATTTTCGCTTTCGCGGAGATCGTTCCGTCTCACAAGCATATTCACATCTTCGGCGGCTATGCCCGAACCGTAGGTTACGCGTCCCGACACCGTTCCGAAGGCTTGCGTAAAGCCTACGCCCGTGCGGGCATCAGAGGGTCTTTCCTCAGTTCCGGCACAGGTTTGGTAAAGCACCACAGCGTATTCGTAGAACACGCCGGTAAGGGCGTTGTTGTCGTTCCAATAGACGGTTGCTGCGTTGCTGGTTACGGTTTCCAATTCGACCCATGCACCATCGGTATTCGCCACACGGCGAAGCACGCGGTAGGTTTCCGTAGCACCGCCTGCCGCCCTGTTGATGCGCCATTGCAACCGCACAAAGTTGGCGTGCTCACCCTTGGAGATGATGAGCGGGTCGGTGGCGGCAAAGGTGGTTATGCCGGTGGTATGTACCGTATTGGAGGTTTCGGTAAAGGTTGTGCTAAAGGCGTGTATGGTTACTCTGTATTGGTATTCGTCGCAAGGCGAAGGGGTAGAGATATTATGCGTCTCCGTGTAGGTTGATGCACCAGTGAGAGGCCTGCCGGAGAGCCAGTTTTCAAAAGCACCACCGTTCTCGCTGCGTTGTACGTCATACGTGTAGCCGGAACCGTTGAGGCGGTTGTCGGCGGTAAAGGAAACGATTATTCTGGTTTCTTCTCCCGTTGCCGTAACTCTCCAGGTGCTGAGGGTAGGCGTAGTGTTCACGGTTTCTACACGACGGAAAAGGGAGTTGATATCGTTGGGCGAACTTGGTCGGGGTAGTGTTGCCGCATCGACAAAGGCGATGGTGTATTCGTATACTTTATCGAAGTCGGGGTTGTAGGTTCTCTCAAAGGTCAGGTTGGAGCCGGATGCTACGTTAGCCGTGCTATCCACAAGGCTCCATGCACCCGATGTGGGAGATGCCTCACGCCGGTAGATAAAGAATTTTCCTTGCACGGCGTCGGGGTTGTCGTATCGCCAAGTGAGCCTCAGTCGGTTTGTGCTTGCCCATTGGTCGAAGGTGTGTGCTGAGGTAGTGGGATAGGGTATGTTGACGATCCTTGAAGTTACGGTTCCGTTCACTCGTGCGGTGAGTCTCCATTCGTTGCCGCTATACGTGGCGGAGTAGTTGTAGTTTTCTCCTGTGCTGTGGTTGTAGTCGGGCTTGAAGGTGTATTCTATGCGTTGCCGCGAGGTGGGGATGCTGGTCGGTGTGATGGTCAATACCTGATCGGCATTGGCATAATACGAGGTTCCCGAAACGTAGCGTGAATTCGCTATACTGCTCACGCCGGTGCTTCTGGTGATACGCACGGCATAGCCGGTTTTCGACAGCTTGGGTGAATAGGAAGCATCGTAGCCCCATAATTCGTTGCCGCGCTCGGTGGAGGCAATGGTGCCGTCGCTGTTGTTGCGACGTTCGAAATAGTTGTAAACATTGGTATTTTCTAACCAAGGTGTGGCATAGTATGCACCGTTACCGTATACAGAGGCAGAGCTGTTGATGTGCCCCCAATCGAAGATGCCGGTATTTGCCGAGCGGACTATGGTGTTGTAGGAAACCGTGGTACTTTTACCTATCTCTCCAATAAAATAGCCTCTGCGATACTGCTTTTCTTTAGGAACATAAGAGGCAGACAAGCAACGTCTCATATACACGTGGCCGCTGGTGTTGGTATAGCCTATGAATCCGCCGATGGTATGGTGGTCGGGGTCGGGTGTATCGAAATTGACATCGGCAATACAGTCGGTGATCTCAATGGTTACATTGGAATTGTCGACATAGCCTATAAAGCCCCCTGCGTGGAACTCGCCGTTGTACCGCAATCTCACTAAGCCTTTCACTGAGCTCCTGCGGATGGTAACGGTGTTGCCGTTCGCATTCGATATGCGTCCTATCAAGCCACCCCAGTGCTGTCCGTATACATCCGTACGCGTAGAGGTACTCATTCGGATGTGCACATTTTCGATGGTGGTTTTGCCTCTTGCATCGCCAATCAGAAAACCGGTGTTGTGGCGTCCGTCAACCCAACTTCCGTTGATGTTCAGATTTCGGATGATTACTCCTTCGGTGGTTGTTCCTTCGGTTTGCCCGAAAAATCCGACATAATCCGTTCCGGTCTCACTGATGGAACCCCAGGTAACCGCGTGTCCCTGTCCATCGAAAATTCCTCTGAACGGATGACCGTTGTTGCCGATGCGACCGCCGCTCCACGTGATGTCGGTGGTTAATACCCAGTATGCACCTGCACGGTTATACGTGCTATTGTTGTCAACGTATTCTTTGAACCGCTGCATGTCTGCAGAACTGTTGATGGTGTAGGGGTTTGTTGCCGAGCCTGTTTCTGTGCCGCCGGGCATGGCGAGGACTTGTGTTGACAGGAGCAGCATGGTGCTCAGAAGTAAGGTGTTGAGGATTCGGGATGCCCGCGATGGGCGGGCGGGGTAGGTGGTTGGGTTGGTAGTGGTGTGTTGTGTTTTCATATAAGTTGTGTTTTTTTTGTTTTTCTATGAGCAAATATCCTGCAAAGATACGAAAAAAAAAGCAAAAAATTATCAAAAAATATTAAAATTTTCAAAAATATTTGGCAATATGAGATATTTTGCCTAACTTTGCAAATTCTTACCCCCTAAGTAACTAAGCAGCCAAACAATTAAACAACTAAACAATCAAACAATTAAACAAAATCATGAAACACAATTTCAACGCAGGTCCTTGCGTACTGCCCAGGCAGGCAGTCGAGGCAACAATCGAAGCCATCCGTGATTTCAACGGAACAGGCATTGGTCTTTTGGAAATTTCTCACCGTACACCGGGCTGGGAAAAAGTTATGGTAGAAGTTGAAGAACTCTGGAAAGAACTTCTGAAAATTCCT
>Ga0099364_10013076_pt1 | contig 11160 bp, 10 predicted proteins | sample TergutTh196P3_FD_73070 | JGI IMG/M metagenome (GOLD analysis project Ga0099364, IMG submission 73070) | Microcerotermes parvus P3 segment gut microbial communities from Pointe-Noire, Republic of the Congo - Th196 P3 | ecosystem: Host-associated > Arthropoda: Insects > Digestive system > Gut ... | reverse complement strand
TAGCCCAATCCAGAGTATGCATTAGGGATAAATTTTTTCTGGTATCCATGCAGAACTGGGTATACCCATGGATATCCAACATGCAAATAAAGAGATTTGAAATTTGCAAAGTGGTCTTTAAATCCCCGGCCTCGGGAAATTGCTTGTCCGGAATTACCAGCTCTTTCCAAAGTCTTCCATGGGTATTGGGGGCTAAAGGTTCAAAAAATCCCCAATTTAATTTTTTTATGAGTCCAAAGAGTTTTATCATTACAGGATGAGTCTTGGGATTCCGTATAACCGGTGCAGCAAATTCTTTTAATTTTGAAAATACGGTTATTTCCCGGTTAATAATTTTTTCATACAGAAAAGAAAATAGTTCATGCTCAGATGTAGAATCAGAAAATTCAGTAATATTTTTCATAGCATTAATTTACCCTTCGGTATATAGTAATGTAAAGGATGGAATATGGAAAGTAGTGCGCAGCTAAACGATTCCGGGATTGCCCTGACCGGTGCAAATCGGCCTTACGAGGCTATAAAGGAGTTTGAAAAAGCTCTTGTTCTTGATCCCGCTAATCCCCTGCTTTGGTTAAATTTGGGAATTGCCCAGCAGCGTATAGGCGAATATCAATCTGCTCTGGATAGTTTTCAGCGTTCATTAAATATTAATAGTGATTTAGCCGATGCCTGGGGTGCAATGGGCCTTATTTATTATGAACTGGAACATTATGAAAAGGCTGAGGAGCATTATCAAGCGGCCCTTTTACGGGATAATAGTTCATCTAAAGTCTGGAATAATCTGGGAGTTCTTTACTTCAATTTGGGTAATTACGAAGATGCCCGTTGTTGCTTTGAAGAAGCTTTATGTTATTATCCCCATTATTATGATGCTCTTTACAATATCAGGGATACCTGTCGAGAACTTAAGGATTTTAAAGCTGCTGCAGAATTTGAAAGAATGCTCTCTGGGATTAACTCCAGAGATAGGGACGGACCTCTACTCGGTTAGTAAAAATGAAAATTTTATACATTGCCGAAATAATCGGTAAAGCAGGAGTTTATGCCTTTAAAAAAGCTCTTCCAGAAATAAAAAGTGAAAAAAAGCCGGATTTTATCATCGCCTGCGGTGATGGTGCCACCGGCGGGAATGGCCTGGGCAGAAATCATGCAGCGTATCTTCACAAGCTGGGAGCCCATGTTTTAACCACAGGGGAATGTTGTTTTTATAAAAAAGACCTAACGGAAAATTTAGGGAAAATTCCCTATGTTTTAAGACCCGATAATTTAAATATTGAAGCTCCAGGTATAGGTTCCCGTATTTTTAAGTCTGGTAACACAAAAATCGCAGTGGCTGTACTCCTGGGCCAGAGTGGTTTTTCAAGGATCCATAGCTCAAGTCCTTTCTCCGGTCTAGGCAGCCTTTTAGAACGGCTCCACAGGGAAGCATCAATTGTAATTATTGATTTTCATGCCCAGGCTACGGCAGAAAAACAGACACTTTTAGCTATGGCTTCCGGCGGATGTTCTGCAGTTATAGGATCACATTGCAGGGTTCAAACTGCAGATGAACAGATTCAAAACGGGACCGCTTATATTAGTGATGCAGGCCGAACAGGGAGTTCCCTTTCTGTGGGAGGCTGTGAAATAGCAACAAGGATAAATGAGTATATATCTGGAATTCCGGACTGGACCAGAGAAGCCTGGGAAAAACCGGAACTTCAAGGCGTACTTATAGACATTGCCGATCACGGTGTAAATCAGGGCAAGGCTCTCTCTATCGAAAGGATCCGCTGGCTCGTCCCTGAATCACTTGCCGGAAATGGTCACACCGTCGAAACAGCACCAGGGTAATACGCTCATACCATTAAAAGAACGCTCTTTGGATATAGCGCTAATATTATTAAGAACATCAACAATATTGAAGGATACCATAGTCTCTTTTAATGCACCGGTTACAGCACCATTTACGATGAGAAAGCTGTTCTTAGCAACACCTGATATATCTCCGCTTGGCCCCGGCGAAGCACCGGAAAAACGGTTGAGTAAAATACCCCTATCTATGCCTTTAATCATCTCATCCAGAGATTTGTCTCCTGCGGCAACTTCAATATTTCCAAAAGCCGAATTTAAGGCCCGCTTTTTCCCTGTTTTTCGGGAGCCATATAGGGATAGAATAAAGGATTTAAGCACACCTTCCCGGATTATGTCCATATTCTGGCTTTCAAAACCGTCGTTTGTAAAACGCTCTCCGGCTACAATACCTGAATGGAGGGGTGCAGTAGTCAAAGTCAATTTTGAATCAGCAACTTTAGTATCTAGAGCATCCTTCCAGCGGCTAATAGCCTGCACCAGGGAGGAATCAGATAAAAAACAGGAAAAAATGGTCTGCCATATCATGTCATCACAGGCAGGTGTTACAATAACTTTTCCAACAAACTTCCCATCTACAGCCCGGGTATCAAGAGAACTTTCTGATTCGGAAAGCAGGCTGCGGTGCATATCCAAATCAATAAAAGCTTTGTCAAGAGAAGCAAGACGCGCCCCATAACCGTTAAATGATGAAGATTTTTCACCATCTTTCGCAGAGAACATAGTCCCAATTTGATAATACTCTGTGTCTGTGCAGAATTCTACACCGTTAGAATTTAAATATTTTATTTTCGCAATATTAAAGTCGGATGTCATACCTTCCAATACGACTTTGGGAAATTCGTCCTTAAGCTGCTGGATAAAATCCTTTGTTCTTACAAAAAGCTTGTCCATAGACGAGCCGCCTATGCTCTGGTCAAAAGTTTTATTAACTGTTTTTTCAGCTATGTCTTCAGCCTCATCAGGTAAAGCAGAAGAAGCAAGGGCAATGCAATCTGTCACAGCCTGATCAATTGAGTCTTTATCTAGTTTATTAATAATTATTACACCTTTTCTGCCATCTTTAATGGCTTTAAGGGAAAGTTCATCATTAAAGAGGGTACGCATCAATGTAAATTTATTAGTTTCAACGTTAAATTCGTCCTTTCGGCCAATACTGGTTTTGCAAGAAGCTTTATCTGCTCCTGCTTTAATCAGGGCCTCCAGGGCATAAGCAGTAATATCCATATTATCTACCCCCAATATTAATATCACAGCGTATAGCCGGTCCGCCCATACCTACAGTCATAGGCTGTTTCTTCCCACAAAAACCACTGCATTCCCAAAACATATCATCAGAAACCATGTCAACAGTTTTAAGCATTTCAAAGGCAACACCAGAAATGGTGGTTTCACGGATCGCCTTGCCAATTTTCCCCTTCTTTATCTCATAACCAAGTCCAATGGAGAAGGTAAATTCTCCGGTAGTATCAGCCTGTCCATTGCCAGTTTTTACAAGGTAATAACCATCGTCTATGCTGGCTATCATTTCATCAAGCTTGCTCTTCCCCGGGAGTATAGCGGTATTACGCATACGGATTAGAGGTTCATCGGAAAAGATGAATGCCCGGGCATTACCCTGGGGCTTCACACCGAAGTGCCTGGCGCTCTCTCTGGAATGCATAAAACTTTTTAAAATACCCTTTTCAATAAGGATTGCATCTTCAGCAATTGTACCTTCATCGTCTACATAGACAGGAAGCGGACAGGGCTTGCCTAAAGCTGTATGGGCGAAATCTACCATATCAACTAATTCACTTGCCACTTGTTTATTTAAATAATTAGCCGCTACAGATCCGCCTAAAACTATGTCCGCTTCAACGGTATGACCTACTGCCTCATGAGCCAAAATACCGGCTAGTTCAGGAGCCATTACACACTTTGTCAAACCTGCATTAGAATAAACTCCTTCACATTTGTGCATAAGAGCTTCATAAAGGGAGTCCAGGTCCCCGCAAAGAGATGCAGGATCGTTAAACAATTCATTAAAATGGCCAAAACCGCCGAATGGCTGATAGAGTTCAACAGGAATACCATCATTTGCCTCGGCTGTCATAAACACATAGACAAAGCTGCGAGGTTGATACGAATGGCTGTCCGCACCGTCGCTTACGATTAAAAGTTTTTCTATGTCAAGACAATTAACATGGACTGAGCGGCTGGTCAGCTTTTTATATTTTTCTACTATTATACTGTCCAGAGCTTTGGTAAAATCAATTAAAGAGTTTTTAGGCAGTTCGGTTCCCGGCTTGGTTCGTAAGAGAAAATTACCGGCTTCCCCATTAGGAAGAGGCGGCAGGTTCTTTTTTACATGTTCATCCATAAACAATGCATTCTTAGTAGCCGCTGTTAAAACGTTATTTATACTTTCATTACTATACTCAGCCCCAGAAGCAAAACCGTAAGTTCCGCCTTTATACACCCGGGCAGATACACCGCCCCTTGAGCTTTGGGCATTGGTAGTCATATTACCTGAGAGAAAAGAAAGCTGCCTGGTTTTATTCACCTGACCGCGTAATTCCGTATAATCTTTAAACGATTTTTTATGGGAACTTAATAAATCATTGAGCATTTAATACCTCCCGCAATATTTCTATAATCATATCCATGACTATAGCTTATGCAGCTTTATTATTCAATCGACATATTATAATATAAGGAATGGATATTGGTTCTATAGAAAACCATCGAAGCCGAGAAAAAGGTTCTTTAGTTTACCCTGTTAATTCCCGCCGTGCCCGCGGCCTTTCTATAGGAATAAACCTCTTTCCGGACAGGAAAATATGCTCCTTTAACTGTCCCTACTGTGAAGTTTTTCCTTTTCCTCCCAGAGCAGAATTTGAAATCGAAAAAATGGGAGCAGATTTACAACTTGCACTTGCTACAGCCAGAGAACAAAATTTAGTAATTAAAGATATTTGTTTTTCCGGTAATGGGGAGCCTTCATTATCACCGCATTTTCCGGAAGCTCTGGAAAAAGTTTATCATATACGCAATATTATAGTCCCGGAAGCCGCTGTGGTATTAATCACTAATGGCAGCGGCCTTTTTAAAAAAGACATTTTTGATCTTATGGTTAATAAAGCCCAAATTGGCTTGAATATCTGGCTTAAAGTTGATGCAGGAACCGAAGACTGGTATAAGAAAATGAACCAGCCTCAAAACTGTGAATATTCTTTACTTATAAACCGCATACGGGAGTTTTCTGCATTAACTCCATTTATCATCCAGACTATGATCTGTAAATTTAATGGCATGCCCCCTCCCAATGATGAAGAAGAAGCATGGTTAAAACTGATAACTGAACTTTCAGCACCAGGCAAGCTTCAACAAGTACAGATCTACGGTAAAGCCCGGCCTGGTCCAAAAGACCTTCTTTCAGAAGCTCTGGATCCAGGTTACCTTGAAAAACGAGCAGGAGCTTTACGCAGTCTGATTCCGGGAATACCAGTGGATGTGTTTCCCTGAAACAAATTACTCTTTATTATAATGGTAGCTTTCTGGATCCCGGTTTAAGCACCGGAACACCTTTACTGCATAACTGGCATTCTTTAGGGTCCCAATTTTGAGCATTAATTTTGACTGCAGGGTAGAAAGGCAAGTTAATCTCCTGTCCGCTCTGTCTGCGATCCACAATACAAGCCAGAGCACTTATTACAGCTCCTTGAGCTTTAAGAGCCGCAGCACATTCTCCGGAGGATTTTCCGGTAGTAACTACATCTTCGGCAATAAGGATGTGTTCCCCTGGTTTTACCTCAAAACCGCGGCGCAGGCACATAAGTCCATTTTCATCACGTTCAGTAAAAAAGCAGGGGATCCCTAATTGCCGTCCCAGTTCATAAGCAACAATAATTCCTCCCATAGCAGGGCCAACAATGGTGTCGATTCTTAGTTCCCCGGATTTTATATCCACTTTTATACGCTCTGTAATACCAGCCAGTACTACGGCTGCTTTATCAGGAAACTGCATTAATCTGGCACATTGGAAGTATGAATCAGAATGGCGTCCTGAAGACAGGAGAAAATGCCCTTCAAGCAGAGCCCCGGATTCCTTTAAAATGCTTATAATATCATTCATGAGTATAAGATAGCATTAAGAGCAAATATTTGGTAGACAACTACAAAGAAAATGCATTATAATGGATTATTATCTGATTACGAGGTGGTATAATGTCTTTACTAAACGAAACACACCAGTTGTATCTGGAACACCCTGTATTTATTGTTTGGAAACCTGAATACAACCTGGGTATACCAATAATCGATGAGCATCATAGGGGAATTGTCTCTATTATCAACTCGCTGCATTTTGGGATGCAGAATAAATATATAAAAGATATACTTGCCCCAATAATCGAAATGATGGATGATTATTCTCGCATCCACTTCCGGACAGAAGAAGACTTTCTGGAAAAACTTAATTATCCTAATCTGGAAAAACACCGTGAATTACATCATGAGTTATCCATAAATTCCAAAAAGCTGGGGAGGGACAGCATTATAGATAAAGATTCACATCATTATATGGATTTCTTGAAACAGTGGTGGATCAACCATATACGTATAGAAGACCAGGCATTCCGGAACCATCTACTTCATTAACCAGCTGTGTAGTACATTGTCCAGTTTATGTAAGTCGATAGGCTTGGAAAGGAAGCCTTGAAAATAATTGTCTATAAAAACATTATCCTTTTCTGCAAACACATTTGCTGTCAAGGCAATAATGGGAATAGATAATGCGTATTGCGTTCCAATCTCGCGAATTGCACGTGTTGTCTCAACTCCATCCATCCCAGGCATCATATGATCCATTAGAATCATATCGTATTTAGGTTCACTGTTCTTAATCCGTTTTACTGCTTCATCCCCGTTACTTATACAATCAACCTGCATTTCGTAGGGCTCAAGGCAGGCAGCGGCAACTTCAAGATTTATTTCAACATCGTCAACTACCAGTACCCTTGAATTGGGCATTGGTACATATTTAACTTTTATATCATCATTATCTTGAACATAAGTAAAAGTTCTTAATGTTGCCGCTGTCTTCGCACCAATAGGTTCTCTATCAACAATTTCTTGCATTATCCGGAAATTAAAAACACTGCCTTTGCCATACTCACTCTGTGCTGTTAATTCACCACCCATAAGCTTGACAAGTCCAAGGCAAATGGCCAGTCCAAGCCCTGTTCCCTCTATTCCACGGGTACTCTGCTGATTGACCTGTGCATACTCAGAAAAAAGTTTTTCCAAATCATCTTTACGGATTCCCATTCCTGTATCAGAAACTTCAAAAATAAGCTGGACTTTATTTTCCAACGTATCGTCTTCTGCAGGCTGCCAGGTCACCCGAAGCTCTACACTCCCCTCTTTGGTATACTTAAATGCATTGCTAAGCAAATTACCTAAAACCTGCTTGATTCGAATATCATCACCTATTATATGGCGGGGAATGCTTTCGTCTATGGTCACTAAAAAATTTATAGGCTTAGACCCTATATGCACCATATTGAGAGTTGTGGTGTCACTAATAATATCAGCAATATCATAAGTTGATGAAACAAGTTCAAACTTGCCGGATTCAATTTTTGACATATCCAGTATATCATTAATTATACCCATGAGTAAATGACCGGAGTTGTTTATCTTACGAAGGTTTTCAATACTTGAAGTTGAAATATTATCTGGTGATAATTCCCGGCGCAACTCCGCTTCAGTCAAACCTATAATGGCATTCAAAGGGGTGCGTATTTCGTGGCTCATATTGGCCAGGAAACTCCCTTTTGCCTGTGCTGCATGACTTGCTTCGTTTTTAGCATCTGTCAGAGCCTGAAGGGTCTTTACATAAGATTTGCAGAATATATAAATAATTACATTTAATGCAACAGAAGCAATAAAGTACAGAATATTGTATAACCAGGGAAAAACCTGTCCAAGAAGATTTATCTTGAAAATAATTAAAATAACCATAAATGCCGCACTGGACAAAACTATATACGCAGCAAGACCCTTAGGCTTTAAATAGGTAAGAGAAATCATTGCGATGGCACAATTATAGGGGAATATCAAAAAATCGCCTTTAAAATGTATGGCTCCGATTAAAAGCGCGCTAATCATAAGAATGGGGGAAAGAAAAGCTGTTACCATGTCGCTAAGAGGGCTTCTTTCTATGGTAATATACGTAATTAGAACAAAAGCAGAAAGACCAAAACGCACAAGCATTTCGTAAGTTGAGAAAAAAGCCCAGGTATAAATTGAGCTAAAAACTGTATATACGCATAAAATAATGAATATTTGGGGAGCAGATTCGTTCCTGACAGTATCAGCTAAAACTTGCTTACGGACAACTTTAATAATGTTTTTTTTCATAATATCTAATATGTGGAATTTTTAGGCTATAAACTACTTTTTCAGGAAGGGATTCTTAAAATAAACCATAAAAACTGAACCTTTTCCAAAAACTGCGAACCTTCGATTCGGGTTAGTTTTGGAAACACCTCAACTGGTTTTTCTTCTATTCTCGCTTAATTTATATGTAAAGATTGCTCCTTTGAAAAATAAAAAACATAACCAGGAAATAGCAAATAAGTATATGCAGGGCAGGCAGAAAAAGGCCGAAAAGGCTTGCTGCCAAGACCGGCAATGTAGAGGAAAATAAAGCCAGGCCAATTAGGCTGCGGAAGGAAAGAGGTGTCAGGTTCATCCGGGATAAGCGCAGAAAAAAAACAGCACAGAGGTAAAATACTGTCTGAATGATCAAAACCAAGCCAAAGCTAATCCCCAAAAGGGGCAGGAGTATATTTCTGCCATAGCCGCTTTCCAACATTAGAGCGTTAAAACTATTATCAGATTCATAAAAAAAATTTTCACCATATAAACGGCTATAAAGCTCAAAAGGCGAAAGACGTACCATGGCGAGCATTATAGGAAAATTAAGACAAAGCGTTAACAGTAGAAAATGAAACAAAAGTAAAAAAACAGGCGTATTTAAGACCTGTTCAAAAAATAATTTAATACGATCTTCATTTTTCCAGGTAAAAGCCCCTAAAGTTACCGCCTTGAAATAATCGCTCATTCGCCTTTGTTCGCACCAGCCATTAAACCTTCAAGCAGGAAGCGTTGGAAGACCATATACATAATGGTGATTGGAACGGCAACTAATACAGCTCCGGCACAAAAAGCGGCAAAATCAGCGTTTGTACCGGTGATTAGATCAAATAAACCGATTGCCAGAGTACGTCTTTCGTTCATATTTATCAGGTACCTGGGCAGCATATAATCCATCCATGGCCCCATAAACGATGTTACTGCAATAAAGAACATGATGGGTAAAGACAGAGGTAAAATTATTTTATAGAAAAGCTGAAGTTTTGTAACTCCGTCTATGGAAGCGGCTTCATCCATTGATCTTGGTATATTCAACATATAACCTCTGACCAGCCAAATGTTTGCCGGAATACCTCCAGCGACATATATAATAACCAGCATATGCAGGTTATTTAACATACCAAAGTTAAGGGCAATCATGTAAAGGGCGGTAAGACTCATAAAACTTGGAAACATTTGGAGTATCATTACCGATAATAGCCCCATCTTACGGCCTTTGAAAGAAAAACGCGCGAATACAAAGGCTGTCATAGTGTGAATAATTATCGAAAAAATCGTAGTCAGTATCGCAACGTAGAGGGTATTAAGGTACCATCTGCCGTAATTGAACTGGGTAAAAAGTTTTATATAATTCTCTAAAGATATTTTTTCAGGGAAGATGCTGCTCCGGGCAATTCCAGCAGACGGGTTAAGAGAAGAACCAACAACCCAAAGAAGCGGGTATATTACCATGACAGCGACAATGAGCAAATTGATATAGATCAATACAGTGGAAACAATTTTTTTGATTTTATATGCTTTCATTTTTAACCCTCCTTAAATGCCCTGGTACGCAGTAAATTCCAGGCAGAAACTGACGCGATTATAACAAAAATGAATATGCTTAATGCCGAGGCATAGTTATACATACGTTGATCCAAAGTAAGCTTGAATATCCAGGAAATTAAAATGTCCGTAGAACCGGCCATTTGGAAATTGGGGTTTGGAGGACCCCCGCCTGTAAGGAAGTAAATCATATTAAAGTTATTAAAATTAAAGGTAACACTCATCATAAGCTGCGGAGCTGTTGAGGCAATAATAAATGGCAGGGTTATCGAACGGAACACTTGAAATACATTTGCTCCATCGATCTGTGCGGCCTCATACTGCTCTTCCGGAATGGTGGTCATTACACCGGAAATAAGGGCCATAAAGTATGGGAAACCAAGCCAAATATTAACCAGAATTAAACTGAGTCTTGCCCAAAAAACATTTGATAAAAAAGGAATTGGTTCGTTAACTATTCCAGAAGCCATAAGCAGCTGGTTTATCGCCCCCTCCTGGTTGAGCATGACCCGGAAGATCAACATGGAAACCAGACCAGGCACAGCCCAGGGGAGTATAAAAATACCCCGCCAAAAGGGCCGGAATTTTACTGCCTTTGCCCGTAGAATCAAGGCCTGTAAAAGGCCGAATCCGTAAGCGCTGAAAGTAGCAATAAAAGCCCAGGCGACAGTCCAAATAAAAATTTGAACAAAAGTACTGCCCCAAATTCTTATGGAAATAATCCTTTGAAAAGTTTCAAGGCCTCTCCATTCAACCAGTCTGCGGGGAGGGATAAAATTGGCATTATAATTAGTAAAGGCTACCAGTATAGAAAAAATGATTGGAACCAATGAAATAAACAGCACCAGGATAATGCCAGGACTGATCATTATATACTCAAATGAATTTTTCCATAAATCCTTAAAGTATTGGATACTTGAAATCTCAATTCCGCCATCGATTTTTTGTCGGGTTATGTAAGCGTCCCGGATATTATATATCCAGATTAAAACAAAAATAAACAAAGTAATAACTGCGATGATACCACCCAGCATTAGCATAATAGAGTGATCATATACCGCTGCAGCCTGGACACGGGGAATGGTCCCCAAAGTAACCAGTCCCCAGACTCCTTTAATAAAAAAGCCATAATTATGGATGCCCCTTAACTGCTCCTGCAGAAAATGGAAAAAAGTCCCAAAGTTAAAACTTCCAAGTTCCGCTGTAAGCCGGGCTGCATTTTTCCACATACCGGCAGTTATAAGTTCAATGCAAATAAACGCAATCTGTAAAAAGAAAAATATTAGACCTTTAAGCCTCTGTTTATTTATAAACTGTCCGCTGCCCCAAACAACGGCAGAA
>Ga0099364_10013075_pt1 | contig 11161 bp, 12 predicted proteins | sample TergutTh196P3_FD_73070 | JGI IMG/M metagenome (GOLD analysis project Ga0099364, IMG submission 73070) | Microcerotermes parvus P3 segment gut microbial communities from Pointe-Noire, Republic of the Congo - Th196 P3 | ecosystem: Host-associated > Arthropoda: Insects > Digestive system > Gut ... | reverse complement strand
CCGGCAATTCCCGACGTTAAACTTATTATCATTGACACTTGGGGGCGATTCATCGGCAAAGTTGACGGCAACGACTATCACGAAGTGACAGAAAAAATCGGCACATTGCACACCATTGCCAAGGAATGTGGTATTGCCGTCATCGTTTGTACCCACACGAAAAAAGGAATGGGGGCCACTGATTGGGTTGATGATGTGATAGGTAGCAAGGCACTGGTGTCGTGTGCCGACACCATTTTGAAATTATCACGGGACGGGCAAGGAAACGGTTGAAAGCCTACTGCGACAGTTTGGCGTCGTTGTTGAACTGGACGCTGGACGGCTGAAGGTTTGGAACGCTACCCTTGGCGACGACGGAGAGTTTTTGGACGTTCCCGACGTTGCATTTGACCTGCTTGCCGATCACCGGGACGCCGTGCGGGAATACCTGACAGAGGAAGCATACACACTGAAAAAGTTCCAAGAAGCGTGGTGGTTTCACGATACAAACGGATACCGGGAATACTGTCGGCAATATTGGGCAATGCAAGGGGAGTAGTTTTCAGTGGACAGTTATCAGAATCTGTCCGCTGAAAACTGATAACTGGAAACTATCAACGGGACGGCCCAAACGTCGACCCGCCCCCCGAACGCCCCGTAGACGCGATCCTGTGCAATGTTTTTCCGGTATTGACACATCCTGCCGATTGCCGATAATACCCTTCGGAAAAATCGGTGGGTGAGCCAAACCAAAATAGGAGGTCAACACAATGGCAACACTCATCAAACGCATCAGGGGCAAGTCCCTTATGCACGAAGTACGTTTTTACGTCGACGGCAAAATGAAAACGATACCGCTCGGCGCAAAGTACACTGCACGGACGGCAACCGAACTGAAGGGGATCGTCGAAACGCTACTGCGTTGTTTGGACAACGGCGAATCGACCCCGGACAAACGAACGCTGGCGTGGATCGAATCGGCAAGCGGGGAAATTCGAGAGAAACTCTCCAATGCCGGGCTGATTGTCGTTCCCCCTTCCTACACGGCGAAAGAATTGTGGGAAGCGTTCCAGGACGGCCTGACGGTCAAAGAATCGACCCGAACGACTTACGATAACGCCGAACGCCGATTCTTTGACTTTTTCGGAGCCGACGAAGAATTGTCGGAACTGACAAAGGCGAGAATGGAAAAGTGGAAAGAATACCTTCGCAAAGAGGGTGGCCTTGCGGAATCGACGACGGCGGGAACGCTGACGAAGGCCAAGGCGGTTTTCAATTGGGCCGTGCGTGTCGGCTGGCTCGACAAAAGCCCACTGGACGGCGTAGGACGGGGATCGTTTATCAATCGGGACAATGACCGGTTTATCACGATGGACGAATACCGCCGGTTGCTGGACGCTTGCCCCTGCCAAGACTGGAAGGCGATTATTGCTCTTGCCCGGATCGGCGGGTTACGGTGTCCGTCAGAGGTCTTGCGGTTGCGATGGGAAGACGTACTTTGGAATCGGAATCGGTTTTGGATTACGTCGTCCAAGACGGAGCATCATCGGGGCAAGGAGGGCCGCTGGTGCAAACTGTTTGCCGGTTTACGGGCGGAATTGTCCGACCTGTTTTTCCGCGAGGAGAGCGAGGGCAAGGAGTTTGTGATTACCCGGTATCGCAACCAGGAGCGGACGAACCTTGGAACGCAGTTTGCCCGGATTGTGAAAATGGCCGGTATTGAACCGATCAAGAGGCCGTTTGACAACATGAGGGCGAGCCGGTCGACGGAGGTGTACGCCGAGTACGGAGCGTTCTTGGAATCGCAGTGGATCGGCCACAGTACCAAGGTTGCCCACGCCCATTACTTGCAGGTCAGGGACGAGGATTTTGACCGTCCAGAAGGGAACGCGACGGGGGAAGGATCGGCGGGAAGTGATTTTTTCCCGCTGTCGAAAATGGGTTTTCCCGCTATGGAAAAAATTCTTCCCGCTGATTTTCCCGCTGTACGTGTCGGCAACGGACGGCAAAGAGCGGAAGTCCAAGAAAAGAAAAAGGCCGGAAAACGTTGAATTTTCCGGCCTTTGCCGTCGATTGCCGCTCTACGCCGCAATCCCAAAAACGGCACAGTTTGCCGAAGAGAGGGCACGCACACCCCCCTAAAAATAAGGGGTTTTCTTGCGTTTTCAAAAATTTCAAGTAAAAGCGCATGATAAGCGTCTCAATGCAGGGGCACTTTGAGGGTTTGATTATTAAAACTGCCAATCTTTTGAATATCCTTGTTTTTGTTTTGAAAACATTGTATGATTCTAGAGAATACCTTTCGGTGGCCGGAGAAATTCTTTTCGACGGCTGATGAAAAACAATACTCAATCTTAGTCGGAGATAAAGCATGAATTTTCTACAAGACATTCGATGTTGGACTTCTTATGAATGGTCAATGTTGATTATCGCAGTTGTGGGGTTAGTTATTGCATTTTTTGTAAGATGTGCTTCAACGAACACCCAAATACATAATCCGCAGAGTGTTTCTCCAAATATCTCTCCAGCCATCTCTTCAAATGTGGTCGTTGTTCTCCCCGATGGAAAGACAAAACCGATGCAGCTTGATGAAAGCGCAAAAGAAATTTTAGGGAGTTTATATTCTGATGTTCCTTCTGATCAAAGGGAGGCAGGCAAACAGCAACAACTCGATGTATCTCTGAACCTTAAAGCCAGCCATTTCACTTTCGCAAAATTTGCCGCCAAGGGGGAATTGCCAAAGGAAATGCAAGATGCGGCTTTGATTAGGCAGCTAAATATCGATCCTCCTGAAAAAGCAGACGAGTTTTTAATGCCAACTCTGTTATTGTCTGTAAAAAATACATCCAACCGCACCATAAAAGTCAGTGCGCCTTTCATTAACTTGAAAGAAGGGTACAAAATCGAACTTCCAAGTGGCGACTTAATTGATGGAGTCGTTTTTTTCGCGAACAGCCCCTATATGGAGCTTCAACCTCAAGAATCGCATGATTTTAATCTACATGGGCCAATTTGCAATTTGGTTATTAAGTTTTTACTTGCCGGTGGGATAAATAATATTATTGTCGAAAGCGATAAAAAACTGAGCAAGCAGGTATCGTTGGACCAGATTTCAGAAGCCCAAAAATACTGCGAAGTATATTTCAAGGACATCAATTATCTTGACGAACAGTGGAAAAAGTTCGGAGACAATTAGGTTGTAGGGCTATCGCTTCAATTTCGGCTCGAACCAACAGGCTTGATCCTGATTTTGGTCGCCGTTCGGATCAACGATCAATTCCAGTCGGTCCACATTGCGAACGTCCAGAGACAACGGACGGTCCAAATGGTCCCGAATCGGCATTGACCGGAACAGTTCCCTGCCGTCGGCCTTCACAATGAAAATGCAGTTCGCCACCTTCAAGTCGGCGTTCCGAATCAAACCGTACGACAATTCCAGCGTCTTCCACTTTCGACCAAGACGGAAAGCATGTTTCGACGGAGCATGCGCCCAAAATGTGTTTTCAAACTCTTTTCGACCCGACGAATGAGGACCGCACCACGGCTCCCACCAACCGGTCTCGGCAACCTCAATCGGCATTTTTCGCAACAGGATTTCCTTGGCCGTGTTTCGTTCCGTTTCCAATTCCCGTTTCCATTGTTCCAACTTTTGCAGCGTCGGAGCGTTCCAAATCTGCACCGGGTCATGGGCACACGTCGCTATCGTTTTGCCGTCGGGACTGTATTTTGCCGTGTGTATCCAACCACTCCAAACCGGAATGCCGCAGACGGGCAAACGACTTGCAATGTCCCAAATCGCCGTCCGTTGATAGGTTTTGCATCCGACCAGCAGTTGCGAATCGTCCGGGCTAAAATCAATCGCAATCGGCCAACCGAAACAGCCTTCCAGTAACGAAATTCGCTTGCCGGTCCGAACGTCCCAAAGACCGATTGCGTCCGCTGCGTGAGACGCGGCAATGATCGTTCCGGCACGGTTGAAGGCCAACGCCCGAATCTCGAAAGGCCGATCTCCGAAAACTTGCAACTGTTTTCCTGATTTAACGTCCCACAAAATTATTCTACCATCATTCCCCGACGTTGCAAGAGTTCTCCCGTCCGGCGTCAAATCGACTGCCCAAATTTCTCCATCATGCCCGGCAAATCGTTTCAATTCCTTTCCCGTTGCCACTTCCCAAACGGCGGCGGTCTTGTCGTGTGAACCGGAAGCAAGCAACGTACCGTCGCCACTGAAGCGGATGCCATGAATCAAATGCCCATCGGCATGAGCATCAATTGTACGGAAAATCGAGCCATCGTCAAGACTCCAGAAAATGATCTTGCCATCCTGTGCGCCGGACGCTGCAAACTTTCCGTTTGGGTGAATGTCCGTTCGATCCAGTTTTTTCGGATACTTGACTTTCGCCACGCCCTTTTTCGTTTCAACATTGAAAACGTTCGCCCCGTCTTCGTGATGAGAAACGGCAATGAATTTTTTCGAGTCCGGCGTGAATTGGCCGAATCCGCTCCACGAATTTCGTTGAGACGACAAATCGGCAACCGGTTCCGCTTGCGGCAAATTCAAGAAGGCAATGCGAACGGCGTCAAGATGCTTTTTCGTTACAGTTCGTTGGAGCCGGTCTCCAACGTTGCCGGGAACACGCGGCGGCTCCACGGCGTCGGCGGCTTGGTCCATCATTTTTGCCGTTTCCGTCTTGCCGGACTTCAGCAAATCGGCGGCAAGATTTTTGGTCGATCTCTTGAACTGACTCCGTGCGTTTTCGACGGCTCGTTGCAGTTGCCGCTTGGAATTGAAGAGCGATTGCGTTTTGGGAACGTAGGCAGAGATTGCATGACCGGCATTGCTCTTGGTGTGGTTCAACTCTTTTTCCAGTTCGTTGAACAGGGCAATCTCTCCCCGACGTTGAGCGGCGGCAAGTTCCTTTTCAAGGTCGTTTTGGTACGACAATTTTGCTTTATCGACCAACTCGTAGTATTTTTTGACGGCGTCGACGTAGGACGGGTTTTCCCAAACATCGGCGGCAATGCCGATTCCGCAAAAAAGAAAAACGGCAAGAAAGATTAAGTTTCTCATGGAAAGTGTACCGAAATATAAAAGGTGGAGGTTGACTCGACTTCGGCAACGTCTTTTTCAAGAAACAAAAAAGGGCACCGAAAATCATGCTGTGCTCACTACCCCCGGCAAGGGGCGAACCATCAACATCGACCCGATGCCCCGAACGGGGCACGGATGCGATATTGCATGGTTCATTTTACTTTGCCGGTATTTGTGAGCAGCAATAAACGCTTTCGCGTAATCCGATTGTTTTGCTAAATCAATGTGTTACGATATTGTTTCAAAGGGTAGAGTGAGTTTGAATCGTCAAAAATCAAACACTCATTCTACTCTCTCCCGCACTGAAAAACAAGTGGCAAGAGGCAGCAATTTCATGCCGTCTTTTCGCCGTTCTCGTTCTCTTTTTCCGGTTTTGCCGATTCTTTGCTCCAGTTGGCCGCGTCGGCAAAATCTTCGTCGGTCATCATCAAGTAGTGATCGGCACGCACCCGGCTCGAATGCCCGATCCACTGCGATTCTTTGAAGGCTCCCCACTTGGCGTAGATTTCATTGCTGCGACTCATCCTCATGTTGTCGTAAGGCCGTTTGATCGGCTCCAGCCCCGCCATTTTGACGATTCTCGCAAACTGCGTTCCAAGGTTCGTATTCGAGTTGCGATAACGGTTGATAACGTGATTCTCCCTTGTTTCGCATTTGTGCTGCAAAAGCAAACATTGAAGTTCACTCCGCAACTCAGGAAACAACGGTACCAATCGACCTTCTTTGCCTTGGTGATGCTCCGTTTTCGGACTCGCAACAAAAAATCGGTTGCACTCAAAATCAACGTCCGACCACCGCAATCGCAAGACTTCCGACGGACAACGCAATGCGCCGATTCTCGCAAGCGCAAGAATCACTCTCCACTCTTGGCACGGACAGCGTTCCAGCAATCGGCGGTACTCGTCCATGGTCACGAAGCGGTCGTTTTTTCGATTGACGAACGATCCGCGTCCTACGCCGTCCAAGGGGCTTGTTTCGATCCATTCCTGCGCCTTGGCCCAGTTGAAGACGGCCTTCATTTTTGTAATCGCTCCGGCAACGGTTGCCTCTGCCAAGGTCGTCAGCAACGTCGTTTTCATCTGGAGCATTCGGGCCTGCGTCAGGTCTTGCAAAGATTCGTCCTTTTTGAAGAACAGGAAAAATCGGCGTTTCGCGTCTTCGTAGGTATCGAGCGTTGCGTCTTTGACTCCGGTTTTCGTTGCAAGAAAGGCATCCCAAAGTTCCTGGCAGGTTCGGTTCGACGGTTGCTCGATCAATCCCGCTTTGGCAAGTTTCTCTTGCAAATCAGGGTGAGCCGATTGAATCCACGCAACGACTTTTTTGTCAGGCACGAGGTCATTGTTTCGGCAATAGAGGAGTTTCTCCACGACGTTGCGCAATTCCATGACGGTCTGTTTGGCAAATTTCGTACCGCTAATCCAGATTGCCTTGCGTCGTTTTTGTTCGTCCCGGAATTCAATCGACCAGTAAACTTTTCCGTCACGGAGGGATTTTGAGATTGTCGCCATTGGTTGGTCTCCTTTGGGGTGAGTTGAGATTGAGCAGAATTGCGCAACAAATATGGTCCAACAAAAACAAGTCGCAAGAGGGTGAATGAAAAAATCATGGAAAATTTCAGTTGAGAAGGGAATTGCGAAAAATCAGATTGAACTCAGGATCGGAGAACCTTGCCAAATCGCAGGGCAAGTCTCCAAATCGACGCAAATTGCCAAATCGGGAAAAGAGTCGGGGAGAACGAGGCGGACGCTGCCAGAGCGTCCTATGCGTTTGCAACGGAATTTTGCAACCGGCGGTCGTTGCCGCCGATTTTGCGCCAGTTTTTTCATCGTCAATTTTTTCAGGCATTGGTCGTTCATCAGAAGGGGAGACAGGAGAGGATTTCAGGAGAGAGCAGGAGGGAATTTCATTTTCTTCAATTCACAATCAGTTTTCAGTTTCTCAAAGGAACGCTTTCGGGGACGTCGCCGCGTCGTCGGCAAAGCAACGTCGACAAACTCGTTTGGCCCGCAATTTCCCGGTCGCAAGACCGTCGGCAACGTCGACCGCCAGCATCGAATCAACAGCAATTTTCACAGAATCGGCACATTTTCAAAATGCGCACAAAATCATTGTGCTGCCTTCGCCGACTTGAGCCGTTTTCGCTGCCATTGCACCCATCCATAAATTGTGCGAAAAGAAATGGCAATTCCGCATCGTTTCATCAGGATTTTGGCAATCTTTCGGAAAGGCGTTTTTCTGCCGTTCGGATTCTTTCGGCAACGGAGCCGGTAAGCGACGGGGGCATAGTTCTCCCGCAATCGCTTCTTTTCTCCCGGCACGGCCTTCCTCGGTCTTCCACCGGCGTTACCCGTCGCTTGTTGGCCCATTCTCGAAAGCAAGCCCCGCACTTTCCGCAAGTCGGTGTTCGGCGGAATGATCGTCGCAACGATGGTCCCATCAAGAAACTTCTTGAAGGCTTGCACGTCCGATTCGAGCAACGGAACGAATTGCCCTGTTTGCGCAACAAGATTCTCCGGTCTCAAAAAACGGTCGACGCTCGAACTGACAATGAGCAGACCATCTTCATCGGCCAACTCTTTTGCGGCCTTCAATCCGTCCCGTCGATGCAACCGACTTGGACGTCCATTGCAAGTGTCACGAAAAACACCGGCAATGTTGATCCGTCCATCAGACAGTTTCTCGATGAGTTTTTTGTCTTCGTCGATTCGATGCTCCAAACTGTCCGATTGAGAGACGTCGGACACCCGTTCGTAAAGAATCACGTCAAACTCTTCGTCGTCGCCGATGCATTTCATCAACGACTCCAAACCAAAACAACACCTTTCTTCGTCTGCTTCCCGTGAAGCGTGCCGAACGGGATTGCGTTTTCTATTTTTCATGGGACACCTCCTTGTCGGCAACGGAATCGTCTTCATCGACAAAGCGTTTGATTTCTGCAATGGAAAACAGGACGCGACGGCCGATCCGTTTGCAACGGAGCGTTCCACTTTTGGCCAATTCATGGACTTTTCGTTCGGAAATACCGATCATCCTGGCCGCTTCACCGGTGGTGACCGTCAGTCGTTCCACGGTCGTCTCCATTTTCTCCGTCGTTTTTATTTTGATCCGCACTGGAATCCTCCTTCTGTTTGAGGGTGTTTGGTCTTGCACACATTCGCGTTGTGCTTCTACACATCTTCGGCCGTGGCCATTTTTTTGAAGCCCAAACAGAAGCAAACACAAGCAACAGGCAGTCAAGAAACACAAAAACCCGGACGGGACCGGGTTGATGATTTTTTTCAGATTTTTTACTTGGCCATTTTTGCGTGTGGTTTTTGGTCATTTGGCCGGGAGATTTTTCATGTTTTTCAAATCCTCTGGGGTTCCTTCAGGGATATGTTTTTTCCCATGCTCTCTGGAAGGCATGACAAGTTTTTTCCAAGTTTCAGAGCCGGTGATTGCCGACTTGCTGCACATCAATAATTTTGCGAAATAGGGGGCCGACTTCCTGATATCATCGGGATGCTTCTTGAGATGCAGCAACAGGCGTTCGCTGACAGTGGGGCGACTATTTCCTGTGGGGCGTCCTTTTTTTCGTCTTGCTCCTATGACTTTGGGCGTTTGGTCTGCAAGAAGACGATTTTGCTCCATCAAATAGTTCCGCATTTGTGAGGCGACTCCAAGGTAATCCCAGTTTTTGGATTCACGGTAGTCGCTCAAATGAGAGAGGTGCCTTAAAACACCGGGCCATTGTCCTGCGGTGCATGCCACCAAAAGATTGGAAAGAACCTCCCTCGTTTCCGGGTGCAGAAGGGTAAGACGATACTCTACGTTTTCCCTGATGATCTCGGTTTGCGCAATCACCCGTCCGACCCTGTGTTTCGTTTTGTCAGTCATCGGCTGAAGTCTCGAAGGTTTCAAGAGGGAAAAGCATTTTCATTTTCGGTCGTCACTGTCCTGACTTCCTCGTCCAGTTCTCCGGCCAAAGTATAATCGACGCCGTGGGTTTTGCAATTCCACTTCCGGCAACCGGGAAGACGCCAAAGGTCAGCAAACAAGTGATCGATGAATTCATGGAGCGAACGGCAGGAATTCACGGAGGGTCGAACCGGAATTCATGGAAAAACCCGTGGTGACTGCCGTTGCACGGCGTCGCATTGAACGACGAAAGCAAAAAAAGAAGGCGTTGCAAACCCTTTGATTTGCAAGGCCTTGCGACTCAGTGCGAATCTTTACCAAATCACTGACAATGCCGAAGAGAGGATACTGACACCCCCTTAAATGTACGAATGACACTGAATTTTCACGGTTCTTACTGCCAGTATTACTGCCTTCTTTTTGTTTTTCCCCTGTTTTCCGATAAATGTACCTTATTGCATTACCTCCGAAAGTCCGTCCCGTTCGCATACGTCCCGGATTCGTTTTGTATGCCTCATCTCCGATCCAATAGGAACGGTAGGACGTAATTTTCGTCGATAAGGAATCTTTTCAAACTGCCCAAACATGGCCAACTTCACATTTTGCCCAACTTGCCATCGGCAAAACAACGCCCGTGCGTCAGGCTATCGCGTTTTCAGACAAAACAACCACCGTCTATATTTCATTGGCATTGCATAATCACCCGAAACTATCGGTAGTGAGCCGCAGAATAATAGTGTGCCGGTGTTACTCCGTGTACAACGCCCTCTGTCAAACCCTTGTGTGGACTTGATTGTTAGGGCAACGCAGATCGTTCCTACCATCGGAGCGTCAAACGGAATCTATCCGTTAAGAGCCTTGGTAAATTCAGCCAGCGATGGGCAATCTACAGCTTGATCCATGAGTTCGTCCAATCGGTCGGTGTCCGTTATGGAGTTGACCTTATCCTTGACGGGCTTGGAAACCGAGCGGAATCGACGAGTCAAGACACGGATAACCGATCCGGCTCGCCCTCTGGATTCGCCTCTGGATTCGCCTTCCTCATAACCCGTTGCCCAAATACCTTTTTTGATTGCTTGTGCCATTTTTATACCCCTTTGTCCGTGAATAGTGTGTGTGATTGCCTTGTCTACTTCGTCCAGTGTAACGACTTCCACCAGATCGCAGTAGTTGATAATGACTTGGATCAGTTCTTCGATGCGGTCGTCAATCGTTGCCCCCTTGAAGCGTCCGATTACACTCCCTAAACCGGCAATGAATGTCCCATCGGTTGCCCGGATCATTGACTCGACCACGGCTTGCGTCTCCGGTCGTCCCGGTAGGTTGTTCTTATCAAACCGATGTAACCGGATAAATAGCACTTCGACGTTCCGTCATTGCGCTGCGCTCCATTCCGGCTGCTGCAAAATGTGCCGTAAAAACAGAAGCCGGAATGAAGCGCAGCGCAATGACGGAGCGTTCTTTGTTCCGACCAATCAGCAGAAAAAAGGGCCAAAGGCAAAACGCCTCCGGCCCCGGAAAAGTTACGCAAACTCGGAAAACCAAAAACCATCAGTTGAGTTGCTTCAAATCGACAATCTCTTCGCAGTTCGGCTGGCAAAGCTGAATAAACACCTTCTTGTCCATGCCTTCGTTCAATATCCGAACACTGCGGTCCGCAAAGGCAACAACAACTGCATTGGGATGGTTTGAAGACGGACGCGCCAGCCGATGGGCCTTCTGTAGATCACTCGCAAAGGCAATTCCCGAACCAATCGACTTGCCTTGATTGATGAACAACGGAGACCATGCGGTGTCGGTGTTTCCAGGAGACCCCCCTATTGTTGTTACTCCCAACTGCAATTCATAAGCCTTTTCCGGCCTAATGGGGTCATAGGTCGCCCAAACCCCCCATGCCATTTTGGCAAATGAATCGACACTGGACGGAACAGCCAAGGCATCGGCTATATCGTCGATCTTATAGTCAGTTCCACCATAGATATTGAAGGGATAGCAGAACGCAATTCTTTCTTCTCCTTCAACCGTTGTCCTTAGATTTGTAGCATCCCAAATGGCCCAATACCCGGCATCGGTGTTTTCGGAAAGCAAGAGAGTGTAGCTCGTACCGCTGTGCGACGAAATATAGTCGAGGCTTGTCGACCGCCTACAGAGAACTGGGTTACTGCTAGTATCGAGCTGATCCGCTCCAAGGTG
>Ga0099364_10013074_pt1 | contig 11161 bp, 6 predicted proteins | sample TergutTh196P3_FD_73070 | JGI IMG/M metagenome (GOLD analysis project Ga0099364, IMG submission 73070) | Microcerotermes parvus P3 segment gut microbial communities from Pointe-Noire, Republic of the Congo - Th196 P3 | ecosystem: Host-associated > Arthropoda: Insects > Digestive system > Gut ... | reverse complement strand
AGCGCCCATGAGAATGCCCTTAATCGGGAGCGCGCGGGCTTGTACTCATTCACAAGCCAGCGCAACCACGTCATAACCTCCTGGTCTAGAGCGTGTCGTCTTGAGATCACAACACTATGAAATCATTGAATATGCCTACTGTGTCTGAAAATGATATTTTCCAATAAATTCAGCGAGCTGAACATCTCGCGACGACAGCCCCTAGAGTAATTCTATATGCAGTAGTCATGTACATCCGTATCGCAAAACACACCTCCGATAAAAAAACGTACCGGCATCTCCAAATCGCTGAATCGTTTAGGGATCCGGCAAAAGGAAACTCGCCAAGAACACGGATCCTCTACAAGCTCGGCTCGATTGAGGAACTTGGCGAGGAACAGGTCGTGCGCCTTGCCGCGGGCTTGATGAAAGCCATTGGGAAAGAGTTGCAATTGCCGGAATTGACACACGCAAAAGACTTCGGCCATGTCTATGCGGTGCAAGCTGTCTGGGACAAACTGGGCTTGGACAAAGCCCTGGAGCGGGCGGGCATCTCGGGAAGAAAAAATACAGACTTCTGTACCATGGTGCGATGGCTGGTTTTCAATCGCCTGTGCGATCCATGCAGCAAGCTGGCTTTGCTGGATTGGACGAAGGGCGTCTTTGCCCCGGAGACAGCGAAGTTGTCCTATCATGCCCTGCTCAGAGCCATGGATCGCCTGATCAATATCAAGGACCAGGCGGAACTATCAATCGCCAAAGCTGTGCTCAATCCGAAAGAACCTGTGGATATGGTGTTTTACGACATCACCTCCACCTACTTTGAAGGGGACAAATCTCTCCAGGACGATGACGTGAGACGCTATGGATATAGCCGCGACCACCGGGAAGATCGGCGGCAAGTGGTTATCGGCCTGATTATGACAAAAAGCGGCATTCCTTTGTGCCATCATGTCTTCCCTGGCAATACTCTGGACAAGACAACCGTGACTCAGGTTGTCAGCGATCTGAAACATCGTTTCCAACTGCACCGCGTTATTTTTGTCGGGGACCGGGGCATGGTGTCTGACGCCAATCTTGAGCACCTTATAGAAGAAGGCTTGGACAGCATCGTGGCGCACCCGGTACGGGGGAATGACTTGGCGCGCGAGGTCATCGGGAAATTGAAAAAGCAGATCAATCCTGCCGGCGAAGACGAGCAGGTTTATGTGGATGTGCGTACGGGCGTACGGTTCATCATGGCGTATTCCCCGAAAATCGCACAGCAAACCAGACAGTCCAGACAGGAACGCCTGGAAAAGGCCGATGCCTGGATCAAACCCGTTCTGAAACGGCTTGCCAACCCCGAAGGCAGAGGCAAGAAGGCCACGCCTCAGGGAACGTATGACCGGATCCGGGATTACCTGCGCGAACGTAATTTGCTGCGCTGGTACCACGTGGAGCTTGCCAATGAAACTGTCAGCCTGAAAAAGAACCGGAAAGCTTTGAATTGGGAGGCGACTGTTGCCGGCATTTTGCTTTTGGAAACCAGCGACATGGTCATACCCGCCCAAGATATCGTAAAACATTACAAGGAGCTTGCCGAAGTGGAGCGTGGCTGGCGTTGTCTGAAAAGCAGCCTGCACCTGCGGCCTGTGTATCATTGGACGGAACGGCGAATCCGCGCGCATATTTTCATTTGCGTCATCGCCCTTCAGATTGAACGATGGATGCGCAACGCATTGCAAACCATATCAGTCGCCAAAGCCATGGGGGCTTTGCAGCAGATCAAGGTTGGCGAACTTTCTTTTGGCGAAAAGACAGTGCTGATGCCCACAGTTTTGACGCCTGAGCACAAAGAGATTCTGAAAAAGCTTGGAGTTCCCCAGCCAACGGCAGCTCGGCTTCATGCTGTGTAGTACAATATTTTTTGGCAATATTTCTATAATATATTGAAATAACTAAATTTATGTGTTTTTAACTGTCAAAGTCCGGGCACCCGCCCTTATACCCCAGAATCCACCACGGGGTCAGGCAAGGGTATGCCTCATTGTTGGATATCATGTTTGGAAGGGGTCAATTTGGCGTCCTGGGGCCTCCTGAAGGCTCGAAAATGGATTTTTTGAGCGCCGACATCCCCCTTGCATTTTTAGTTTTCGCTTTTTGGGCGCACCTGTCCTGTTGACGGGGCAGGCGCTCATAACACGCTTGAAAAACTGCTTTCTTCATGCTGGACACGTTCGCAATCGAGATATCGAATCCCGGATTGATTGAAATAGGTCAAAAGACGGGTGTCCGGCAGTAAGACGAATATAAACCTGACGCCCGCGTTCCAGAATACGACCGGGAATATTGATTATATGAAAACGAATCCGCTTCAGGCGACTGGATTGCCAACTCTCATCACAGCACAGGCGCTTGAATATGGAATGAATGTTGTGGGTGACAACGGCAAGCCACCACCAATTGGCATTGGCGTGAAAGTGATTGCACGGAAGAACACCACCGGACAGCTCGTTTTTCAGCACATCATGCACACCTTCGCTGTGTCCGCAGCGCTTCCAATACCATGGGACAAGTTCTGTAGCAGCAATATCTCTGTTCGTTACAAGGGCGTGAATTTTATATCGTCCCTTTTCAAAATCCCCTACTGGAAACGGGTATTCCATCTCGGGCATTCCCGGAAGAACACACTGTTCCTGCAATCCTTCGCGTATTGCCACATAACGGAATTCATAGCCCCGTTTCGATTTGGAAAGACTGGAAGGAACAAAGCAAATCTCGGCATACTCATGAATTTTGTCCAAGGGCTTCCAGGAACTCGCTGGCGTAGATTTGATTGCTTCACGGACGCCATCTGAAATGGGGCAGCCAATAGCAAATTTGATTTTATTGTCATCGCAGTACTTCAAAAGTTCGATAGTATACCCCGCGGCATCTGAACGTAAATATATCTGCTTTTTGTCAGACCCTTTGGGCAAACAGGAAATCGCCTCCTGAAAAACTGGAAGCAATTCATAGTCTGCAGGAACATTGCCATCCCGAAACTGTGTATGCAGTATCGCATTCTGTTCCGCCCACCATACATTCATCGGCTGATAGGCCGTGTGTCCTTTGTAGCAATACAAAGAATCTTTTTTATGCGTTTCGATCAGCGTAGCATCCATATCCAAGGTTATCGCAGCACTGGGACTGTTGTGCTCCAATGCGGCAAGCAGAGAGCTGTTGCAGTCGCATAATTGTTGTGTCGTCTTGCCGATATTGGGAATATACGCCTTGCCCTGGCCACGCCCGGCAAGACCCTCGTCCCCATCCTGCTTGAGAAATCGAAATGCCGTTGAACGCGAAGGGAGCGCTCCACAGCCCTGCTGCCGCCTGTTTCTACGCAAAGCCTTGCGTTCTGATGTTGAGAGCCCAACCGTGCATATTTTCTCATAAAGCTTGCAAAACCCCGCGTCCTTCTCCAATATCTTCAAGTCATCAACGTGGTCTCCACCTACCAGATTCAAAAGAATCAATGATAGAGCAGTATCGCTATTATTCCAGGCAGTATTTTCATGCGAGCCGGCATCAAGGTTCTTGCGCATAATGCCAGGAATATTCAAAGAATGCAGGAGTTCGAGGTATAAAGGAAGCCCAGCCAAACCTGTCAGGTCGGACTTTTGCGTCTCTTCTTCGTACTTGAAAGGAAGCGGGAAATGCGACATCATCTTTTCAACCTCGTTGGTGATAGAATGTTTGTGTCAAATCCATCCTATCCGTTTGTTTTAACAAACACAACGAGGTTTTTCACTTTTTTGCGTGGTGGATCGAGGTATCTTTGCATTGATGAATCGCTCAGTTTAGGTCAGGTAGATGATGCCTTTTTCAATGGCGGCGTGAAAGCGGGAGGAGACAAGCGTGGTCGGGGGACAAGCAAGGTGCCTGTTTTGGTTATGGTTTCGACACGGGATGATGCTGTGACATTTGCCAAGATGGAAGTTTTGGAGAATGTAAACAGCGGGCAGATAGAAAACGCCCTTGAGCGCCATGTGGCCCCGAAGCAAAGCATCAAAAGTGATGGCTATCGGGCTTACACTGTGGTCAAAAAAATGGGGCATGAGCATAGTCCTGAGGTGATTTATCCTCAACAGGGGATACCCAATTACGATGCGCTAAAATGGATAAACATTCTTGTGTCTAACGCGAAGGCTTTCATCCTTGGTACGTATCATGGAGTGATGAAGAAACACCTACAGCGTTACCTTAACCTGGGTTTAACAGATCAGAAAAAAATATTAGAAAATACAATATATTATATGACGAACTAAAATCTTCTGGCACTACATGCTTGTCGTTGGCCCTGGAGCCGTGAATCGTTTGATCCCGCCAGGGCTTTTGCTGATCCCCAAAGCCTCATAGATTCGTTTCTGAGAGGCTTCAGCTACGCTCACTTTACGGACATGCAAAGTGGTTCCGTTCCGCTGCGTAAAGCTGACTGTTATGCGGTGCTGTGTGCATAATGTCGCGCGCAATGTTGTCCAACTATCATAAATATCATGCTTTTTAAGCTTGTTACGTACTGCCTGCACGCATTGGTAGGCGAGAACTGTGATAAAAAGATGCCCTTCGGCCCTGCACGATGTTTGATGGTATATGGGCCGAAGACCAAGTTCTGATTTGAGGCTGCGAAACACGGCTTCAAGATCCGTAAGCATGATATATGTTCGCCACATTCTCTCGGCATCAAGCCATAATGCGTTCGTTCGCAGGCAATACACACCAGGATGCGTTGCGATGCTCCCTTGAACAAGTTTTTTTTCAAATACAATTGATGTTGCAAGAAGAGGGTCCTCCGGAGCTTTTGTGGCTGCATTATCTGGTACAGTTATGATGTAATGCTGGCTTATACCTCGACTTTTTTCAATAAGCCGACCGACCCGTTTGAGAATGGTATCCTTATGTTTCTTTGTGCGGGGTTTTGCAAGACTACTCGCCAGTTTCTTCAGTCCATCTTCAAATTTTTTACTGAATCGATCGAGTATAGCCTGTTCTTTGGCATCTCGTTTGGATGAATAACAATACAGCCGAGCCTCTGCCCCATCCTCCACAAGTTCTCTGTATATCTGCAGGTCTTGCCCCTGGGCAGTACGGATTGTCTGGGCTTTGCTCATATCAAAGGTTCGGACGCGTTCCCGGCTGACCACCACATAGTGATACCCCGAGGCCACAAGCCACTCAATGGTTGCCTTTGTGGCAATTCCGCGATCCATAACAACTAGGGCGCCTGCTGGGGCGGCAAGCTCCTTGAGCATCGCCTGCACGGTTCCGGCTTCGGCGGCGTTGCCGGCAAACATTTGTGATTTTTTGATAAAGCCGCTTCCATCCAGTACCAATCCCAAAGTCAGCAAGGGGCAATCAAATCGTTTTTCTTTGGAATACCCACGTGTTGCAGAACTATTGCCTTTCATTCCTCCTTCAAAATAGGTATTTGTCAAATCATATAGGGTAACCGTTTCATCCAAAGAGAAGAGAGAGCGAGTTCTGGAGAACAAACGTTGCTCGATATCTTCTTTGCGTTGTACCAGGAGATCCGAGACGCGATATAATCTCATGATTGAGTTTTTGGAGAAATCAACATTCAGTAATTCTCCCAAAGCGCTCTGGTTTGAGATCCAGCTCCATGTAGCTTTTTCGCTGCACGGTTTTGTCATTCGTCCCACAATGCTGGCGGTTGCCATAGTTGCCTGCGATTCAGAAAGTCCAATCTCTTGCAGTATATTAGGAAGTTGAAGGATCTGTGCGCCATGCAGCGCGACATGTTCAACACCAACGGAACGTGGCTGGAATAGTTGTATTGAAGACACATCGACTTCTTCATATTTTTTATCTTCTGCCTTTCCATTTTTTTGTTCGACAGAATGCAAAGAGCCTTCTGCTATAATTCTTGCTGCGAATTCTTGAGCATACCGCTCGATTTCATGTGGTACATCGAGCAATGATAATTTTCCGGCAAGAATGTCATCAATTCTTTTGCATAATGCCATCCATAGATGAACATCCAGGTCAAATGAGCTTCCAATATGCAAAAGAGTACGTTGTTTTACCTTTCCGTTCACTCTTTCAGAGATTACGAGCCGAAAGGTATGATACAGAGTTCCATCCGCAGCTTTTTTAGTAGTAGTTTTTCTGATGTACATAAAAATTCTCAATTATTACAGCTCATTGATCGGCCACTGTGGCCAGGAATACGCCCCTATACATCTAATCATCTAAATTCACTTGACTAAATATTGAGCTAGAAGGTATGGAAGCAGTATATCAGAAAAAAGAGGGGAGGCAAGGATTATTTTTAATTTGTAAGGCACTACAAACGCATTTTAAAAATATGCCCATTGAAATAATTGGCTTTTTTTCAACAAACCCTGTAAAAAAAGCTTGTTTTGAGGATATTTTGGGCAAACTTTGTTAAAGACAGGCTAATTAAATATGATGACAAACATACAAAGGGCAAACAAAAAACGCCAAGGCAAGATACCCCAAACTTCCCGTACGGACATTCACGGACAAAGTGAACCCCGAAGATATGCCGATTGACAGGCGGGACAACCGTCCGCAGTGTAAACGATCACGGTTACACTGACAGGACTTTCGCCGTTGCGCATCAGTTTTCAGGTTTAACCATTTAAAAATAAACAAGATTATGCTGGTATTTTCTGTAGGACCCCACCAATGACCTTATAGTCGAAAGCTTTGAGGATGGCGATTTGGTCGATGGTGGGTTCTTCGAGAATTCTTAGGGGCTTCTTCTTGTCGGTAGACCAGCACAGGCAGGAATGAAGCTTGCTCATTCGCTCCATGGCTGTAGCCGCGCTGATATCCAGGCTGGCACGGTGAAATTTGCTTTCGATTAGGCGCAGATAGCACAAGGCCACAATACACGACAGGATATGACACCTGATTTTGTCGTCGGTAAAGTGCCTGATCGGGAGCATGCCCACCAGGTCGTCGTCCTTGGTCTGGCGGAAGCTTTGCTCCACAATCGACCTGTCCAGGCTTGCCTGGACAATCTCGTCCGTGCTCCACTCGCTGCGGTCAGTGATAATGAGGTTCTTGCCGAACCGGTCGATATGGCGGCCGATTTGGTAGTAATTTTTGCGAAACCCCATACTCAACTGTCCGTTTTCGTGCGTAAAGCTCAAATCGTAAAGCCCCTGTGGCAGATGAATCGCGTCGCAAATAGCATTGTAGCGTTCGACGATTTTTTCCTGTGCGCGCCAACCGGCAGCAGCGTTCCTGACCTTGGCTCTGAACTCATAGAGAGCAGCCTGTAGTTTCAAAAGCCTTCGCTCGAAGGCGTAGCGTTGCTTTGTTGCAGTGAGTGGATTGTAGGTTACCACAACCGTCCGCTCTTTACCCCAAAAGGCTCCTGTTGTCCGCCATGCAACAAATAGGTCATCGTCCTGCCCCTGTTCAGCGAGTTTTCTATTTTGGGGCGTGTCCACCAAGTCAAACCGCTCTCTTGGGGTGTGGATGAATTCTTCGGCAAGGTAGGTGGAATAGGTCGTGACGAAATGGACCTTTTCCATAGCGTCAATAGTCGAGATATTTTCCTCCGCGTTCATGCCTTTGTCGAAAACCACTGTCGCCTCTCCCTGGCAATGCTTACGCATGGCCGTGAGGACTTCATCCAGGACTCTGTTGAAGAGCTTTGAGTCGTGACGGTTCCCCTCATACTCGCGGTAGAAAAGCGGCAGACGGGTGTCTCTGGCCACCAAAAGCGCCAGACCGACTTGTCTGAGCCAATCTCGACCTTCCTTGTTCTTGCCCCGCATCGCCAATTCTGATTTCGTGTCGCTGGCCATGTATGTGTAGTAGTTGGTTGTGTCGAAAAGGAAGCAGTCTGAAGTCGGCGGCTCGATTTCGGCAACTCTGTTCAGGAGCTTTTCAGCAATGAGCCTGACAGCCTCTTCACCCACTCTGTTCCATTTTTTCCAGAACCTGTCGGAGTCAAGGGCGTCTATATCAACCGGGCGGATGTGCTGAATGGCGGTAGCTTTGTACCATTCGGGCATAGCTCTCTTGGAGCAGGCGTCAATCATGCGATTGAAAGCGGCATAAAGAAAGTACTCACCGGTAGAAGGGCCTGTTTCTTTATCCCCCTTTGGCACGACCGAATCGATAATCCCGACCAGCCCAACCTCCTGCTCGATCATATTCGCCAGCCACAACGCACCAAACTCCTGTACCTGGATTCTAGCCAAGCTGGCTTGGCCACTCGCTGCCATGGTCAGGATGCGTTCAATCGAACCAAGGTAGACTTGGTTGATAACTTTCGGTTTTCCGTCAACACGTGCTGTCTCACGGATGTAATAGTAGGGTCTGCCTTTTTTCATTTTTTTGTGTATATGTGCCATACCCTTGCTATATCAGTAGGGGCTCACGGTGTCAAATAAAAAATGAAAAAAATCTTTACACAGAACAAAATCGATTGAGATGCTGAAGAAAAAGGTAGGGGCCTACTGAGGCGATGCAGGTATCTATGCGAAATTATGAATGAAAATCACGAAAAAACCTATCAACAGCGAAAGTCCTGTTAAAAACATATAAGTTTAGTCATTTTAGAATGTTATAGAAAAATCACCAAAAATATCGTACTACATGGCAGGAAGCTGCGCTGCCGTTGGCTGGGGAACTCCAAGTTTTTTCAGAATCTCTTTGTGTTCAGGCGCTAAAACTGTGGGCATAAGCGCTGTCTTCTCGCCAAAAGAAAGTTCGCCAACCTTGATCTGCTGCAAAGCCCGCATGGCTTTGGTCACAGATATGGTTTGCAATTTGTTGCGCATCCATCGTTCAATTTGCAGGGCGATGACACAAATGAAAATATGCGCGCGGATTCGCCGCTCCGTCCAATGAAACACCGGCCGCAGGTGCAGGCTGCTTTTCAGACAACGCCAACCCCGCTCCACTTCGGCAAGCTCCTTGTAATGTTTTACGATATCTTGGGCGGGTATGGCCATGTCGCTGGTTTCCAAAAGCAAAATGCCGTCAACAGTCGCCTCCCAATGCAACGCTTTACGGTTCTTTTTTACGCTGACTGCTTCATTGGCAAGCTCCACATGATACCAGCGCAGCAAATTACGGTCGCGCAGGTAGTCCCGGATCCGGTCATACGTTCCCTGGGGCGTGGCCTTCCTGCCCCTGCTCTCGGGCTTGGCAAGGCGCTTCAAAACAGGCTTGATCCAGGCATCAGCCTTTTCCAGACGTTCTTGCCTGGACTCGTTGCTCTGCTTTGCGATTTTCGGGGAGTACGCCATGATGAAACGCACGCCCGCACGCACATCTACATAAACCTGCTCGTCCTCGCTGGCAGGATTGACCTGATTTTTCAGATTCCTGATGACCTCGTGCGCCAAGTCATTCCCTCGTGCCGGGTGCGCTACGATGCTGTCCAAACCTTCTTCTATAAGGTGCTCAAGATTGGCGTCAGACACCATGCCCCGATCTCCGACAAAAATAACGCGGCGCAGTTGGAAACGACTCTTCAGATCGCTGACAACCTGGGTCACGGTTGTCTTGTCCAAAGTATTGCCTGGGAAAACGTGGTGACACAAAGGAATGCCGCTCTTTGTCATAACCAGGCCGATAACCACTTGCCGCCGATCTTCACGGTGGTCGCGACTATATCCATAGCGCCTGAAGTCATCGTCCTGGAGCGATTTGTCGCTTTCAAAGTAGGTGGAGGTGATGTCGTAAAACACCATATCCACGGGCTCCTTCGGATTGAGCACAGCTTTGGCGATTAATAGTTCCGCCTGCTCCTTGATAGAGATCAGGCGATCCATAGCTCTGAGCAGGGTCTGATAGGACAAATCCTCTGTCTCTGGCGCAAAGATGCCCTTCGTCCAATCCAGCAAAGCCAGCTTACTGCATGGATCGCACAGGCGATTGACAACCAGCCATCGCACCATACCACAGAAGTCTGTATTTTTTTTCCCCGAGATGCCCGCCCGCTCTAAGGCTTTGTCCAAGCCCAATTTATTCCAGACAGCCTGTACCGTATAGACATGGCCGAAGTCTTTTGCGTTTTTCAATTCCGGGAGGCGCAACTCTTTTCCAATCGCCTTCATCAAGCCCGCAGCAAGGCGCACGACCTGTTCCTCGCCAAGATCCTCAAGCGAGCCAAGCTTGTAGAGGATACGGGTTCTTGGGTGCGGCGGCATAAACCGTCGGAAGGCAGGGGTGGAAGAAACCCTACAGTGAAAGTCTAGCCAACTACACTGACCCCGAGTCATGCGGCGACAGTCGCGAGGCTGGCGGTGAAGCGTTGACAGGGGCACACGCAGGCCGGAAATTGAGCGGCGAAAATGTTAGTCCGAGGTGCTGACGTCCTCCAAGAAGACGGAAAGCAACATCAGCTATGGCGTGAATGGCGAGCCATAGCGGAACCGCGCGCCGTCTGAGAACCCGAGCATGTGTGGAAGCTTTCCGAGCGGGAGCCGCGAGGTCTCGTGACCCTCTTGGTCTGATGGAGGCTGGTGGGCGGTACGGGAAGGTGAAAGCCACAATACGTACATGTACGGTCATGAGAAGTCTGATTCATTCATAGTACCGTAGAGCCTGCTGAACAAATGTGGTGACAACAAGCCACAGGCGGAGGCGGGGGAGGGAAGGGATGGACTTATGGAGAACACGGAGCAGACCGACATCCTCCGGACTCAGAGACGGATAAAGGCGCAGGGCGGTAGCAGTGATGCAGTTTCTGCGAAAAGGATGTCGCCCGGCCTGCTGCGTGTGCGGAAAGTGGCAAGGGAGGATAAGCAAACCCAGTTTACTGCCTTACTGCACCACATAACACCGGAAACGCTCAGGGAGAGTTACTATGCTCTGAAGAAACGGGCGGCTCCTGGCGTAGATGGTTGTACATGGTGGGAGTACCAAGGGAATCTGGCTGAACGTCTAAAGGAATTGCACGCTAGGGTACACAAAGGCACATACCGAGCCCAGCCGTCCCGGAGGGTGTACATACCGAAGGATGATGGCAAGAAGCGGCCTCTGGGCATAGCAGCGCTGGAAGATAAGATCGTCCAGCAAGCGGTATCGGAGGTGCTGACAGCCATATACGAAGCGGATTTCTACGGATTTTCCTATGGGTTCAGACCGGACAGGGGGAGCCATGATGCTCTGGACGCGCTGTATGTGGCAATTGACAGTAAGAAGATAA
>Ga0099364_10013073_pt1 | contig 11161 bp, 8 predicted proteins | sample TergutTh196P3_FD_73070 | JGI IMG/M metagenome (GOLD analysis project Ga0099364, IMG submission 73070) | Microcerotermes parvus P3 segment gut microbial communities from Pointe-Noire, Republic of the Congo - Th196 P3 | ecosystem: Host-associated > Arthropoda: Insects > Digestive system > Gut ... | reverse complement strand
TTCATATAAGTTTGCAGTAAACAACCACACAAGCCGTCTGCGCCCGTGGGTGGGAATAGGCACACGGCTATGATTGGCCGTCAACCCCATGTTAGTTGCCTGTATGCAGGCCGCCTGTATGCAGGCTACTTATCTCTACAAGCTCGGTATTGTTTTCGTCGTAGCCAGACAAAAGGCTGTCGATAAGTGCGTTTGCGGTGTCCACGCTGGACAAACACGAAATACCCAGCATACACGCTTTGCGGCGGATTTTAACATCGTCTAACGCAGGGTTGCGGCCTTTTTCGGAAGTTGAAATTACATACGATAATTTTCCGCTTTGTAAAAGCGTTGCGGTATTATTAACAGGGCATTTGGCTATTTTTTGAATCCGATATACCGATAAACCATTTTCTTCTAATATATCCGCAGTGCCTCTGGTTGCATAAAGTGAAAAGCCAAGTTTGCTAAACCGCTGCGCTATCGGAACAATTTCGGGTTTGTCTTTGTCCGTTACGGTGATGAGTACGCCGCCTTCTTTTTTCATTTTGTATCCGGCCGCTAAAAGCCCTTTGAATAATGCTTCGGTTAAATCGCGGCCTATTCCTAAAACTTCTCCCGTAGATTTCATTTCAGGGCCTAGGTGAGTATCCAGCCCAGTAAGTTTTTCAAACGAAAAAACGGGAACTTTAACAGACACAAAATCCATGTCTTTAGCAATTCCTGTTTGGGTTAATCTTTCACCTAACGAAGTTTTAACGGCAAGCTCGCACATTGGAATTCCCGTTACCTTGCTTAAATACGGAACAGTGCGGGAGGCACGCGGATTTACTTCGATTACATAAGGCTCGCCTTCGTAAATTACAAATTGAATGTTAACAAGACCTTTTACGCTTAAAACTTTGCAGATTTTTTCTGTAATTGTAAAAACTCTATCTTTCATTTTTTCGTCTAAAGTTACAGGCGGATAAACTGCAATGCTGTCGCCGGAATGAACGCCTGTTCTTTCAACCTGTTCCATAATTCCCGGAACAAACACATGGCTTCCATCGCATATTGCATCAACTTCTATTTCGCAGCCAAGCAAATATTTATCGATTAACACAGGGCAGTCTTGTTTTACTCTAAGAATGATATCCATGTATTCGCGTACATCGTCCTGCGACCATGCAATGATCATGTTCTGTCCGCCTAAAACATACGACGGTCGCAAAAGAACAGGGAAGCCTAATTTTTCTGCTGCCTCTACCGCTCCCTGTTCTGTCATTACGCTAAAGCCCGCTGCCCTTTTTACGTTTAATCCACCAAGAAGTGCATCAAAGCGTTCTCTGTCTTCGCAAATGTCGATGCTGTCTGCGCTTGTTCCCAAAATATTTACTCCGCGTTGGGCTAACTCTTTTGCAAGTTTAATTGCGGTTCCGCCGCCAAAGGAAACAAAAACACCGATTGGTTTTTCAATTTCTATTACACGCATTACATCGTCAATGCAAAGAGGTTCAAAGTAAAGTCTGTCTGCCGTATCAAAATCTGTTGATACAGTTTCGGGATTATTATTTATAACAATTGTTTCGTAGCCTAATTTTCGCAAAGTCCATACGCAATGCACGCAGGCATAATCAAACTCTATCCCCTGCCCTATTCGAATGGGACCGCTTCCAAGAACTACAACCCTATCCTTTTTGCTTTTTTCGATAAACGGCAGTGCTTCGTTCTCCTGTGCGTTTAATATTGAATAAAAGTATGGGGTTTCGGCTTCGAACTCGCCGCCGCAAGTGTCTACCATTTTGTACATTGTGCCACTGTTGTCGTTTGCTCCGTCGCTTTTTGCAACTCGTTCAAGACCGTGCAAAAACCAGCGGTCTACTTTTGTTGTTAGGTGAAGTTCATCGATTGTTATTCCGCGGCAAATTGCTTCGTAAAGTACAAACAGCCTTTCGCTTGTTATTGTATTAAGCATTGTGCGGATTTCTTCGTTTGTAATATTTTTTAACCGAGGCAGGTTTAAATCGTTAAGACCAATCTCTGCACCTCTAACCGCTTTTAACAATGCTTCTTCGAACGAGTCGGCTATTGCCATTACTTCGCCTGTCGCCTTCATCTGAGTGCCTAAAAGGTTTTCGGCATATACGAATTTATCAAAAGGCCACTTGGGAAGTTTTACTGCGACATAATCTATGGCAGGCTCAAAGGCTGCAAAAGTTGTACCTGTAACAGCGTTTGGGATTTCGTCTAACGTATAACCTATCGCTATTTTTGTAGCAACTTTTGCAATTGGATACCCGGTCGCCTTTGAAGCAAGGGCAGACGAGCGGCTTACTCTTGGGTTTACCTCGATTACTGCATATTCAAAACTGTGCGGATTAAGTGCAAGCTGGCAATTGCAGCCGCCCTCGACACCTAATTCTTCTATAATGTGAAGCGATGCTGTCCGCAGCATCTGATATTCACGATCTGCCAAAGTTACGGCAGGAGCGATAACAATGCTGTCACCTGTGTGAACGCCAACGGGATCAAAGTTTTCCATTGAACAGACAATAATTGAATTGCCCGCACGATCGCGCATTACCTCAAACTCTATCTCCTTCCAGCCTGCAATTGACCTTTCAACCAAAACCTGTCCAATGGGCGACACTGCAATTCCGTTAGCTGTAATTTCGCAAAGTTCTTTTTGGTCGTTAGCAATACCGCCGCCGGAGCCGCCCAGAGTAAATGCCGGACGGACAATTAACGGATACCCTGTAGCGGCGGCAAATTCAAGAGCTGTTTCAATATCCTCTGCAATTACAGAAGGCACAACCGGCTCGCCTATTTTTTGCATTGTTTCTTTAAAAAGTTTTCTGTCTTCTGCTTTGTCAATTGTATCGGGAAGCGAGCCTAAAAGCCGCACGCCGTATTTATCGAGTATGCCTTCTTTGCTTAATTTCATGGAAAGCGTAAGCCCTGTCTGTCCGCCAAGCCCCGATAAAATGCCGTCCGGGCGTTCTTTCTTGATTATTCGCGTAACGGTTTGAAGCGTAAGAGGCTCTATATAAATCTTATCTGCAATATTTTTGTCTGTCATTATAGTTGCAGGATTAGAATTAACTAAAACAATTTCTATATCATTTTCTTTTAATACACGGCAGGCCTGTGTTCCCGCATAATCAAATTCGGCCGCCTGCCCAATGACTATCGGCCCCGAGCCTATCACTAAAACTTTTTTAATACTTTTATCTGCCGGCATGCTTTACTCCTTAGACTTGTGTTTGTCAGCATGACAAATACATACAATCGGAATTCTCAGACTTGTCTGAGAAAACCTACCCTTTCTAAAAATCGATCAAACAAAAACGAAGTATCCAGCGGCCCGCCTTGGGCTTCCGGGTGAAACTGAACCGAAAACGAAACTCCATAATCTAAACCTTCGTTTGTGCCGTCGTTGACATTTACAAACGAGAGATTTTCTTGAGGCACGCTGCCGGCATCAACGGCGTAACCGTGGTTTTGGCTTGTGATATAAACCCTTCCCGTTGCTAAATCCTTAACTGCCTGGTTCGCTCCCCTGTGTCCAAACTTCATCTTGTGCGTTTTGAAACCTTTTGAAAGAGCCAAAAGCTGATGCCCCAAACAAATCCCCATGATCGGCACGCCATTTTTATCAAGCTCCCGCACTGTTTCTATCAATTTTAAATTAGAAATATCCGCAGGATCTCCCGGCCCATTAGAAAGCACAATCCCGCAAGGTTTTGTGTCTAAAATTTCACCAGCAGACGATGCATAAGAAAATCGCGTAACGCTGCACCCCCGCCTTAGAAGAGCATCCTCAATCCCGCCCTTAGCACCAAAATCAAGCAAAGCGATGTTTTTGTTACCTGCTAGCTGCTCATTGCTATTTGCTAATTGTTCTTTGCTGCCTGCTACTTGCATAACCGGATTTATCACCTTATACCCAACGGCTTCTAAACGATCCTGCTCGGTTGGCTCTGTGTATGTAATTTTGCCGTTCATAACGCCGCTGTTTCGGATAATTTTTGTCAACATTCTGGTATCAATTCCGCAAAGGCCGGCAACGCCTCGATTTTTTAAAAGGGTATCTAGGCTTTCGATGCTTCTAAAATTGGACGGAATATCGCAGGGGTATTTGACAATGTATCCAAAAAGGGCAATCTTTGCCGATTCAAAGTCGTCGGGGATTACGCCGTAGTTGCCAATGAGCGGAAATGTCTGCAAGACAATCTGCCCGTAGTACGATGGGTCTGTCAGGGTTTCCAGATAACCCGTCATGGCGGTTGTAAAAACAATCTCGCCAATAGTTGGAACTTCTGCTCCAAAGGCCTGCCCCTTGAAAATCGTACCGTTTTCTAAAACAAGGTATGCTGTTTTCATATACACCCCATCCCTACCCCTCTGCCCTTTGCCAAGGTCATTTCTACACAAAAAAGGCGTCCACCCGCAACACACGGGATAGCCCATGTGCCATGGATGAACGCCTTTGTTCGATTATGTGTAGTATATAGAATTTAAGAATTTATGGCAAGGGGCTTTTCTTCGTCTGTCTTTTCTTCTTCCCTTGCCGGATATCAATCCCCCTGTTATAATTAGCAAATGAGCAATATTCTGCAATTATTAGATGAATGGCAAAATTTACAGCCCCTTAACGAAAACATGGAAAGGGATATAAATCAGCAATTCATGGTTGACTTTAATTTTAATTCCAACCACATGGAAGGAAATACACTCACTTACGGGCAGACCAAATTGCTGCTGCTTTTTGGCGATGTCATGGGCAACGCGAGGATGCAGGATTACGAGGAAATGAAAGCTCATAACGTTGGCCTTGAATGGATGAAATCAATGGCAATGGACAAAGAAAGAATGTTGTCCGAAGTTTTTATCCGAGAATTAAATCGAATAATACTGGTGCGTGATTTTTACAAAACAAGCCGCGACGGCGATTATCGTTATGAAATAAAAGTGGGGACTTACAAAACTCGTCCTAATTCCGTTATCACTCCATCCGGGGAATTATTTAATTATGCCTCGCCGGAAGAAACGCCGTCATTAATGAGCGATTTAGTAAAGTGGTATTGCAAAGAAGAAAAAAAGGGCAAGTTAAAGATTGAGGAGCTTGCCGCTCTGTTTCATTATCGATATATCCGCATTCACCCGTTTGAAGACGGCAATGGAAGAATAGCACGGCTTATTGTTAATTACATATTGCTGCGGCATGGTTACCCAATGATTGTAGTCCGTACCGATGACAGAGACAACTACCTTGAAACCCTGCACAATTGCGATTTACTTACCGGAACAATTCCCTATGATGGAGCAAATGCTTCTTTGGAGCAAGTAAAGCCTCTTACTGAGTACATTGCCGCCATTCTAGAAAAAAAACTGGAAACAATTATCAAATTTGTAAAAGGTGAAATTAAAGACTTTATCGAAGTAAAAGACGGTACTATAAATATCGAATCTAATGTCAGTGTAAATGTCAGTGTAAATGTCAGTGTAAAAACTAAGATAATTGAGATACTTACGCAAAAACCAAATATTACCGTAAAGGAAATAGCTAAAATCCTGTCTGTCTCGGAAAGAAGCATTCATAGAAACATCGATGTTCTTAAAAATGAAAACAAACTTGAACGCATCGGCTCAGATAAAACCGGACATTGGAAAGTAAAGTGATGTTTTTACATTGAACCCACGCTCATTGTGTGATAAAATACGCTTACAATGAATATCGCCGTTTTTAGACAGAAAAACCGCTCCAAAAGCTCTGTCCGGCCTGTGAGTATATTACTTATTTTCTTTCTCGCCTCGGCTTCAATCGCAATGGCTGATCGTCCCAATCCTGTAGCAAGCCGTGTCGTTGGCGGAACTGCACTCTACTACTTCACTTTGCACGAAGCTATCGAAGCAGTCCCACCTCTACCCACTAATCACTACCCACTAATCACTATCCACTACCCACTACGCCCGCACCTGATGAAATCACCCTGTTAGCTGACATTACCATGCACGCTCCGTTAATAATCGAAGACGGCAAACATATTAGGCTTGTTGCGGGCGATGGTAACAGAACGATAATGCGGGGCAGTGATTTTCTTGATTATCCTGTAATTTGGGTAAGCGGAGAGAATGCAAGCCTTTCGTTAGGGAATCCGCAAACCGAAGGTTCGGACATGAATTTTACCATCACCATCGATGGCGGTTATTTAAATACTCCGCCTGTTATTGCTCATGCTCCGCTGGCGGCTGTCAGCGGGCCGGACTCAAAATTGATTATATATGATGGCGTAACGCTTCAAAACAATTGTAATGCCGGAGACCCTTTAGGTACAAGTATTTATCAGCTAAGTGCAGGTGTTTTTATACGCACAAAAGATAATCTTGCCGATAGACTGGCGGAGTTTATCATGAAGGGCGGTACTATTCGGGGCAATGTAAATAATATTCAAAATATTAATATGACCGGGGGCGGCGTAAAATTAGCCGGCTTTGGATTGTTTACGATGGAGGGCGGCGTTATCATGGACAATACTGCTGCCAGAGCAGGCGGCGGTGTAAATCTTGGGAGCAGGGCTTCTTTCAAAAAAACAGGCGGCATTATTTATGGTTCTAATGCGCCTGCAGGGTTGCGAAACACTGCTTTGGAAGGTTTGGGCTCGCCGGCTGTTTTTGGCCATGCGGTATTTGTCGCTCTTATTGAAAATCCTGTAATACAGTTTAGAGATGATACTGTCGGCGAAAATGATAATTTAAGTTATATGGGACACCCTTCGGAAAACGGTGTTTTTGGCGAAGGCGAAAAATGGAACAATCAGCAAAAAGTTTTAATGTACAGGCTGATTATCATAACGGTTTCGGTTCTTGTGTTAGGCTTTCTTGCATTTTTGTTAATAAGAAAAAAATTCAAACGCAAGCAGATACAAACCGATGGCTCAAACAATGAATTAACTGCTCATGAGAAAAAAGTATATGATTTGCTTCTAACAGATATGTCATTAAAAATGATCGCCGATACTTTAAATTTAACCATAGGCGGCGTAAAATCACATTGCAGTAAAATTTATGTTAAGTTGAATGTGAAAAATAGGAAAGAACTTTTGGTTAGGGACTAGGGATTGGGGACTAGGGAATGGGTAAGAAACGAAAACTATTTTTTGTGAATGTATTCTTTTTTCTCGTTACAATGCAAGTTTTTTCGCAAGACTTGGCTGTCCCGGCTAATGTGGTTGCCAGTCGTACAGATGGTGTTAACATATTCTATTACACCAGTCTGCATGAAGCGGTGGATACCGCATCTTCCCTACTAGCCACTCCCCATTCCCCAGTCCCTATTGAAATAACTCTTTTATCTGACATTGAAATCCACGCTTCAATAATTATCGGCGATAACATCAACATTACGATTGTTCCTTATGGCGATAGAATTATTATGCGGGGCGGTGATTTTTTGGACGGACCTCTTTTTTGGATTAACGGCGATGCTGCAAGCCTTGCTCTTGGTAATGGCTCGGGAAGTCTTGTTGTAGACGGCGGATTTTTGAATACTCCATCCATAGAAGCTCATGCGCCGCTTGTTTCGGTTAACGGGCATGATTCAAAATTTATTATGTATGACGGCGTTACGCTTCAAAATAATTATAATAAAAGTTCTACGGCTGCAAGCAATTCGTATCAAAATGGTTCCGGCGTATTTATCAATGTTTTTGATCCTCCTTTTAACCGTCCTGCGGAATTTATTATGAAGGGCGGTACAATACAGGGAAATTTTAACAAAGTCCAGAATCCTTTTTCTTTAGGCGGCGGTGTGTTAGCTGCACATTCTGCTGTCTTTACAATGGAAGGCGGTTCCATTATAAATAATACGGCACAGCGGGCAGGCGGCGGTGTTTTTATAAGCGGTGATAGTTCATTTTCTAAAACCGGTGGCATTATTTACGGAAATACTGCAATAGATGGCCACAGCACGCCAAAAATACACGGCCATTCTATTTTTGTGGGATATACCGATGCTTCTGTCCGCAGGTTTAGAGATGACGCTATATCCAATAACGAAACATTAACCTATACCGGCTCTCCTACAGGAAATGGCATTTTTGGAAACGGTGAAAAATGGCACGGCCCTCAGACTATTCTCCGGCGCAATGTATTTGCTGCCGCTGCCGTGCTTCTATTAATTTTGTCTTTAGGAAGCATCGTTTTTATTTATCATCGTAAAAAAACATTTTATAAAAAACACTCAGGCCTTGCGGTAAAACCTAAAGAAAAGTCCCAAGCCTTAATCGAAGCAGAAGCCTTGCTTACAGAGCGGGAAAAAGAGGTACTTTGCTTGCTTATGTCCGGCAAAACAGCAAGGCAGATTTCCGAAGACTTGGGCTGTTCAGTTTCAAATGTCAATAATCACAGCGAAAAAATCTACCGCAAGCTGAATGTTAATAGTTATACAGAGCTGTTGGTTAAGCTTAGGGGTTAAATCCCAAAACTAGACTTTCTTCCACCCCCAAAACCGCATTTTTCCCACCCCTTCAACCCCTACTCCCTTTGTGATATAATGCCCTCACTATGCAAGATAAACTGACCTCACAGGAACAGACAATACTCGACTTGCTGATTGCAGGGACCTCGCCCAAGGAAATCGGCTATCAGCTTAATATCAGCTATGATACGGTTAAATATCATCGGAAAAATCTGTATGAAAAACTTGGGGTCAACAGTATTCAAGAACTTTTTGGAAAATACGCTTTTGCAAAGACTGCGGACGAGAAAGAATCGCTTACACTCAAGCCTTTGCCCTGTCCTTTTGTATTGACTCCAAATGATAATACGCCATACGGCTGGAAGTATATTTTTGATCCTGATGTGTTTCAATATAACGGCGAATACTATCCATCGCCTTTTAAATTGGGCAAGGGAAACAGGCTTACAGAAGGTGATATGTACCATGTTACCTGTTTCTTTACTGCCAATGTTGATATAGACTATCTTTTGATTTTTTTTGCTGATACAACCATAGAGGAAGAAGAATTTGAAGCTCAGCTTTCGGGGATGCATAAATTGGGTAATTTTTCTCTAAAGGCAAACACAAGGCATAATCTTTCTACAAAAATATTTTTATCCCGAACGGCAAGCGGCACATCGTCTGCCGAAAATATATTTTTTCTGAGTATAGGTAAAGATTCGATTGAACCGCCTGTATTGACTTTTCATAAATTTGAAGTGATCAAACTACCGCAGCAAAATATATTGAAAAGCAGCAGCCTTACGCAAAGACAGTTATCACCGTCAGTATTGCCAACTCCCAATCCTCTTGTTATCACCCTTGATTACGATGATGATGCCAGATGGGGCGGCTGGAAATACTTGATAGAACCTGATGTGTTTATTTACAAAGGTAAAAAAACCGCTTCGCCTTTTATACTGGGCAAAGAGAACAGGATTGTTGAAGATGATATATTTCTTGTTAATATGTTTTTTACATCTAACGCAGATATGGATATGATTCAAATTGTTTTTATTGATAATACAATAGAAGCTGATAACAATTGGACTCAGCTTTCGCCGTATTTTAAATTAAAAAAGAATATAAAGGCAGGCATTGAAAATAACATCACCATAAAGGTACTGGCAACAAAAACCGCAAGCGGCACATCACCTGCCGAAAATCAATTTATATTAATGGCAGGTTATAAAACAAAAGAACAGCCGACTTTGACTTTTACCAAGTTCGAAGTTGTGAAGATTTAGTTGACTATTGATCAAATTATAAGGATAATAACTCTGATGAAAAAGTTCAGGCAAAAAAGAGAAAACGCTAGAAAGGCTAGAAAGGCGGTCAACCTGTTATTTCCGGGGGAAAAATGGATAGCCGTAGAAGATGGGATTTATCTGTCACCAAATAGGGCTATAGGAGATAAAACAAGCTACAAAGATGAATTACGGTGTGCTCAAATTTTACGAAATTTAGGAAGTACCATTTATTTGGCTCCGGAAAACCGTCGTCTTGCAGGGAAAAAATATGATGCTATTGTTGATGGGTTAAAATTTGAATTCAAGAATGTTTCCGGTAATGCGAGTACCCTTGAAAAGCAATTTTTACGCTCTCGTTCACAAGCCCCTAATGTCTTCATTAATCTGGAGAATTCAATGCTATCCAAAAAAGAAATAATATCTACTTTATACGGTGCCAGAAACAAACCGGAAACTGAAAAAAGACACGGCTACACTCACTACAATAAGTTTAAAGATGGCAAAATTGTTTTGAATATCAGAGAACAACACCGCCTTGTATATATAAATGTGAATGATTTTGAAATAAAAAAGGCATAAAAAAACCGGGAACGAAATGTCCCGGTTATGGGCGAGGAGGTGGGCTTTTAATCTCACGTCCCCACATACTAAATATACGGCATTTTAGAACTTTAGTCAATAGAAAAATCAAAAAAACACCGACTGCGGAGCAGTCGGGTACGGTTCCACGCGGTGGGCTTTTAATCCCACGGCCTGGCACTATAAATATATACTGTTTCTATCTCCTTGTTAAGCAAAATGATAAAAAAATCAGGCAAAACTCGCTTACTGCCTCTTCAAAATCCCCAAAACCTACCCTAAACCTACCCGAAAACTACCCGAATTTCTCCCTTTTGTGTAGGTTACAAGCGGAAAATTTGGGGGTATTTTGGCTTATGGACAAGCAAAAGCTAGGCGTGTCGCTTACAAAAAATACTGCCAACCATTCCAATAGTGCAGGGTTCTGTTTTAGCTTTTTCTGCGACAGGTGTGAAAAAGAATGGATAAGCGCATTTGTGCCGTTTGTTCATGGGGGATTTTCTGCTGTTGAACATGAGGAAGCGCGGCAGATGCTTTGGGCACAGGAACATAGGGCGGCTTTTGAAAATGCTAACTTGGAAGCCCACTTCCATTTTAACCGTTGCTCCGTTTGCGGAAATGTGGTCTGCAGTGATTGCTTTAATCTTGATAGCAGCGACGAATGTAAGGATTGCAATAGAGAGTAGTAAAATTTTTTATTTAAGGAGGTTTTAGTTATCGTTAATTTTTATGATTTTTTCTGAAATATTTTTTCTGAAAATATCGACTTCATCCATTATGTCATGGTGAAACCGTTCTATGGATTTGTTATGGGATGGCATAAAAATGACTGGTGCGGTTGTAAATAGTTCAGGAGTATCAATGCCAAGAG
>Ga0099364_10013072_pt1 | contig 11161 bp, 9 predicted proteins | sample TergutTh196P3_FD_73070 | JGI IMG/M metagenome (GOLD analysis project Ga0099364, IMG submission 73070) | Microcerotermes parvus P3 segment gut microbial communities from Pointe-Noire, Republic of the Congo - Th196 P3 | ecosystem: Host-associated > Arthropoda: Insects > Digestive system > Gut ... | reverse complement strand
CCCCGTCCCTCCCGTCCCACCAAATCCCCCTGTTCGGACAAGGTTTCACCCTGACTGTATTATCCTGTCAGATTCCACCTGTCAAACGGCCCCTCCACAGGGAAAGGTGTATCTGGTATATCGAAATGAATAAAATCTTGCCCGTTTTCGATGAATATCAAAAATAAATTGTAATTTTGCTACAAAAAGTGCATGAAAGTCCATAGAGAAGGTACCGGATTATTGCTGTCGCTGTTTACTTTTTTGTTTTTCGTAAATCTGATTATCTACTATACGATAGGCAAAGGGATTACTTTCTATGTGGTCCTTTCTTTATCCGCAGGGCATTTCCTGCTTATCCTGAATTTTTTCCGTAGTCCTTCGCGCCGTTTTCCCTACGACTCCGAAGGATTGGTCATTGCGCCTGCCGATGGAACAGTCGTAGCCATCGAAGAAGTTATGGAGCGGGAATATTTCAACGAGAAACGATTGCAAATCTCCGTCTTTATGTCTGTTTTTAACGTACATGCCAACTGGTTTCCCGTCAATGGGACAGTCAAACACGTTTCCTATCAGAAAGGCGCCTTCAGAGCCGCCTACCTTCCCAAAAGCAGTACCGAAAACGAACGTTCTACCATCGTCATTACCACCCGCCATGGCATCGATGTATTGACACGCCAGATTGCCGGCGTATTGGCGCGTCGTATTGTGACGTATGCCAAAGTAAACGACCCAAGTCATGTCGATGAACAAATGGGGTTTATTAAATTCGGATCGCGTGTCGATGTGTTTTTGCCGCCGGATACTGAAGTGTTGGTAGAGATCGACCAGAAAGTGACCGGCAATCAGACCCCGATAGCCCGTCTACATAAAATCAGTTACGATTATCATACTAATAAATTGAATAACTGAATAACTGAATTGAATTGAAAATCCGACAACATATACCCAACCTGCTCACATGCAGCAACCTTGTATTTGGTTGTTTTGCCTGTATCGAAGCGCTTTCGGGTGATTATTTTTGCGCTATGATAGCCATTTTTATTGCTGCGGTATTCGATTTTGCCGATGGACTTGCTGCCCGAGTGCTCCGTGCTTATTCTCCAATCGGAAAAGATTTGGATTCGCTGGCTGATATCGTTAGTTTCGGCGTAGCGCCGGGAATGATGCTGTACGACTTCCTCGACCGTACACAAAAAACGGTCGACTGGAACCATCCGCTGACCGGCAGCGTTTTTTTGTTTGCCGCATTGGCTGTGCCCATATTTTCAGCATTACGTTTGGCTAAATTTAATAACGACGACCGGCAAACCACCTCATTTATCGGTTTACCCGTCCCGGCTCATGCCTTGTTCTGGGCTTCGCTGATCTATTTTCTTTCAATACATAGCGAAGGAAATGCCATCGAAGGAATTTTTCCGCAGCTTATTTCCATCCGGTTGCCGGCAATCCCCTCATTATTCATGCTTCTTATTATTTCGGTTTCAGCGATTGTGTCATCCCTGCTGCTTGTTACCAGGATACCCATGTTTTCACTGAAATTTAATTCTTTGGCATGGAAAGGCAACGCATTACGCTATGTAATACTCATCGCGGCGCCTGTTTTTATCCTCTGTTTCGGATCGACAGGGATTGCCCTCACGGTGTTGCTATATATACTTTTGTCAAGGCTACATTTGAATCATAGCAAGTGATCCATATAATTTGTTCAAATGGCTTTGTAATGGATAAGAGAGGAAAAATTCTGATTTAACGTATCACGATTTTCCGGACAATGCCTTCAATCCGGACAATATAATATCCTTTCGGAAGTGTTACAGGGTATTCGCCTGAAGGTTGTTTTATCTCAATCTCTTTCACCTTGCTTCCAACTATATTAAATACTTCCAGTTTACTTTTTTCGGGAGCGTTTGATACGATAATCCGGTTGTCGACGGCAGATACTTTAATCGAATTATCAACTTGTTGTATTAGAACAGAAGGCACAGTACCGGCCTGTTGAGACTGCACCCGAAAGGCAAACAATCCCAAACAACAAAGTAAAACACCTATTTGTTTCTTCATCCGCTGGTCGTTTTTAATGACTACTTTACACAATACGGCACGGTAAAGATACAAATTATTTTGGTATAACCTAAAAAATGAATGTTTTTTGGCGCATTATATTCAGAAAAAGAATAATTATCTTTGCAGGTTCAACTAACAAAGTATTTTAAAATGGCATTACACTGTGGCATCGTGGGACTTCCCAATGTGGGTAAGACAACATTATTCAATTGTTTATCCAATGTAAAAGCGCAATCGGCTAATTTTCCGTTTTCTACCGTTGAATCGAACGTGGGAGTCATTACCGTCCCGGACGAGCGGTTGAATATATTAGCCGAATTGGTTCATACACAAAAAGTGGTACCTACTTCGATTGAAATTTTGGATATTGCAGGTTTGGTACAGGGAGCAAACAGAGGCGAGGGGCTTGGCAACAAATTTTTAGCCAGGATTCGTGAGACGGATGCAATTATCCATATCATACGCTGTTTTGAGGATGACAATATCGTCCATGTACATGGCAGCGTTGATCCGGTTCGGGATAAGGAAATACTTGATACCGAATTACTGATTAAAGATCTTGAAACCATCGAATCCCGGATTGAGAAAGTATACAAACAGGCGCAAACCGGAGGAGATAAACAGGCAAAACAGGTATATGAAGTGCTGCATAAATATAAAATTGCACTGGAACAGGGAATAAGCGCCCGTCATGTCATATTCGATACAAAAGATGAACAAAAGATTGCATACGAATTGTTTCTGCTGACGAATAAACCGGTCCTGTATGTATGCAATGTAGACGAAGGAAGCGCTGTGACCGGAAACAGGCATGTAGATCGTTTGCGTGAATCGCTCAAACATGAAAATGCGGAAATCCTGATTCTGGCGGTCAAGATTGAAAGCGAAATCGCTGAATTTGAAACGATGGAAGAACGCAAACTGTTTTTGAACGAAATCGGATTGCAGGAATCAGGCATGAACCGTTTGATAAAAGCAGCCTACAAACTGTTAAACCTGGAAACCTTTCTTACGGTCGGCCCGAAAGAAGTGCACGCCTGGACTTTCCTGAAGGGTAGCAAAGCCGTTCAATGTGCCGGCAAAATTCATTCTGATTTGGAAAAAGGCTTTATTCGCGCCGAAGTGATTAAATACGAGGATTATATTAAATACGGTTCGGAAGCAGCCGTAAAGGAAGCCGGCAAAATGAGCGTCGAAGGGAAGGAATACATCGTCAAGGATGGTGATATTATGTATATTCGCTTCAATATATAGAATCTGTCAGGTTCTTTGCGCGGCATAGCGCGGAAAAAAGAATCTAAACATTTCCCGGATACCGTTCCGCAATAAGCGTTAATTCGACAAACTGTTCAACAGAAAGCTGTTCGGGGCGTTTGTCGAATAGCGGGAGGGAATAATCGGGGAAATCTTTACCAAGCAGGGGTTTTAAAGAATTGCGTAATGTCTTGCGACGTTGATTAAACGATGTTTTAACTACGCGCTTGTATAGGGATTCATCGCATCCAAGCGACTTTCGATCGTTTCGGATCATACGTATAACGGCGCTTTTGACTTTGGGTGGCGGGTAGAATACCTTCTCGCTGACGGTAAGCAGATATTCCACATCATACCACGGCTGAATCAACGCGCTGATGATGCCATACGTTTTACCGCCCGGCGGGGCTGCAAGCCGTTCGGCTACTTCCTTCTGAACCATCCCGGCACAGCAGACGACCTGCTCCCTGTATGCGAGCGCCTTGAAAAAAATCTGACTCGAAATCTGATACGGATAGTTCCCTATCACACAGAATTTATCGGGATAAAGCCTACCAAGGTCGAGTTTGAGAAAATCCTCCATATAGATACGCCCTTCCAATTCGGGAAAATGCTGCCGCAGGTAGGCGACGGATTCCATGTCCACTTCGACCACCGAGAGGTCGTGTCCTTCATTCAGCAGGAACCGCGTAAGCGCTCCCATTCCCGGCCCAACCTCCAAAACAGGTAGCCCGCGATAGGCCGACAACGTTTCGGCAATGCGGCGTGCGATGTCCGAATCTTTTAAAAAATGCTGTCCCAATGATTTTTTTGGTCGTATATTTCTCATCTGTCTGCAAATATGTTGGCGAAATAATGAATAATAATAATAATCTGCTTATCTTTGCCATGCAAAAATATAAAAAAAAACATAGAAGACTTACAGTACATGGATTTAAAGCATTTCTTTCGTAAGGCAATCCGTATTTTACTCCCTCTTGCATTGGGTTGTATATTATTATGGTATCTGTATAAAGACCATGACTTAGGCCAAATGATGGTCATTTTCAAAAAAGGCGTTCGATATGACATCATTCTTTTTTCTCTGCTTTTTGGTTTGGGAGCCAATATAGCCCGTGGCTTTCGCTGGGGTGCGTTGATTGATTCGTTGTGCGAACGCGTCAAACGGATCAATGTCGTTTTATCTGTTTTCGGAAACTATGCAATCAATATGGCGCTTCCGCGCGTTGGAGAGATATGGCGTTGCAGCGAAGTGGCAAAACATGAAAAAATCTCCTTTACGAAATTGATCGGAACCATGCTGGTAGACCGGGTAATGGATACGCTTGTAGTCGGTTTACTGACCGTTTCCCTTTTTGTTTTCAATATCAGTTTCTTCAACCGGTATTTTTCGGAAAACCCGATGGTGCTCGAAGGTATTACCTCCATGTTTACATCGGTTTGGATGTATATAGCGCTCATCGCAGTGGCTTTATTAATCTGGCTGTTATTTGCCAAATGGGGGCATTTATCTGCCGTGCAAAAAGGGAAAGGCATGGTACTGAATATATGGGAAGGCATTAAAAGCCTTTGGAAAATGGAACATAAAATTCGTTTTTTTATCCAGACATTATTGATTTGGGGCGGTTATTTCTGCTATTTTTACATCACCTTTTATGCGTTTGAATTTACGCGCGACTTAGGCCCCCGGATAGGATTAATCGCATTTACAATGACCAGTCTGGGTGTTGCCGTACCGGTTCAGGGAAGTATCGGCGTATGGCATTTTATGGTGATATCCACCTTAGGATGTTTTGGCGTAGCAGCCAATGATGCCGCCTCATTTGCCTTCATCGTTTATACCGTCCAAAATCTATGGATCATTATCGTCGGTTTAGTGAGTATCGTCGCTTTACCTTTTTTCAATAAAGAAAAAACAACTAAATAATCATGTCAGCAGAAATCAAAAATCTTCAACCGCAACCGGTCTGGAACTATTTTTACGACCTTACGCAAATTCCCCGTCCGACCGGACATTTAAAAGGAGTAACCAGGTATATCCTTGATTTTGGAAAAGCGCAGGGATTGAAAGTGAAACAGGACGAAACAGGAAACGTACTGATTTGCAAACCGGCCACTCCCGGATGTGAAAAGTGCAAAACGATTGTACTACAATCACATTTGGATATGGTACCGCAAAAGAACTCGGGCGTAACGCACGATTTTCTCACCGACCCGATCGATGCTTATATCGACGGCGAATGGGTGAAAGCCCGTCAGACAACGCTTGGAGCCGACAATGGTATCGGCGTGGCATTGATGATGGCGGCGCTTTCCGATCAAACCTTGCAACACGGACCCATAGAAGCGCTGTTTACGGTCGACGAAGAAGTTGGTATGGTCGGCGCTTTCGGCTTAAAGTCGGATTTCCTGAAGGGACGTACGCTGTTGAACTGTGATTCGGAAGAAGAAGGCGAACTGTTTGTCGGCTGTGCCGGAGGCGCCGATTTGAACATCACCTTCCAGTACAAAAAAGGATCGCCGTTGATTGAAGGCGATGTGCCTGTAAAAATCTCGCTGACGGGGCTGAAAGGGGGACATTCGGGCGTCGACATCCATTTGGGACGCGCCAATGCGAATAAGTTGATGTTTCGCTTTCTCAAAGACGTCATCCGTAACTTTGGCGCACGGTTGGCTACGATCGAAGGAGGTTCGATGCGCAATGCCATTCCGCGCGAAGCGGTTGCCGTGATCACCCTTCCGAACGACAATGTCGAAGCGTTGTGGGAACTGGTCGCCGACTATCAGGAGACATTCCGTACCGAATATGCCGGAATTGAAACAAACATCCGTTTATCGGTAGAGATGACCGACAAACCCCGTTCTTTATTGCCGGAAGAGATTCAGGATGACCTGATTAATGCGGTGGAAGGATGTCAGAATGGAGTGATTGGTATGTTACACGATTTCCCGGATACCGTTGAGACGTCATCCAATCTTGCCATTGTGAAGTCGTCGAAAGGAATGATTGAAGTGAAAATATTGGCGCGCAGTTCGTCCGAGAGCCGGAAAGAAGCGCTTTGCTCTTCGTTGGAGAGCGTTTTTTCGATGGCCGGCGCTAGGGTCGAATACGGAGGCGCTTACGGAGGATGGCAGCCCGATATCAACTCGCCGGTATTACGACGTATGCAGGAAACGTATCAGAAACTATATAAAAAGACGCCGGCAATCAAAGTGATACATGCTGGTTTGGAATGCGGGATCATTCAAGGAGTTTTCCCGGATATGGATATGATTTCATTCGGCCCGGATATACAATTTCCCCATTCGCCCGACGAAGCGGTTCATATCGGTTCCGTCAGGAAAGTATGGGATTTCTTGGTCGCGACATTGGCGGAGTGTGGGATGTAGAGATTAGGGAATAGAGGTAAATTCTAATATGTTGCATTTCAATAGATTGCTTTGCGGGATCACAATGACGACCTCACCCCCCGCCCTCTCCGAAAGAGAGGGGGCCGTCATTCCGATTCACCATCATTTTAAAAGACAAAAAACCAAATGACGACAGTATTCCCCACCCCGTCATTTCGACCGAAACACATGGAGCGCCAGCGGAATGTGTGCAGTGGAGAAATCTGCACCGCCCATAAAGCTACCTGTCATGACAGCACAGCACAACGGTTATTACAATTACAGATTCCTCCACTACGCATGCTCCGCTGGCGCTCCGCATGCTTCGGTCGGAATGACGACGTGCGGGTTCATCATTGTAAACCCCTCCCCAGTCATTGCGAGCTCATAAAGCAATCTATAATGGCGGAATATCAATGCTTTGCGAAACTTGGCATCAGCAGGTACGAAGCAATATAGAAAATACAGAATGTCACGATGTTAAAAATTGGTGAAATCGAAAACGACACATATATCCGTATCAAGGGCGCCCGCGTCAATAATCTGAAAAATATAGACGTAGCAATCCCTCGCGACCGGTTTATTGTGATCACCGGCCTTTCGGGAAGCGGCAAGTCATCGCTTGCTTTCGATACGTTGTATGCCGAAGGGCAACGAAGGTATGTCGAAAGCCTGTCGGCGTACGCCCGTCAGTTCCTCGGACGGATGAACAAACCCGAATGTGATTATATCAAGGGTATACCGCCTGCTATCGCCATCGAACAAAAGGTCAATATCCGCAATCCGCGTTCGACGGTCGGGACTTCGACCGAGATTTATGAGTATATACGCCTGCTGTATGCACGGATAGGGAAGACCATTTCGTCCGTCTCCGGTCAGGAGGTGAGGAAACATCAGGTCAGCGACGTGGTGAACAAGGCGTTTAGTTATCCCGACGGGACACGATTTGCCGTCTATGCGCCCGTCATCCTGCCCAAAGGACGAAGCCTGAAAGAACAGTTGGAGATACTCCAAAAAGAAGGATATACACGATTAGAGATCGACGAAAAAGTACACCGCATCAGCGAGGTGTTAGGGAATCCGGAACTATTGAACATAAAAAACCGGAAACAAAAAACCGGAAACAAAAAACCGGAAACGGAGTTCGAACTGCTCATTGACCGTTTACAGTTATCCGACGACAAGTTATTGCAAAACCGTTTGGCCGATTCCGTTGAAACGGCTTTTTTCGAAGGGCATGATACCTGCCGATTGCGTATCTTTCTTCCGGACAGGACAGAATTGTTTGAGTTCTCGAAGAAGTTCGAAGCCGACGGGATCACGTTTGAAGAGCCGTCCGACTTGATGTTCAATTTCAACAATCCGGTCGGCGCGTGTCCTGTGTGTGAAGGTTTCGGCAAGGTATTGGGTATTGATGAGAATTTAGTTATCCCGGACAAGAGCCTGTCGGTCTACGAAGGAGCGGTGGCTTGCTGGCGGGGGGAGATGATGCATGAATGGCTCCGCAGTTTTCTCAACAAAAGCGCCCGCTTCGACTTTCCGATACATCGTGCTTATTACGACCTGACGGAAGCCGAAAAAGACCTTTTGTGGCAAGGTGGCAAAGGATTAGATGGGATAAACGCCTTTTTTGCATTTGTCGAAGAAAACCTGTATAAGATTCAATTCCGTGTGATGCAGGCGCGTTACCGTGGGAAGACGGTTTGTCCGTCGTGTAAGGGAGGCCGATTGAAACAGGGCGCTCAATATGTTAATGTAGGAGGAAAGCCGGTTGCGGCATTGGTGACGATGCCCGTTACTGAGTTGAAACAGTTTTTCGACCAACTTCAACTGAACGATACGGACGCCGCCATTGCCAAACGGTTGCTGACGGAGATCAACAACCGGTTGCAGTACCTGCTCAATGTCGGATTGGGTTATCTGACATTAGACCGTCTCTCGTCAACGCTTTCGGGGGGAGAAAGCCAGCGCATCAATCTGGCTACTTCGTTGGGTAGCAGTTTGGTTGGCTCGCTTTACATCCTGGATGAGCCGAGCATCGGTCTTCATTCGCGGGATACAAAAATGTTGATCAACGTATTGCGTCAGCTTCAGGCGTTGGGTAATACGGTCGTTGTGGTCGAGCATGATGAAGCCATTATCCGGATGGCCGATTATATCATTGACATCGGTCCCGATGCAGGGCGGTTAGGCGGCGAAGTCGTTTATCAGGGGCCTGTCGACCAATTACAGCCCGACAGTTATAGCTATACCGTTCGCTATCTGACAGGACAGGAAGCCATTCAGGCGCCTGAATTTATCAGACCATGGAATCAGTACATCGAAATCAAAGGAGCATACCATAATAACCTGAAATTGATTGATGTGAAATTTCCGTTGAATATCATCACTGTTGTAACGGGGGTGAGCGGATCAGGCAAAAGTTCGCTTGTACGCGATATCCTCTATGAAGGGGTAAAACGCCTGCTCGACGAGGCATCGTTGGGTGTCGACTGTAAGGCGATCACGGGCGATGTGAAACGGATCCGTTCCATCGAATATGTAGACCAAAATTCCATTGGGCGCAGTTCGCGCTCGAACCCCGTAACGTATATCGGCGCTTACGATGAGATACGTAAACTTTTTGCCGAAAGGCCTTTGGCGAAGCAAATGGGTTATACGCCGGCTTTCTTTTCGTTCAACAAAGAAGGCGGTCGTTGCGAAGAGTGCAAGGGGGAAGGTAGAATAACGGTCGAGATGCAGTTTATGGCTGATATCACGTTGGAATGTGAAGCATGTCACGGCAAACGTTTTCAGCCGGATTTGTTGGAAGTCGACTTTCATGGTGCGAACATTTACGATATGCTTGAGATGACGGTGAATCAGGCCATCGAATTTCTCGAAGCGCTTCCCGATTCGCAAACCCGTAAGATTGTCAGGAAGTTAAAACCTTTGCAGGAAGTAGGGTTGGGTTATATCAAACTGGGACAAACCTCGTCGACGCTCTCCGGCGGCGAAAACCAGCGGGTGAAATTGGCATCCTATCTGGGACAGGAAAAACAGGAACCGGCGCTGTTTATCTTTGACGAACCAACAACCGGCCTGCATTTCCACGACATCAAAACCCTGTTAAACGCTTTCCGGGCATTGATTGCCAAGGGGCATACAGTGGTGATTATCGAACATCACTTAGATGTCATCAAATGCGCCGATTATATCATCGACTTAGGCCCCGAAGGCGGCAAGGACGGCGGCTATTTGGTTTGCGCCGGCACGCCACAGGAAGTAGCCGCCTGCGAAAAATCGTATACGGGGCGGTATTTGCGGGACAGAATACGAATAACTGAATAACTGAATAACTGAAAAATCACTACCTTTGCACTTTCACAACTAAATAAAATCCAATGAAAAGAATCGTATCAATATGGCTGGTTTGCCTTTTATTTGCGTCATGCAGGCAGAACAAAGTATATTTTGAAGAGCGAGGAACTATATTCCGCACGTTCTATCAGATCAAATACGAATCAGACAAAGTATTAACCGATAAGATCTATGCTGAACTGCAGGCATTCGACCTGTCGTTGAACCCGTTTAATCCCCATTCGATCTTGGCAAAAGTAAACCGGAACGAAGAGGTGGAAGTTGACCAATGGTTTACAGTGGTATTTAACAAGGCGATGGAAGTGTCCGAACGCTCGAATGGGGCGTTTGATGTAACAGCCGCTCCATTGATTAATTTATGGGGATTTGGTTTTGAACAGACAGACAGTATTTCATCTGAAGTGATTGACAGTCTGAAGGCTTTTGTGGGTTACAGGAAAGTGTGGTTAGAAGGCAGACATCTCATCAAGGCCGACCCTCGTATCATCCTCAATTTTTCAGCCATCGCCAAAGGATATGCCTGCGACGTGATGGCTACATTGCTTGAACGGGAAGGAGTCGAAAACTATATGGTTGATATTGGTGGAGAGATTGCTGCCAAAGGGAAAAATGTCCAAGGCGATTGCTGGCAGATAGGCATCAATGAGCCTGAAGATGAAACCACATATTTGAGAAACGCATACAAAGAAATCGTACGACTTTGCGACAAATGCGGTTTGGCCACTTCAGGCAATTACCGTAATTATTACATCAAAGACGGCAAGAAATATGGACATACCATCGATCCGCTCACAGGCTATCCCGCAGAACAAAATATCCTGAGCGCCACGATTGTAATGCCCGATTGCATGACTGCCGACGCCTACGCTACGGCTTTTATGGTTATGGGCGTCGAAGCAGGTTGCCGTATGGCCGAACAAATTCCTGAAATCGAATATTATCTTATTTATTCGGATGAGGAAGGTGCATTGCAAATAAAATATTCGACAGGGATGTCGTCGAAGTTAGTCAAAGCCCCCCTCAATCCCCCCGAAGCGGGGAAGTAAAACCCTGTTCGAGATAGTGTAAAAAATGAGGCTGTGCAACTGTTATATTTTGCACAGCCTCATCA
>Ga0099364_10013071_pt1 | contig 11161 bp, 7 predicted proteins | sample TergutTh196P3_FD_73070 | JGI IMG/M metagenome (GOLD analysis project Ga0099364, IMG submission 73070) | Microcerotermes parvus P3 segment gut microbial communities from Pointe-Noire, Republic of the Congo - Th196 P3 | ecosystem: Host-associated > Arthropoda: Insects > Digestive system > Gut ... | reverse complement strand
AGTTAGTTAAGTTAGTTAAGGTAGTTAGTTTTGCGCACAATCTGCGTGTCGTGCAACCCATGTGCTATTAGTCGTATACCGTATCATCCGTGTGCTGTTAGCCGTATACCGCACAACCTTGTGTCAATTAATATATCATATGACAGACTCCGTCCGCAACCAAAGGATATGCGAAGCAGGGAGGACGTTGCGCCCCGGAGTTCCTCTGCTTCACGGTCTTCCTATTTCGAAAACTAACCAAGTAGTGATGCGAATGCGTTTACGCCTACGCCCCGGTTTATCCGTATTCTATTCATTGCCATGATGTCAGTTCCACAAGAGTACATGCCCCCTTTAGCAAGCACAGCGTAGGCGTAATGCCCTGCTGTAGCATCCATTACGGCTTTGTTTGTGTTGCCAGCCGGATAGCAGAGCGCAATGACCGGCTTTGCGGTGAGTTCCTCAATAATCTCTTTAGACTTTGAAAGCTCCCTGTCAAGAGCTTCTTTGCCCAACGAAGTCAATGATGGGTGGCTAGCAGTATGGCTTTGAATTGAGATTAACCCTGAGTCCGACATTTCCCTTATCTCCTCCTGTGACAGGAAGTTATCGCTCCAAAAAGTGTCGGTTATTACAAATATGGTTGCCTTCATGTTGTACTTTTTCAGTAATGGGAATAGGTTTGTGTAGTTGTCCTTATACCCATCGTCGAAGGTCAACATGACAGGTTTTGAAAACGCGCCAATGTTGTCCAAGTCTTCAAATGTTATGCACTGATAGCCGTTTTCCGCCAAATATAGTAAGTGCGCCTCCATCTCTGAAGGCCTTACAAAAAGGTTTGTTAACGTAGTCGTGGGGGTTTCTTCGATGGCGTGGTACATAAGTATTGGAATTTTCCGTCCGGTGGAAGACGCGCTAGAGACGGAAACTGTTTCTGCTCTGGGCATATCAGCCCCTCCATCAGACGCAGACCTGCTGACAGGATCGGCAGACACTGCCATAGCGGCTCTTGCCGCTTCGATTATTCTTTTTATGCCGGCTGCCCCCGCTATCCCGGCAGCTGTGACGCCAGTATTCGCCGCAGCCGCTAACGCGGTTATTGCAGAGCTAGCCAATACTAGCGTCACAAGCACGAGACATATTATCTTCTTTGTTGCCGCTTGCATGATAGCAACAGGATCATGAAAACCGCCTTCACTTTTGCAGACTGAGTCAAGTAATATGTTTGTTTTTGTACATGCTTTATCTGTGTACTCATATTTCTTTTCGTTCATTTATGGCTCCCTTTCCTATGGCTAGAGTTGCCCGCAAGCGGCCCACACACAATCTAAAAGGCGGCTACTGCGCGGCTATGCGCACTGGCACGCTTCCCAACTAAAGGTTACTGCGCACGCATTGGCGCACTTCACAACTAAAGGTTACCGCGCACAGCAATACGCACTGGCACGCTTCACAACTAAAGGCTACTGCGCGGCTACGCGCACTGGCGCACTTCACAACTAAAGGTCAATGCGCACAGCAATACGCACTGGCACGCTTCCCAACAAAAGGCTACTGCGCAGCTATGCGCACTGGCACAGTAGTCCGGTACTCTGTTTCGTTGTATGTGGCGACGATCGTTATTATGTATTTGCCCTGCTGCGCGACATTTACGCTCACAACGCCGTCAGCGCCAATCGTAATTCCCGGGGGCGCGTCTTCTACGGAGTACATTACCTGTCCGGGCGCCGGGTCGGTGTATACCCCTTCCCCGTCGGCAAGCTTAGTCAAAACATTAAATGTAAACAGCACATTTTCTATGCCCTCCTGACGATCTATCGGAACAAAATCAAGCGTACTGAATAGTTTATTCTTTGCTTTCACACTGACGTCGCCGTAGCTAATCTGGCCGCCGCTGATAGCCCCGCTAGCCGGTATTGCGTTGACATAGAAAGCAATCCTGGTGATCTGGGACGAATCAAGAGGTGTCGAATTAGTCGGATAATTTCGGTGCTTAAACTCGCTAAATGGTATCTCAATGAATTGCCACTCCAGCGAATCCTGATCGTAATAAGGGAGCCCGTTTTGCCCGTCAAATGTGTTCAAGTGCACCTCCCAGTCCGCGTTTAGCTGAAGGATTACATCGCCTTTCCTGCCATCCCCCTTGATCCAGAGGCAATAATGGTCAAAAGCCGACCAATTGCCGCTAAACGCTTTGTAACGTCCCGCGTACCCGTTGGATCCAATCGAGTAATTAAGCCTCGCGGCTTTGCCGTTAACCGTCAAGCCTGGTGCGTCGATTAACTCAAAGGAGTGGCTAGTGGCTGAAGCGTTGCTTGTATAAGCCGCCGCGAGGTTCGCGCTGCTTCCGTAATCAAAGCCCTCAACTATGTAAGACTTCCTTGGCTGAAGGGCCGGAAGCTTCTCCCAGTCGATAACATACGCGCCAACTTGATTCGCTTCCCTCATAGGGGCATAGTTGGCATCCCACAGGAAAGTCTTGATTGTGTACTTGTCCAGATCGTTAACTTCTGCGAAATCAAGGGGGGCTGTCTTATACGTGTATACGCCGCCAGGCGATTCAACAACGCTTTCCACGCCTACTGCCGCGTACAGCCTTTCATCCTTGAATATGGCGATATATGGGTTGAGATTTGGGGCCGCCGCCGCCGAATAAACGTTTACCTCAAGGGTATAAATTCCGGTCTCCACTGTTTCTACAGCAACCCCGCTCCTCGTCAAGACCTCTTCAATGTACGTACCGGGCATTTCGCCGACGTTGCCTGCGTATAAATTCCAGCCTTCGACGGCAAAGCTCATATTTGCTCCATTGAGGCGCTTTGCATCGAATTCAAAAGATATTGTTTTTGATTCGCCCGGCATTAGGGAAATATAATTGTCGTCATAGTAAACCGGGAGCACCCTCTCTTCTGTGTTCCCGATAAGGGTTTTGAGACGGACCAGCAATGCGGGCGTCTTGGTGTCGTTTGATAGGAGAGCCTTGCCTTTGATAATGCCGGCTTCATTGTTGACTTCGAGGATTTCTGACTTAACATGTGTTTTTGGAATTCTGTTGAGCACTGCGTAATCCTGGTAAGCCCTTGTGTTAGTCCAAGAGAAGTCCTCTGCCAATTGTTCCCCGCCGCTTGCGATAACGCGGGTTCTGATGAATTTTATGTCTGAAGTGTATGGCGGGAATTTTACTTTTCCGAGAACGAGTTTTCCGTCTGCCGGGATATTGCTGGTGTAAACGTCTTTACGTACAAGCACGCCGCTAATGTCGAACACTTCAACAACCGTCTGTAAATCCTGTTTCGCTGTAGGGGTCGCGTTGACCAGTATCAGGTCGTTGTTCTGCGGGTCCCAAATGGCGTTTATTGGCTGGCTGCCCTGTTTTAGCCCAAAATAGCCCGCATTTGTGTCATAGTAGTAGTCATAGGTCTGCCATACCATGCTCGGCCACGCGGACTGGCTCATCCACATTAGCATACCATTGCCCTGAATAGCCATTGTCGCGGCAAACAACGCTTTGTGGTTATCGTAATTGACCATTTGGGCAATGCGCACAAATTCTTCAAGGCTGTTAAAATCGGAGTAGTGCCTCATTTCCTGCATGAATTTGTTGCCGTTTTGAGCACTGCCGGTTGTAAAATCATGCATGCCCCATACAACATCCCTAGGCCAGTAATGAGCGGGCGTTAGCATGGCTTTCATGCTCTCAAGGGCTGGAATGTTTGGCAGCCCCCGCTCAGTGTGGAGGGTTGCAGTCGCCGCGCCGAAATAGTATACCGGGTCCTGTACTGTGTAAGGCCCATTTCCACTGAGCGGCATGGTTGCGGAATGCGGTGTGTATATGCGCGTACCGTCTAATGACGCCGTATAGTTTGCCATGCCAGTATTCAGGGCAGCCGGAGGGTTGCCTTCATTACGGCCGCAATACAGTGCCAGGGCGGCGTGATAGCGGTTGCGTTTGATTTTGTCTTGTACGTTTGCGAGGAACATATTGTTGTCGTTTGGCGCGGGGCCATCGGACGGGTTGGCTAGCCAGAAATCGTCGAATATCATGATGCCATACTTGTCGCATGCGTCATAGAAAGCGCGGCCATTGGTCATGCCGACCCAGTTGCGGATCATGGTTAGGTTTGCTTCGGCATGCAAACGCACCTTAATGTCGTAATCCTCATCGGTGGCAGCTAGATTTGAATCGTCCATTCCCCAGTTGCCGCCCCTTCCGGATACTCGTGTGCCGTTGCAATAGATCGTCAACCTTTCGGTATTCGAACCGGGGTCGTAGGAGTACTCCCGGACGCCAAACTTAAAGCTTTTGCTGTCAAGCTTGTTGCCCCCTACCGACAGTGAAAGCTCGGCTGTGTATAGGGGCTGGCCCCCGTATGTGTTCGGCCACCACAGTTCAGGGTTGTTCATAACGATTTTGTCGAAATCCACGGACGCGCTTTCCCCGGCTGCTAGGCTTACCGTTTTATTGAAGGATAGGCCCCCTGGTTGGATAGTCCCAGAAATAACAGCTTCTACTGCCGCTTCCGTTGTGTTTTTTACATCGGTCTTGACAAATAGGTCTGCCGAAGAAAAATCCTTATTCACTAAATCAAGCTTGGTTACGACCCAAGGATCCAGCAATTGAACATCTTGGTCATATGTTACATATACATCCTGATAGATGCCAATATTCCGGCCACGGATTGTTGGCACCCAATCCCAGCCAATGGAGGCGTGGATAGTGGGGTTGTCCTGGCCGAGGGTTCCGCCGTTGCCGCCAGCCGACGATTCCGTCTGTACAGTGACATTGCCAGGGTTGGCGTTTCGAATGATGTACACGGCTAGGAAGTTTTCCCCGCCATAGTTGACAAGCTGTGTAACGTCAAATTTCCCCCGGATAAAGGCGCCTTCAATTCTTCCAACATTTGTGCCGTTAAAATAGACGTCGGCCTTCCAGTTGATTGCGTCAAAATTCAGCCAAACTTTATGCCCTTCGCGTTCAAGTGGAACAACAAAGCTATTGCGGTACCAGAAATCCGCAGTGAAAAAACTATCGGAAATCTGAAGCTGCTGGTCGCCTATATTTGGATCGGCTAATGCCCCGGCTTTCATATAGGACGTTAGCACTGTGCCTGGCACAGTAGCCGGAAGCCACAGAGAATCGTCATAGGCGCCTGCGGTCAGCTGGGCGCCGGTCGCGGTCACTTCCGAAGCTTTCTGCACCTTCCAGTTCCCGCCCCGCAGATATTGGGTCCCGTCGGCTAACGGTGCCGGGGGTGCGCCTATGGAGTATTCCAGGTCATTTACGCCGTACACTTCCACTTCCCTGACAATAAAGTTTGTTCCAGACGATGTCCTCGCATAAAGACGAACGTAGTTCGTAGTCACAGCTGTGAAGCTGTCTGTGGTAATGCCGCCTGCCCCGGTATTGTTTGTCACGACTGTTGTCCAGGAATTCGCGTCGTTTGAAATCTGAATGTCATATGCTGTCGCGTAATTTGCGCCCCAATACACAACGGCTTTGTCAATCTCACTGGGGGCGCCCAAATCAATATAGACGCTTTCATTGCTTGCGCCACGGCTAGTCCAGTTGCTTGCATAGGTAGTGGCGGAGTCAATAATGCCGTCGGTAACCAAATGCCCTGTATTGTTATAATTGTTGTTGGGAATACTGGAATGATAAGTGGCGCGTCTCAAAGCCACATTCCTGTATTCCCCGGCTGAAAGGGCTACTATCGGATTTTCGGCACCCAGTTCGCCGCCTTCCGAAGCTGCCACTGCGGATTGTCCAAATGATATGAACTGAAATGATGATATAATAAAAGCTAGACAGATAAATATACTTAATAATTTTTTGCCCATAACGGTACCTCCACTTATTATAGCGTAATACCCGAGAGTCAAAAAGTTTGCAGACTATTGCGAAGGCTTTTCTGCCATGAATAGCGTCAAAACGCAACAACGCTATCTGCAACGCCAGCTACAATGCCAGCTGCAACGCTAGCTACAACGCTAGCTGCAACGCCAGCCGCAACACCAGCTACAACGCTAGCTACAACGCCAGCTACAATGCCAGCTGCAACATGTCGCGCCTTACAAGCATTGATGACAATGCAGAGTGCAAAAAAACCAGCGAGAAGAGCAAATCTTTTCGCTCTAGGGTGAGTTTAAGAAAGTTAGCATAAAGACAATGCATCAGAACCGGAACCTTCCCCCCCTACCCATATGCTCAATCACACGGGCAAGAATTCCATATTGCGTTCATCGCGCATCCCTCTGAGCATAAATATACCACACGTCTGACTCCGTCCGCAACCCAACCAATTCAAGCGTGTAGGGGCAGATTCAATATCTGCCCGAACGGAATAAAAATCACCCGAACGGAATAAAAATCACCCGAACGGAATACAAATCACCTAAACGGATTACAAATCGCTCGTAGGGGCGGATTCAATATCCGCCCGAGCGGAATATAAATCGCTCGAGCGGATTATATCCCAATTGACCGGGTTGCATAGGCATGCCCAATACCCGGAAGATCTCATTACCTCGACTGCTTGTTTAGCACTCGACCACTCCGATGCTCCAGAACACGGTTCATCTATTATTGCCGCCGCTGCTCCCGCTCCTGCCGTCGCCGCCACTCCCGCCGTCGCCGCTGCTCCCGCTCCTGCCGTCGCCGCCGCTCCCGCTACCTTATCCGTCGCCACTGATATATCAGTTGCAACGGTGCTTGCCAATGGCTCCTTAGGCAGTTTGTCTTCACCTGCGCAAAATATCGCAAAAACAGCCGAGCCGCTTCCGCTCATAAGAGCCTGCGACGCCCCTAGATCTATCAGCTTTGTTTTTATTTCTTGAATTTCCGGGTACATTTTAATAGTAACATCCTCAAGCGCATTAAACAGCATGCCGTAAGCAGTATGGGGTTTTCGTGCTTCTATGGCTTCGACAATCCGGTTGATGTTATGTTTCCGCTTTTCGGCTGTATTCTGTATAGACTTTAAATCAAGGCTGTCGAAAATAAAGTGGGTGGTGGCGTTGACAACAGGTTTTGCCAGAACTATTTCAATGTCTGGATCCAGCCCCGTTAATGGCGTTAGAACTTCGCCTATGCCTTCCGCAAGCACTGTTCCGCCCGATAGGCAAAAAGGGACGTCCGCCCCTACCATAAGGGCTAAATCATATAACTCGCTTGGGAAGGCCTTGTCAGAATCAGTCATTACAGGGCGCCCTTGGGGGTGTCCATCTGAATGCCCCTCATAAGGCCCATCATCATACCGCCCGGAGAGTCCATCTGAATGTCCCTCATAAGGCCCATCATCATACCGCCCGGAGAGTCCATCTGAATGTCCCTCATAAGGCCCATCATCATGCCGCCCGGAGAGTCCATCTGAATGTCCCTCATAAGGCCCATCGGCATACTGTCTAGAACGCTCCTGGAAAATTGTCTTTCCAAGGGCGGTTCTCGCTGAGGGCTCGAATATATACCACAATGCCCTGAGCACGGCAGCTGCATCGGAGCTTCCGCCGCCTAAGCCAGCAGCCGAAGGGATCCTCTTGTGGATAAGTATCTTTATTCTACCATCTGCCAGCAAGTTTTTGGCATTGTTATCACAATTGCTGTGAAGGAAGCTTTCCCTAAACAGTTTTGCGGCTACATACGCCGTATTTGTGCTCCCGGTAGGAATAATGTCGTATTGGAGATTCCCTTGGCGGCGGTTTTGTAGATTGTCAGTACAGCCGCCCCCATGATTAGCCTTGTTGCCATTCTTCATATTATCAGAATGGCCTTTCTGGTGACCATCCCCTTTGTCATTCTTCATATTATCAGAATGGCCTTTCTGATGACTATCCCCTTTGTCATTCTTCATATTGTCAGAATGGCCTTTCTGGTGACTATCCCCTTTGTCATTCTTCTGATTATCAGTATGTCTTTTCTGATGACAATCCCCTTTGCTATTTTTCTGACAATCAGTATGTCCGTAATCGTGACAGCCCTGATTGCTGTTCTGGCACCATTGTTGTGCCAGTTCATCAGAGTACTCTACTATAATCTCAATGTTGTCGCCGCCGCAGGTTTTATGGGTGCTCGTTTCGATACTAACAGATACATCGTCGTACAAAGAAACGCTTTGCATGATAGAAACAAGGTCATGATATCCGTCTTCCCTTTTTCCGACGACGTCAAGTAAAATGTTTATTTTTGCATACGCTTTCTCAGCTCGCTCATATTTCTTTTTATTCATTTTTGTAGCCTTAATTATCTTTATGATTAAAGTATAAGCAGATCAAAGCGAGGAGTCAATCATTTTTTCTTAAGAATATACGTGAAACATTACAAATTGGTTGCAATCGTGAACGATTTGCAATATAATGATTTAGAAAGGAAGGCGATTTTCATGCCAAAGACCGCAAGCCTAAATATTCGTCTGGATGCCGAAGTTAAAAAGACTGCTGAATCTGTGTATTCTTATTATGGATTATCTCTCGCGGAAGCTGTGACTGTGTTTATACATCAGTCTTGTAATGTCGGTGGTTTGCCTTTTGATTTACGTCCGGCCCACCCAAACGCCGAATCATTGGCGGCTATAGCAGAAGCGAAGAGAATAAGCCGTGATCCGTCAGTAAAGGGCTATCGTAATATGACAGCGATGTTTGAGGAATTAGACGCTGATGAGTGATACCTTATATGAAGTTAAGCAGACAGCCCAATTCAAAAAGGATTACCGTCTTGCGAAAAAACGAGGTCAGAATCCCCAGCTATTACAAAATATAATTCTGCAGATGGCTGACGGACAGACGCTGCTAGAGAAAAACCGCGACCATGTGCTTGCGGGCGATTGGGTAGGTTTTCGGGAATGCCATATTGCTCCTGATTGGCTACTCGTATATAAAGTAGAAGATGATATTCTTGTGCTTACCTTAACTCGGATAGGGTCACATAGTGACTTGGATTTTTAATTTTACGCACCTTGAGAGGGAGCGATAAATGAATAATAAGTTTATGGATACAATGGACAGCAATAAGAATGCAGATTATGAGAAGCCAAGGCTAAGCGAAAAGCTGGTTATTATTATTAATGGCAAAGGCGGCGCAGGGAAAGACACCGTTTGCGAGATTGCGGAAAAATGCTATAGGGCAAGAGCGGTTTCCGCGATAACCCCAATTAAAGAGGTCGCGCTCCACTGTGGTTGGGCGGGCGACTCTGAAAAGGACAACCGCGCAAGGAAGCTTTTATCCGACCTTAAGCGGGTCCTCATTGAATATAATGATATGCCAAATAATTACCTGGAAAAAGAGTACAAACGCTTTATTAATAGCGGCTATGACATATTGTTTGTTCACATTCGGGAAGGCGACCAAATTGACGATTTCAAAAAAAGAGTATCGTCGAAATGTATTACGCTTATGGTCAGGTCTTCAAAAATTGACAATCTCAATACAGTTTTTGGAAACGCCTCGGACGACGATGTTGAGAATTACGTATATGATTACTGTTTTGTTAATGAAAAACCTATTGATTTACTTGCCCAAGAATTTATTCGATTTTTGAGCAAGACACTTGAAACAGAGGGGATTTGTGAGTATGGGGCAGTCACAGACGATGCATAGTAATAGGGGCTTACAATGAAAAAGCTTTTAACGGTTGCCGTGCCTTGTTACAATGCGGCATGGTGTTTGGACAAGTGCCTGTCGGCGTTCTTGGCGGAGCCTGTGTTGGACAGGCTTGAGGTAATCGTAGTAAACGACGGCTCAGAAGATGGCACCATTGAAGTTGCGTCAAACTATACTAGGCGTTATCCGCACGTCTTTCGGTTGGTCGACAAAGAGAACGGCGGGCATGGCTCATGCATCAACGTAGCAGCCCAACAGGCGGTTGGCAAATACTTCAAAGCGGTGGACGCGGACGACTGGGTTCTGACAGAGAACATCCCTGCGTTCCTTGATGTTCTGGAGCATACTGGTGCGGACGCGGTCCTAACTCACTTCCACACAGTGGATTTGTCAGGCGGTGAGGTGCGTGAGTACAAAACGAGTGACATCCCCTTGGGCAAAGTTTATTCATTGGAGGAATTTGTCCAATATCCGGGGGAGATTTATCCTTGCGCGTCTTACCATGGGCTGACTTACCGGACAGTGCTTTACCGTGATAGCGGAACGGTTCTAAGCGAAGGGGTTTTCTATGAGGACCAGGAGTACGCAACGTTGCCGTTTACAAAGGTTCGAACGGTACTTCCGTTGGATATGTTTCTGTACGAGTATATGATTGGAAATGAGAACCAGAGCATGTCCAGCCAAAACCAGGTCAAGCATTTAGGGCATGTAGAGCATGTCTTACGAAGACTGTTTCGCTGCTACAGCGATTATTGTAGTGAAACTGGCTGTTCAAGTGTGCAGTGTAAGCCTGCTGATAAGCCTGCCAGCAAGCCTGCTGATATGCTTGCCAACGAGCTTACCAGCAAGCCTGCCAGCAAACCTGCCAGCAAGCCTTCCGATAGGCCCGCAAACACAGGCGCGGTTCGGTATCTTGCCCGAAAAGCCGTAGATATGCTAATAGGTTACTATGTAACTGCAATGGCAAAGAACCCAGACAAACGAGGCGGGCGGCGCGAAGCGGCACGGGTAAGGCGAGAATTGCGGACACTGGTGCCGGAACTGGTTGCGGCTGCCGACAATAAGTATAGGGCGGCTGTTATTATGAATCGACTCGGTTTTGCAGGGAATGCGTTGGGGTTTATGAAAAGGCCACTCCCTTATACTATTTATCGCAAGTTATTTAAGAGGAACAGCAAATAATTGCCCACATTCCTAGTGTATGTCAAGCAAACAGGGCACTCTGGTCCGGAAAAAGCAACTAAATAAATAAGGAACACGTATGAAATAGCAACTGTATGAAATAGCAACTGTATGAAATAACAACTGAATGAAATAACAACTGAATGAAATAACAACTGAATGAAATAGCAACTGAATGAATAAGGAACACGAATGAAAAAGTAACTGAATGAAAAGGAACCGTATGAAAAAACAACGTGATTTAATGCGCAAGAGGATTGAAGCACTTTTCCACTACAGGGGGCTAATGGGCCTCCTGATAGTGCGGGATTTAAAACTGAAGTACCGCCGTAGCTTTTTGGGGTACCTTTGGAGCATTTTGGATCCTCTTTTTACAATGATAATTATGGCACTAGTCTTTTCATTAAT